>Ga0247810_10002396_pt1 | contig 10402 bp, 14 predicted proteins | sample UWRJL119311C1_FD_179918 | JGI IMG/M metagenome (GOLD analysis project Ga0247810, IMG submission 179918) | Plant litter microbial communities from Arlington Agricultural Research Station in Wisconsin, United States - UWRJ-L119-311C-1 | ecosystem: Environmental > Terrestrial > Plant litter >...
GATATTGATAAAAATCCCAACGGATAAGCCACTTGGAAGCACAAAAAAAACTATCCAGAAGATACTGAATAGTTTTGAAGCTGTTCCGCAATACCGCCCGATTAAGGTCGCTGCAAATGTAGATTTTTATTAATCAGAAGCCAAGGCCTTAACCAAATCTTCTTTTTTGTTTCTGCTTAAAGGAATTTTTGTGGGACCAATTTCGGCAAATTTGCTGTTGAACTTGTCTACTTTGTCAATATTTATAATGAACGACTTGTGGACGCGGATAAATTTTTCTTTGGAAAGGTCGTTCTCAAAAGATTTCATCGTGGAAAGCACGAGGTGATTTTCGTCTTCGGTTACCACCTTCACGTAGTCGCCGTAAGCCTCAATCCATTTGATTTTGGATGTAAAAATTTTTAGTTTCTTTAAATTGCTCTTTATAAATATGTGTTCGCTATCTTCGTCAATATTTTCTTTTTTCAGAAGATATAAATCCATGGCCCTTTTCACGGCCGCATTAAAACGCTGTGGGGAAATTGGTTTTTGCAAGTAATCAGTAGCGTCGTAGTCAAAAGCTTTTACGGCATATTCTGCTTTTGAAGTAATGAAAATAATTTGTGGCTTGACTTTTAAACCGTCCAGCAAATCAAAACCATTAATGACCGGCATCTCAATATCCAGGAAGATAAGGTCAACATCTTTGTTAGTCAGACAGTTTTTCGTTTCAATGGCATTTGAAAAATCTCCAACCAAATTCAAATTTTGGTGTCCAGTAACTAATTTAGTTACTGTCATCCTTTGAATAGCGCTGTCGTCCACTACTACACAATTTAATTTCATAATAATAAATGATTTTTATCGATAGGGTACGATAAATGTAAAATAAATTTTCATAATAAAATAAGATTTTCGGGTGTTTTTTGCATTTCATCGAATATAGTCAAATTTCTCTTGCATATTAAAATTAATTGGCTACTTTTGCACCCAATTTTATAACAAATAAAATATATTATTATGAATCATTATGAGACTGTTTTCATCTTGAATCCCGTTTTATCTGAAGTACAGGTAAAGGAAACAGTAAGCAAATTCGAAGATTTTCTTACTTCTAGAGGAGCCGAGATGGTATCAAAAGAGGATTGGGGCCTAAAAAAAATGGCTTACGAAATCCAACACAAAAAAAGTGGTTTTTACCATTTGTTTGAGTACAAAGTTCCTGCAGAGGTATTAATTGCTTTCGAAACTGAGTTTAGACGTGACGAAAGAATTATGCGTTTCTTGACTGTAAGTCTTGACAAACACGCAATTTCTTGGGCAGAAAGAAGAAGAGCAAAATTAAAAGCAGCTAAAGCGTAATTATTATGGCAACCCTACAACAATCAGCTTCAGGAAAAAAAGACGGAGATATCAGATATCTAACGCCTTTGAACATAGAAACAAACAAAACTAAAAAGTATTGTCGTTTCAAAAAATCTGGTATCAAATATATCGATTATAAAGATGCAGATTTCTTATTGAAATTCGTTAACGAGCAAGGAAAAATTCTTCCACGTCGTTTAACTGGAACTTCTTTAAAATACCAAAGAAAAGTGTCTGTTGCTGTAAAAAGAGCAAGACATTTAGCTTTAATGCCATACGTGGCCGATTTATTAAAATAATAAAAACACAGTTGTTGGTTTCTCGTCAAACGGAACCTAACTTCTATTAAAAAAGGACAACAACATGGAATTGATCTTAAAAAAAGACGTTCAAAATTTAGGTTTTAAAGACGATGTAGTAACTGTAAAAAACGGATACGGTCGTAACTATTTGATTCCTCAAGGTTTTGCTCACATGGCAACTCCTTCTGCTAAGAAAATCTTGGCTGAAAACTTAAAGCAAAAAGCGCACAAAGAAGCAAAAGTAGTTGATGATGCTAAAAAAGTAGCAGAATCTTTGAAAGCTCTTGAAATCAAACTTTCAGCTAAAGCTGGTGGTGAGAAACTTTTTGGTTCAATCACTAACATTGATATCGCTGAAGCTTTAGAAAAAGCAGGTCAACCAATCGATAGAAAATTCATCACTTCTGGTGTTGTTAAACGTACAGGTAAATATACTGCTAACGTAAGATTACACAGAGATGTTATCGTTGAATTGCCATACGAAATCGTTGCTGAGAAATAATATTTTTCAACATGAATATAAAATCCCGATGAAAGTCGGGATTTTTTTATTTCAAAATTCTTTGTTCCAATTTGAATGTTCGAAATTTAGAAGTTAATAATGAATTTTGAACTAGGAATTTTCAATTTTGAACTGCTTGAACAGAAATTTTTCCTAAACCTAGAACCCAAAAACTAGTACCCGATAATGAAATACAGAAGACTAACAAAAGAACAGTTTGAAGCGCTTCATCAAGAATTTGCTAATTTTTTAGCAACACAATCCATTGACAAAGGCGAGTGGGACAATATCAAGGCGCAACAGCCAGAAGTTGCCGAACAGGAATTGGACGTTTTTTCAGACTTGATTTGGGAAGGCGTTTTAACCGGAGCCAATTATTTAGAGCATTTTTCTAAAAATTTTATTTTCCTTTTTCACTGCCAGGAAACTTTGGTGAAAACTATCGTTCTAAAATCGTTGGTTCCAGAAACCGATTTTATGACAAAAGAAGGGTTGCAGTGGCTGAGCGACAACATGTTTACGGAAACTGTCGAAATCAAATTAGGGCAAAAAACCTATGACAAAGATAGAAATGAAGCTATTTTTGAATTAATTCAACAAGGAGCAATCTTGAGCGATGGTCAATTATACCTTCAAATTAATGGCATAATTCAAGCTTCGTAAATTACAATATTTAACGGAAATTGGTTATTTTAGTGCTCTGTTTACAGGAACTAAAATAGCCAATTTCTTTTTTATGGACATTCAAGAAACCATCCAATCTTTACGCGAAGAACTCAATCTGCACAATCATAATTACTATGTTTTGGACAATCCCACGATTTCCGATTATGATTTTGACGTCAAATTAAAGGAACTCCAAGATTTAGAAAACAAGCATCCCGAATTTTTTGATGATAATTCGCCAACGCAAAGAGTGGGCGGGATGATTACCAAGAATTTCAATACGATTACACATAAAAACAGAATGTATTCGCTGGATAATTCCTATTCGAAGGAAGATGTTTTGGATTGGGAAAAAAGAATCCAGAAGATTTTGGGCGATGTTCCGCTGGAATATACCTGCGAATTAAAATACGACGGCGCCTCAATTTCAATAACTTACGAGCACGGAAAATTGAAACGTGCCGTGACCCGAGGCGACGGATTTCAAGGCGATGAAGTGACGAACAATATCAAGACCATCCGTTCGGTGCCGTTGCAATTGAAAGGCGATTATCCCGATAATTTTGAAATTCGAGGCGAAATTGTGTTGCCATTGGAAGGCTTTGCAAAGATGAACCAAGAATTGATTGAAAGCGGGGAAACGCCATATTCCAATCCAAGAAATACCGCTTCCGGAAGCTTGAAATTGCAAGACAGCGCCGAGGTGGCCAAGCGCCCGCTGGATTGTCTTTTATATACTTTTATTGGGAACGATGTGAAATTTGCGACGCATTTTGAAAGTTTGGAAAAAGCCAGAAATTTTGGTTTCAAAGTTCCAAAGGAAGCGAAATTGGTTAAAAGCATCGATGAAGTTTTCGAATTTATTGAGCATTGGAATATCCACCGCCACGAGTTGCCTTATGAAACGGACGGCGTTGTGGTTAAAGTGAACAATCTGCACTTGCAAGAGGAATTGGGTTATACCGCAAAAGCGCCACGTTGGGCAATTGCGTATAAATTTAAAGCGGAGCAAGTTTCGACCAAACTAAATTCGATTTCATATCAAGTGGGAAGAACGGGTGCGATTACGCCGGTGGCGAATTTAGAGCCGGTGCAATTGGCGGGGACTATCGTAAAACGTGCGTCTTTACACAACGCTGACCAAATCGAAAAACTAGACATTCGCGTAGGCGACGAAGTTTTCGTGGAAAAAGGAGGAGAGATTATCCCAAAGATTATTGGTGTCGATTTCACGAAGCGCTCGTTGGATTTGCTACCGACGGTTTACATCACCAATTGTCCAGAATGCCAAACGGAATTGATTCGAAAAGAAGGCGAAGCACAACATTATTGCCCAAATTTTTACGGCTGTCCGCCGCAGATTATTGGCAGAATCCAGCATTATATTTCCAGAAAAGCGATGGATATTGAAGGTTTGGGCGGGGAAACCGTTGCCTTGCTTTTTAATAATAATCTGGTTCAAAATTATGCTGATTTATACGATTTGACTGTTCAACAAGTGATTCCGTTGGAAAGAATGGCGCAGAAATCAGCCGAAAATTTGGTCAACGGAATTGAGAAATCTAAAGAAGTTCCGTTTGAACGCGTTTTGTTTGCGCTAGGAATTAGATATGTTGGAGAAACAGTGGCAAAAAAATTAGCGAAGCATTACCAAAACATCGATAATTTAAGAAATGCCAGCCTGATGGATTTGATTTTAGTGGATGAAATCGGGGAACGAATCGCACAAAGCGTAGTGGAGTTTTTCGAAAACAATGAAAACCAAATTATCATTCAAAGATTAAAAGACTACGGCGTTCAGTTGGAAACGAAATCCGTTTTCAATCCAGACGCGACAGATAAACTGGCCGGAAAAACCTTTGTAGTTTCAGGTGTTTTCACCAAATTCAATCGTGATGACTTGAAAAAAGCCATTGAAGATAACGGAGGAAAAGTGGGAAGTTCCATTTCTGCCAAAACCGATTATGTAATTGCAGGCGATAATATGGGACCGGCAAAATTAGAAAAAGCTACAAAGTTGAATGTCGCGATAATTTCAGAGGATGATTTTATAATCATGCTTGGCTAGTGGTTTCACAAAGATTCGCAGAGTCTTCACAAAGACTCACAAAGAAATAAAATAAAAAAGCGCATAGATTTTTGTGAATCTTTGCGCTTTTTCTTTGCATAACTTAGCGGAATAAAATCTAGACCACAATAGTCCTTCCAGAATTGCTTTTATTTTTATCCTTGTCAAAATAGAAATCAATTCTTCCCAAATTGATTCCGTAACAACCGACTTGGTTGACTAACGTATCAATTCCGTCAAGGTTTTTTACGACAGTTGGTTTGTCTAAAAAAGTATGCGTGTGGCCTCCGATAATCAAGTCGATATCTTTAGTTTGCTCGGCTAATTTTAAGTCACAAATCTTTTGAGAATCTTTTCCGTAGCTGTAGCCAATGTGCGAAAGGCAGATAATCAAGTCGCATTTTTCCTGCGTTTTCAAGATTCTGGTCATTTCTTGCGCCGTTTCTACCGGATTTTTATAAACGGTTTCTTTGTAATTTTTTTTGTCAACCAAACCTTCCAACTCAATTCCCAGACCAAAAACACCAATCTTTATTCCGGCTTTTTTGAAGGTTTTATAAGGTTTTACGATTCCGTCGAGCATGGTATTTTTGAAATCATAATTGGCGCTTACGAAGTCAAATTTTGCGTGAGGCAATTGCGCGACAAATCCTTCCAAGCCATTGTCAAAATCGTGATTTCCCATCGTGGCCAAATCGTATTTCAACATGCTCATCAACGTAAATTCCAGTTCGCCACCATAATAATTGAAATAGGGCGTACCTTGAAAAATATCTCCGGCGTCTAAAAGCAAAACATTCGGGTTTTCTTTTCGGATGCTTTCAATCAGATTCGCTCGTCTGGCGACACCACCCATGTTGGCATTTCGCGGATGGTCTGCCGGAAACGGGTCGATGTGGCTGTGCACGTCATTGGTGTGTAAAATCGTGATGTGTTTTGTTTCTAAAGTTGAAAAACTGCTCAAAGACAATCCGCCCACGGTCAACAATGCTGAACCAGCCACACTTTTTTGTATAAAATCTCTTCTTTTCATGATACTTTTTGTTTGGATATGAGCTATTCTACAATGATTCGTTGATTTTTTGGAACAGGAATCGTGTCCACTTCCTTGAAATAATCAATCCAGACATTTCTTAATTTATAGTCTAAATCATAAACGGCGCTTCCTTTTTTAAAGAAATACATGCTGTCGCCTCCGTTGTACAGATAGTCGTTTGTGGCCACATAATAGGTTGCATTCAAGTCCAAAGGTTTTCCTTGAACCGAAATGCTTTTGTATGATTTTCCGTCTTTGGCCAAAATAATTTGCATTCCAGAAAGCGGATGCGGTTTTCTTTCTTTGATAATATAATCTACCATTTCCACGATTTGTTCTCCCTTCAGCGCCACAACCACCAAGTTGTTTTCAAAAGGCATCAGTTCAAAAGCGGTTCTCGTGGTCACATTTCCTTGCGGAATTATCGCACGAATTCCTCCGTTGTTCAAAAGGCAGATATCAACTGATTTTTTTTCTCTTGCTTTAAAAACTTTATCGGCGGAAGCCAATGTGATATCGGCTTGAAGACTCCCGATGTTGGTCTGCCATTCGCCTTTTTTCTCGAAGATTTCTGGAGCATACGCCAAGACTTCCTCCATGTCTTTATCGATTTTATCGCGATATGGTTTTACAAAGGCTTCGATGGTAGCATTTTCGCCTTTTGAATTGGTAACGCCAATTTGTTTTCCTTCGATTTTGGAAACATATTCTTTTTGATTGGAACAACTAAGGGCTAAGAATAATGTTGAGAATACAACAAAACGTTTTAAGATAACGTTGTAGTTTTTTAGATTTACCATCTGAAATACGGCTTATTTGATTAAATTTGTAGCTCCAAGCAAAAGTACTATGTTTCTAAATTTTTTCAAGAATTTTTCTGCGAAAAGAACTTTAAAAAAAAGTTTCCTGCACGTTAAGGGAAATCCTTCTCCGCATCCCATAGAAACAATTGGATTGCTTATCGACAAGACTTATTTTGAAGATAAAGTAAACTTGATAGAAGAACTTTTGGCCAACGGAATCAAACGCGAAAACATCCAGATTCTGCTTTACAAAGACCGATTTAAGAAAAGAGAAACGATAAATTATCCGTTTTTTAGCCACAAAGATTTGAGTTTCAAAGGAAATTTGGAAAATGAAAACGTAACCAATTTTACCAATCAAGAATTTGACATGCTCATTAGTTATTATGACACGGAAAAAGCGCCGTTGATGATTACGACTTTCAAATCAAAAGCCAATTTCAAGGTTGGTTTCTCAACAATCGACAAAAGATTGAACCACTTTATGATTAACACAAATGCTGAAAATTATAAAGTTTTTGTATCCGAATTATTCAAATATCTAAAAATACTAAACAAAATATAATTATGCAGTCACTTATAGGAACAGGCGTTGCACTTGTTACACCATTCAAAAAAGATTTTTCTGTGGATGTGGAAGCCTTGAAAAGAATTGTCAATTATCAAATCGACAATGGAATCAATTATCTGGTAGTTCTTGGAACCACTGGCGAACCGGCGACATTGAAAAAGGAAGAAAAAGAATTGGTGATAAAAACGGTTATTGAAACTAATAATGGACGACTGCCATTGGTTTTGGGCGTGGGCGGAAACAATACGGCTGAAGTTGTAGAAGAACTAAAGACCAGAGATTTTACAGGATTTTCAGCAGTACTTTCAGTTTCTCCTTATTATAACAAACCAACTCAAGAGGGAATTTACCAGCATTTTAAAGCAATCGCGGAGGCTTCACCGCTTCCTGTGATTTTATACAACGTTCCGGGAAGAACTGGAAGCAATGTCTTGCCATCGACGGTAATTCGTTTGGCAAATGATTTTAAAAATGTTGTTGCTGTTAAAGAAGCGGCGGGTGATATTGTCCAAGCGATGAAATTGATTCAGCTGAAACCAAAAGATTTCTTGGTGATTTCAGGTGATGATATGGTAACGCTTCCGATGGTGTTGGCTGGCGGTTCTGGAGTGATTTCGGTAATTGCAGAAGGTTTTCCAAAGCAGTTTTCTGAAATGGTTCGCCTTGGATTAGAAAGAAAAGTGGATGAAGCTTATAAAATTCATTATGAAATCGCCGATTCTATTGATATGATTTTTGAGCAAGGAAATCCGGGCGGTGTTAAAGAAATCTTTAAATCTTTGGGATTGTCGGAAAATACAGTACGTTTGCCTTTGGTAAATGTTAACGAAGATTTAGCGAACAGACTAAATGATTTCGTTAAGAAAACCGTAAATTAGTCTTTTAAAATAATCGAATTATGTTATCACAATCTATACAAGAAGCGTTAAACAGACAAATAAAAATTGAAGGCGATTCGTCTCAAGTATATCTTGCTATGGCATCTTGGGCAGAAGTTCAAGGATTTGAAGGTATTTCTACTTTCATGTTCGCGCAGTCAGAAGAAGAAAGATTGCACATGCTGAAATTGGTAAAATACATCAACCAAAGAGGCGGACAGGCAAAAATTTCAGGAACGGTAGAGCCAGTTTTAGACTTAACAAGCTATAAAGTTTTGTTCAAACAATTATTAGAGCACGAAATCAAGGTTTCGGAAAGCATCAATGATTTGGTTGGAATTGCTCTTGACGAAAGAGATTATGCAACGCACAATTTCTTGCAATGGTATGTGGCTGAGCAGATTGAAGAAGAAGCGAACGCCAGATATATCTTGGATAAAATCAACTTAATTGGTGACGATAAAGGAGGTTTGTACCTGTTTGACAACGAAATGAAAAATTTCACGAGCCCAGTTACAGCTCCAAAATAAATACCGAATTTATTCGTTTAAAAAGGTGTCGTTCTTCGGCATCTTTTTTTTGTTTTTCAGCTAAATTGGCGTTGAAAAAAAATGTTTTTTTAATCATAATTATTAACTAAATTTGCGGTTGATTTTCTGAAGCCTTTATTGGTTGAAATCAGCTAATACAAACTTGAAAATGAATAAAATATTTTACATCCTTATCATTGCAATTACGCTAGGCTCTTGCAGTCCTTATCAAAAAGCTTTAAAATCTGAGGATGTTACTTTAAAATATGAGGTTGCTTCTAAAATGTACGAAGCTGGCAAATACACAAAGGCAATCCGTCTTTTTGAACAAATCGCCCCAACGTACAGAGGAAAACCAGGTGCAGAAAAAATGTTTTACATGTACGCGCAATCGTATTACAAGACAAAACAATATTATTCTGCAGGTTACCAATTTGAAAGTTTTGCGTCAAGCTACCCAAAGAGTGAAAAACTTGAGGAAGCAGCTTATTTAGGAGCAGAAAGCTATTCTAACTTGTCTCCAAGATATTCATTGGACCAAGTAGATACGAACAAGGCAATTGATAAGTTACAAAACTTTATCAATGCTTATCCGAATTCTTCTTACCTGCCGCAAGCAAATGAAAGAGTAAAAACAATGCGTGAAAAGCTAGAGAAAAAGGCTTTTGAAATCGCTAAGCAATACCATACCATTGGAGGTTATACCAGAGATTATTCAGCTGCAATCAGGGCTTTAGATAACTTTATGGCAGACTATCCAGGAACTTCATTAAAAGAAGACGCTTTATATTACAGATTTGATTCTGCTTATATTTTAGCGGTAAACAGTATTGAAAACAAAAAAAGAGAACGTTTAGATTTTGCAAAAGCTTCGTATGCCACATTGATTAAATTCAATGAATCAACAAAATATAAGGCAGAGGTGGACAAAAAACTTGCAGATATCGAACAACAATTACAACAATTTTCTAATTAAATAAAAGTCATGGATTTAAAAAAGACGACTGCTCCAGTAAACACAATTACTTATAACAAGAGTGTGATTGAGGAACCGACAGGTAATGTGTATGAAGCGATAACTATTATGGCTAAGAGAGCAAATCAAATCAACTCTGAAATCAAAAAAGAATTGACAGAGAAATTAGAAGAGTTTGCTACTTATAATGACAGCTTGGAAGAAATTTTTGAAAATAAAGAACAAATCGAAGTTTCAAAATTCTATGAAAAATTGCCAAAGCCACACGCTTTAGCAGTTCAAGAATGGCTTGAAGATAAAATTTATCACAGAGATACTACTAAATAATACTTATGTCTGTTTTAAACGGTAAAAAAATAGTGCTGGGAGTTTCCGGTGGAATTGCCGCATATAAAACAGCAACTTTAGTAAGACTATTCATAAAAGCAGGTGCCAATGTCCAAGTGATAATGACACCTGCTTCTAAGGATTTTGTAACACCACTTACACTTTCCACACTTTCAAAAAATCCTGTTCATTCCACTTTTTACAACGAAGACGATGCCGACGCAGTTTGGAACAATCACGTTGAAATTGGTCTTTGGGCAGATTTGATGATTATTGCTCCGGCTACCGCCAACACACTGTCAAAAATGGCAAATGGAACGGTTGACAATCTGTTAATCGCAACCTATTTGTCGGCAAAATGTCCTGTATATTTCGCGCCAGCAATGGATTTAGACATGT
>Ga0247810_10002397_pt1 | contig 10401 bp, 8 predicted proteins | sample UWRJL119311C1_FD_179918 | JGI IMG/M metagenome (GOLD analysis project Ga0247810, IMG submission 179918) | Plant litter microbial communities from Arlington Agricultural Research Station in Wisconsin, United States - UWRJ-L119-311C-1 | ecosystem: Environmental > Terrestrial > Plant litter >...
AATCATATTTTTGATTTCTTTGGCCTCCATACCTTCGCTCCAAGATATTTTCACTCTCTTAATTCTGACATACATTATTAATATAGGATATACTTTATATCCTGTTTGGTTTTTCCAAGGTAAAGAGAAATTGGCATTTATTTCGGTTATTAATTTCTTTATCAAACTATTTATTGCGATTCTGACATTGCTATTTATTAGGGAAAATTATCAATATTGGGTCTACAACTTTTTACAGTCTTTATCATTAATCATTGTTGGTTTTATATCCATTTATTTCCTGTATTCAAAATTTGGTTTTAAACTTGAGAAATTTAATAAGAGATTAATATTTACAATATTTAAAGAAGGTTTCCCAATTTTTATGGGTACAATTCTGGTTACAGTAATGACTTCGTTATTTTTTTTATTTTTAAAAGTGTATAGTACTGAAATTGAATTGGCTAAATTTTCTACTTCGAATAAAATTATTTCTACATTACAGGGACTTATTCTATTGCCTTTTAGTCAAGCGTTCTTTCCGCTAATCGCCAAGCAGGCTAATGAGAATCATATTGAGTTTAAGAAAAGTATAAAGAAGGCTAGTTTTATTCTATTTTTAATCACTTTTATGGCTGGAATTTTCACCATTTTTTTTGGGGAACTTATCATTACAATAATATTTAGTGAAAAATATTTGACAGCCCTCAGTTCATTGAAAGTTTTGGCCTTTTTACCGATGTTTTCTACTATGAGTAACATCTTTGCCTATCAGGGACTTCTAAGCCTTAAAAAAGACACTATCTTCTTGAGAATCCACATCGTTTATTCTATCCTTACCCTTATATTTAGTTTTATAATGATTTCGGGATATAATGCTCTTATTGCATCATGGATAAGAATTATTATTGAGGCGATGTTGTTTTTAACTGCTTTACTATTTTATATAATTACCTGTAAAAAAGAAAATTTATGATTCCTGATGTATCAGTAATAATGACGGTTTATAATGGCGAAAAATATTTAGCAGAGGCTATAGAGAGTGTTTTAAACCAGAGTTTTATAGAATTTGAATTTATTATTGTCAATGATTGTTCTACGGATGCTTCTTTAAGTATAATAGAATCTTATCAGGATAACAGAATTATTATAATTAATAATGAAGTTAATTTAGGTTTAAGTAAATCATGTAATTTAGCTATAAGGTATGCTAGGGGCAGTGTTATCGTACGGATGGATTCGGATGATATATGCTTTGCCAATAGATTGCAGGTTCAATATCAGTATTTGACTGACCATCCAGAAATTATACTTTTGGGGACAAATGCGGATATAATAGATATGAACGGAGCATTTATTTATACTACTGACTTACCCCAAAATGACTTGGAGATAAAGGAATCGCTAAATTTCAGATCAACCTTTATACATCCTACGGTTGCTTTCCGAAAGAGCTTTTTTGATAAAGCTGGAGGCTATTATGAGCCTATAAAACATTATTTTGAGGATTTTATTTTATGGAATCAATTCGCAAAATTGGGAAAGTTTAAAATTTTGCCACAGAGCCTCCTTCAATATCGGATTGTAATGAACTCTATTTCGACTAAGGCTACTACAAAAGGCTATAAAAGCCTGGAGAGAATAATTGCAAAGCGGGGGTATGCGGAAGAGCAGGAATTGGCGTATATCATTAAAGAGAAGGCCAATCAGGGCACTATAAAAAATGCTGAAGAGGCCTATTATTTAATTTTGGCTAAAAATTTACTTTTTAAAAATTACAATCCCGTTTTAGCGAGAAAAAAGCTGGCAATACTTTTCAAAAAGAACCGCTTATCTATAAAAGGTATCATCTATCTGTCTCTATCATTTTTACCTAAAAAGTTTTTAGATTCGTTGTATCAATCTTTCAAAAAACAATAATTATGTCACAAATAAAGAGAGGTATTTATATTGAGCAGCTTGTTACTATTGTGTTGTTTGCTTTGCTTTTCTTGTCAGCATTGTTTACGAGTTATGAATCGCCGCTTCGGTATTTGAAATATATACTATTTCCTTTATTGACATTCTTTTTATTCTTTATTAAAAGAATGAATGTGAGTAAGTTGTTGTTAAGAAATATTTTGTTATACATTGGTCTTCTCGCTTTTAATCTGATTATCTCTACTGTTTCGGGAAAGTTAAGTTTTCGTTTTATCGAGGAAAGCCTTCTTATTATGTTGCCCCTTTTGTCTGTTTTCATTTTTGTCGGATTTAAAAATTTAAATGTAGGCAGTGCAATTACTACTATTTTTTATTCGTATGTACTGGCTTTTTTTATTTTTAACTTTAAGTTTTTAATAAATATCCCAAAGTTACTTTCGAGTTTTATAACGGCGCTTAGATTATCGTATTTTCCAACTGAGTCGTGGATGGCTTTTCCATTTGGGGTCTTTACCTTATATTTTTTAATTGAAAAAAATTACAAGAATAGCATGATAGCGGGCTTCTTTTTTTTGTTATCCTTTAAAAGGATTTCGATGTTTGCATTTATCATTGCAATTTCGATTTATCTACTGTCTAAATTTTTAAATAACAGATTTAACAGAAATAAGGTAGTCGGCTATTTTATTGTCTTAAATGCCGTATTGCTTACAACTTTATATTTTTTTATCAATGGTTTTTTTACCAGGGTAATTTATAAGCTTACCGGGATATCTATAAATCATTTTTCCCAAGGAAGATTTCAAATTTACAATGATGTAATAAATCACTTTTCCGACAGAATATGGCTAGGAGCTTCTTTGGGGTTTACGCATTTATATTTGGACAACAAGTATGAAGATATAAGTTATCTTCATTCGGATATCTTAAAAATTATTATTGAACTGGGTATTGTATCGTTTTTAATCTGGCTGTTATATTTTATGTATATTAATTTATCTAACAAGAAAGCAGTGCCCATTGTGTTGTTTATAAATATCTTATTTTTATCGGATAATGTGTTTATATATTTTGACACCCTTTTTGTTTTTTATTTAGTACTAGTAAAATTTGATAAAGATGAACAAATACAAAAGAATAGTATTGAAAAATAATTTGTTGGAGAAGGCATTAATGGGGGTTGCGGTAACAATACCTTTTTGGCTTTTTTTAAATAACATTGCAATTGTTATAACATTAATCGTCTCTTTGTTTCTTTATTCTAAAAAGCGAAATTTTGATATTAAAAACAATATAGTAGGAATTTTATACTGTCTTTTATATCTTATAATGGTTGTCTCATTTTTCTATAGTGATGATAAGGAATACGGTTTTAAAGTTTTGAATCGAAGTATTTTTCTTATACTATTTCCTATTATTTTTTGGATTGCAAAGTTTTATATAAAACGGGAGGTTATTTACAAGATACTACAGGCTTTTATAATGGCATGTTTTGCGGCATGTATTCTATGTTTAATCGCAGCATTATATCATACTTGGGAATATGCAGCGGTAAATCCTTTTAACAGCAGTAATGGCAATTTCTTTTCCTATTTTAATTTGACGGCTATCTTGAAGGCGCATCCTATTTATTTTGGAACTTATATTGTTTTTAGCATTTCTATTCTAATGTTTGATTTGTTTTTACCGGTCTCGAGATTTAGTCTTGGCAAAATATTTAAATTGTTATTGATCGCATTCTTTATACTTTTTACTTTCTTATTGAATTCATTTTTGCTTATCTGCGTTTTGACATTTATTATTTTGGCACTCTTATTCTATTTTTTTAAAGATAAGAATACAGGAATTAGCAAAAGGGTGGTTGTGTTGTTTTTCTTTTTGATGTCAATACCGGTATATTTCTCTTCCAATTTTATTATTGAAAAGTTTAAGGGTGTTAATATTATAGATGATTTGACCACCAGGGATTACAGTGGAGATGATTTTACGGCTATTAAAGCAAGAAATGCAAAAGCGTATTGTTCTATTGATCTTATTAAAGACAATTTCTTATTTGGGGTTGGTGTAGGCGACGGAAATAAAGAATTATTAAAATACTATTTAAAGAATAATTTTATCCATGGCTATAAAAGGGAATTCAATTCCCATAACCAATTCCTGACTACTTTCATATATACAGGTGTATTTGGTTTTTTGCTTTTACTTGTTATAATTGTCAGTTTATTCTACAAGGCAATAAAATATAAAAATTTTTATCTTCTTAGCTTTATAATTATTTGTAGTTGTTTTTTTATTACAGAATCAGTATTGGAAAGACAGAGTGGAGTTGTGTTTTTTCTTTTCTTTTCTGGGTTGGTATCTCTAAGAAACGAAAACAATAGTATATTTACCAAATAATAAAATTTGATGAAGCTATTTTACATATTTCCGTTAAAAGGACCAATAAATGGAGTTAAAATAATTGCAACTCATGTTTTGGACCGCTTAAAAAGAGATAATATTGATATAGTGGAAATTGATACTTCCCAGGCAGTAGAATATTCTAATTTCGGTAAATTTAGCCTCAAGAAAGTTTTTTTCTTAAAGGACATTTTTTCTCGTTTGAAGTCCCTTGATAAGAATGATTATGTTTTGATGAATCTTTCCACAAAAGGATTTTCTTTTTATAGGGATTTAGCAATACTCTCTTTTTTAATTTATAAAGATGCCAATATAACTATTCAAATACATGCGAATGGGCTCGAGGATATTAAGAGCGGGATAATAAAAAACATCCTTAACCGTATTAAAATTATTGTTATAAATAAAAAACAATACCAGGATCTACATCAGTATAAGAATGTTTTCTATTTGGAAAATTCTTTACCGGATTACTACAATGGGATATTTGATCCGATAGTTGCTTCTAAGAACACTATTCAACTGTTGTATATGTCTAATCTTTCACGCCCAAAGGGAATAGATTTATTGAATGAAATTTGTGAAGTTATAGCTTCAGAAAAGTTAAATTACACGATAACTATCTGTGGAGGAATTTTAGATGAATATACAAAAAGTATACTTTCAAGAATAACTTCAAAGTATGGTTTTTTAAACTATATTGGACCAATTGATAGAATAGAGGCAAAAATGGAGATCTATCAAAAACATGATTTTCTGCTTTTTTTAAGTAACAGGAATTATGAAGTATATCCATTAGTTTATATTGAAGCTTTGATGAATGGTTTATCTGTAATAACGACTGAACAAATTGTGGCGGATGGAATTATTTCTGATGGCAGGGGGCTACTGTTAAAAAATGATAATTTTATAACATTTATTTCTGAGTTTTCAGGTGAAAAATTAAGAAATTTAAAAAAGAGTAATCGTCAAAAGTTTGAAGATGACTACCAATTTGAGAGCTATTTTCAAGCTATAAAAAAAATTATTTTTAATGAGTTATAAAAAAGACATATCCATTTTAGTTGTTACGCATAACCATGAAAATTATATTGGGCAATTAATTCAATCACTCGAAAATTTTGATTATAAGGATGTTTATTTCTGTGAGGCAAATTCTTCGGATGGTACTTTAGGTGTTATTGAAGGAAGTACCTTTAGAGATAATATTTTGAAGAAAGATATACTTGAGGGGTTTTCGAAAAACAACAACGATCTGATCAGGCATTTTAATTTAAAAACGAAATATTATCTGTTTTTAAATCCAGACTTATATTTTGAAACGGATTTTATATTGCAATTGTATCAGGAAATGGCTAAAGACGGAAATATAGGAATAGCAACTCCGCTTATTTATTTTCCTGACGGTAAGATACAGACAACATGGAAAAAATTTCCGAGCATACTACAGGTCATAAAAAAAAGACTGGGATTAATGAAGATAACTGATGAAATACAGCTGGAAACGCCAGATATTGATTGGTGCTTAGGAGCTTGTATGTTGATTAGTGAAAAATTGTTAAAGAAAAATGCGACGCTTTTAGACGAGCGTTATCGTTTATATTGTGAAGATGTAGATATTTGCTTCGAAGCTAAGCAAAAGGGCTTAAAAGTCATTGGTGTTAAGGATGCCTATGCATTTCATCATTTAAATCAAATGAGTTCCAAACGAATATTTAGTAGATATAATTATTGGAATATAAGCAGTATATTGAAATTTGCATATAAATGGAATTGGAAATATCTGTCAAAATAAATGGAAGGTAAATTAAGTTATTTAAGAACCAATTCTTTGGGAATCTTATTTATTGTGTTATATCTTACTGATTTCATTAGTAAGTATGGTCTGTATTATCATACTATATTAGAAAATGTTTCTTCAGTATTGAAATTGATACTCCAGATTTTAATAGTGGCGTATGTTTTTATTAAAAAAGAAAAAGAAGGGAGCTATGCTATTATTAGTCTAGCAGTTTTGGGCTTTTTTGTTACTATTGGACATTTATTTATTGTTAATGACGACAATTCCTTTTTTAGCAGAATTTCAAATAACTTAAAAATTTTTGATTGGTATATTTTTATTTTTATTTTAATGGTTGGGGTAAATAGTTTTTTAGGATATTCAAATGACAATAAATCGCAAATACCTAGTTTAGCTGCTCTTTTTAAAGCCTTTGAAATCGTTTTTTATATAAATTCCTTTTTTATAATTTTAGGATTTATATTTAATATTGAAATACTTAAAGCTTATTATCATGAGCGATTTGGATATAATGGATTACTGCGAAATTCCACCCATGCCAGTTATATCTATATAATTTATATCATTTATTTTTATTACAATAATATAAATTTGCCTACTAAGAAAAATAAGGTCTTGTTTATCTCTTCCATTTTAATTTCATTGTTTATTGCTACCAAAGCTTTGTTGCTGTTTAATGTTTTGTTGATAGTTTATTTGCTTTTTTCAGTTAAAGCCTGGAAGACTTTAACGATAAGCTTTTGTATAGTTTTTGGTATGATTTTAAATTTTGATATTTTATTAAATACGATTATGAAAAATCATTTTGAAGTTTTATATAATGTTTATAATGACAAAGGATTATTCACTATGTTATTTTCTTTGAGAAATGAGAGGGTTGTAAATGAGTTTATACCTTATATAACGGAGCATTGGAGTATAATTAATTATTTTTTTGGCGGGGGAGATTTTAATGTATCACGTACTGAAATTGAATTATTAGATTTTTTCTGGTTTTTTGGAATTATAGGATTTGCGTATTTTTTTTGGATATGGAACAGGTATATTTTAAATTTCAAAGAACTTACCAAATATAGACTTTGCTTTTTGCTGCTAAGTATTACATTATTGGCTGGTAATTTTTTCTCAAGTGCGCCGGTTATGACATTTTTTTTAATATTTATATTGTATTTAAAAACCATAAGTGTAGATAATTCGGATCTTAAACGGTATGAATTATAGCCGTTAAAACAGTAAAATTAATATATAAGATGCCCCATATACTATCATATTTTAAAAACATAAGTAATAAATCAGGTTTGCAATGCGATCCTGTATTTGTATTTCTTATAACTGCGATACTTGTAGCTAATCCATTAAACTATGCGTTTGGGAGTATTACATCAATAATTTTTATAGGTGTAGTTTGTCTTTTGGCGAGAAGAAAAATGTATTCCAATGTGACATTGCTTATTCCTATTGTTTTTTACATATTAATGATAATCTCTTTACTATGGAGTATTAATTTTTCTCTAAGCCTTGCTGGACTTCGAAAGGAAGGTTTGTTTCTAATGATTCCGCTAGCGTTTGTATTTATGCCCCCATTGCGTGAAGAATCCAAACAAAACATTTTTAGATTTTTTAGTTTTGGAATGGGCATATTTTCCATATATTATATTATTAACGCTAGCTTAAGATATTTTGCTTCTGGGAACGATAAGGTTTTTTTTTACCATGAGCTTGTTACTCAAGATCGGAATGCAATTTATGTATCGGTGTTTATTTCTTTTGCAATGTTCTATTTTATAATAAAAAGGAATAAGTCATTTTTCGAACAGGTTTCCTTAGTCATACTAATTATAGTCCTGTTTTTGTTATCATCGAAAAGTATTATTTTTATTGACTTTATGTTGATAATATGTTATTATTCATTTTTTTCAATGGTTCAGGAAAGTGTAAAATTAGTTACAATAACAACGGTACTATGCTTTCTTTTATTTTCTGTTATATTTGTAAAAGAAATGAGAGAAAGATTTTTGACTGAATATGAGACAGCGTTTGTTGATAATACTCTAAATAAAAGTGTCAGAAATGAATTTGATACAATTTACAATGTCAGTATACAACAAGCATGGAATAATCAAAGGTTTCAATTGAATAATTTCTTTCCTGGTACAGCAATGAGAGTATACCAGGCACGAATATTTCAAGAAATGTTAGTGGAGGATAAAACTTTGTTAACAGGATACGGCCTTGAAGCTTCACAGAGTAAAATAAGGCAGAAGGCAATACAACATAATTTATACCAAGAGTATGGAGAGTTTAATTTTCATAATCAATACATACAGACATTTGCTGAGTTGGGTGTATTAGGCTTTTTAATTTTAATTCTAATGTTATGGTTCAATTTTAAAAAGGCATTAAAAAATAAAAATTTTCTTCATATTGTTTTTGCGGTAACAATGATAATCTTATTTTTGACCGAATCGTTTTTTTGTAGGCAAAGGGGAATTGTGTTTTTTATTACAATGTACTGTGTCTTTAATAGCGGCAACCTTCCAAAACCAGTTAAAAAATTAAAATGAAAAGAATTCTTATTACGGGAGCAGCAGGCTTTTTGGGATCACACCTTTGCGATAGATTTATAGCTGAAGGCTATTATGTTATAGGAATGGACAATTTAATTACGGGAGATTTAAGGAACATTGAGCATCTCTTTAAATTGGAAAATTTCGAATTCTACCATCATGATATTACTAAGTTTGTTCATGTTCCAGGAAAGGTAGATTACATCTTACATTTTGCATCTCCTGCAAGTCCGATAGATTATCTTAAAATACCGATACAGACACTTAAAGTTGGTTCTTTGGGGACACATAACCTATTAGGTTTAGCCAGGGTAAAAAAATCGAGAATATTAATAGCATCTACTTCTGAAGTATATGGTGATCCGTTGGTTCATCCTCAAACAGAGGAGTATTACGGAAATGTAAATACGATAGGACCCAGGGGTGTTTATGATGAGGCTAAACGCTTTCAGGAGTCAATCACGATGGCTTATCATACCTTTCACGGTCTTGAGACGAGAATTGTAAGAATTTTTAATACCTATGGGCCGAGAATGCGATTAAATGATGGAAGGGTTATTCCGGCATTTATTGGGCAGGCTTTAAGGGGTGAAGATCTTACCATCTTTGGCGATGGGATGCAGACGCGTTCTTTTTGTTATGTAGATGATCAGGTAGAGGGTATTTTCAGGTTATTACATTCTGATTACTCACAGCCTGTTAATATTGGTAATCCTGATGAAATTACGATAAAGGACTTTGCTGAAGAAATTATAAAACTTACCGGAACTGATCAAAAAGTCGTTTATCACCCACTTCCTGTCAATGATCCATTACAGCGGCAGCCTGATATTACAAAAGCAAAGGCTCTGTTAGGTTGGGAGCCAAAAGTGAATAGGGAAGAAGGTATGAAAATAACATACAATTATTTTAAATCATTGTCTACTGAAGATTTGTTAAAGGAAGAACATAAGGATTTCTCTAAGTATAATATGATTTAATGAAAAGTAAAGCAGGAAGATACTCCGTTTATATAAGGCCATTTACCTATGTATTGGATTTGTTAATAATAAACTTATTTTCATGTTCGCTACTCCCGGATAGTTTCTTATCGCTTTATTTTATGATTTTTGTTTCGCTGTCCTGGGTTATAATAGCCATGAATATTGGTTTTTACGAAGTATACAGGTATACCAAGGTTGTAGCAATTTTAAACAAGATTTTCAAGCAATTTGCACTATTTACCATTATATGCTACGCATTTTCAGGCTTTTATATTGGAGAGTCAAATTCTGTTGCGATACTTCAATATACAGGCGCGGCACTGCTCTTCATTTCTACAGTTAAATTTTTTATTTTCTTTTTTTTACGAAAGTATAGATCTGTTTTAGGGGGAAATTTAAGGAAGGTAATTATTTTAGGACAAGGTAAAAGTGTAGAACAATTAATAGAATTTTTTAATGAAAATCCTGATTACGGTTATAATCTGATTACAGTTTTTAAACTGAAGGATAATGTAGAAAGAGAATTAGAAGAGTCTTTTTCTTTTGTGCTTGAGGATAGTGTTGATGAGATATATTGCTCGCTGGCTGACCTGAATACAGACCAGATCAATACTGTTATTGATTTTTCCGATAACAATATGAAAATTTTAAAGTTCCTCCCAGACGACGGAAAGGAGTTTTTTACACGAAATATGAAATTGGATTATTACGATTATATTCCTGTCATATCTTTGAGAGATATTCCTTTAGA
>Ga0247810_10002401_pt1 | contig 10388 bp, 6 predicted proteins | sample UWRJL119311C1_FD_179918 | JGI IMG/M metagenome (GOLD analysis project Ga0247810, IMG submission 179918) | Plant litter microbial communities from Arlington Agricultural Research Station in Wisconsin, United States - UWRJ-L119-311C-1 | ecosystem: Environmental > Terrestrial > Plant litter >...
GAGTTCGTAGTCGGCCCAGCCATTGTCTTCGGGCAACGCAGACGAGTTGCTCATGAGCATCTGCACGGTCACCGGCATCGCGACGCCGAACTCGTCGACAGGATCGACGAATTCCGGCACCAGGCCTGAAACGGGTGAGTCGAGTGCCAATAGCCCACGCTCGACCAGTACCAGCGCGGCGGCGACTTCGAAGCTCTTCGACATCGACGCGATCCGGTAGATCGTGTCGAGCCGGGGAGGGCGCCCGTCGCGCTGGAATTCGCCGACGGCGTTCTGGTAGATGACGCCGTCGCGGTCGAACAGCGCGTAACTGATCGAGGGGGATACCAGGTCGGTCTCGTCGAACCAGTGGTCGAGCGTCGAGATGAGCTCGCGATCAAGTAAACGGGGCATTGTCATCCGATGAATCGTGGGTGGTGGGGAGTGCGGCTGTAACCCGAAGCACCACACGAAGTCCTGAGATTGCCCCCGTGGGGCGCCAAGCAGAGTCGAAGCATTGCCAGTAGCCTAATAGCGCGGTAAATCACCACCCCCACAGCACTGAAGAGGAGCCGGATGGACAAGCAGAGAGACTTCGTTCTTCGCACTATTGAAGAACGAGGCATCAAGTTCATCCGCCTATGGTTCACGGATGTCGTCGGTACCCTCAAGAGCGTCGCCATCGCGCCGGCCGAGGTCGAGGGCGCCTTCGCTGAGGGCCTGGGCTTCGACGGTTCCGCGATCGAGGGCTTCACCCGCGCCTACGAAGCCGACATGCTCGCGCAGCCCGACCCGACCACGTTCCAGATCCTTCCCTGGCGCGGCGAGATCGACCCGACCGCACGCATGTTCTGCGACATCACGACTCCTGACGGGCAGCCTGCGGTGTCCGACCCGCGCCACGTGCTCAAGCGCACGCTGGCAAAGGCGGCCGACCGCGGTTTCACCTTCTACACGCACCCTGAGATCGAGTTCTACCTGCTCAAGTCGTCCCAGCTCAAAGACGGCCAGCCCGAGCCCGTCGACTCGGCCGGATTCTTCGACAACGTTCCCGGTGGCACCGCCCACGACTTCCGTCGCCGTTCGGTGCGCATGCTCGAAGACCTCGGTATCTCTGTGGAGTTCAGCCACCACGAAGCGGGTCCGGGCCAGAACGAGATCGACCTGCGCTACGCTGACGCGCTCACCACCGCCGACAACATCATGACCTTCCGCACGGTGATCAAAGAGGTCGCGATCGAGCAGGGCGTCTACGCGACGTTCATGCCGAAGCCGATGTCGGGTCACCCCGGTAGCGGAATGCACACGCACATGTCGCTCTTCGAGGGCGACACCAACGCGTTCTACGAGGCTGGCGGGCACTACCAGCTCTCCAAGATCGGCCGCCAGTTCGTCGCCGGTCTACTCAAGCACGCCCCCGAGATCACCGCGGTGACGAACCAGTTCGTCAACTCGTACAAGCGTCTCTGGGGTGGTGACGAAGCCCCGAGCTTTGTCACCTGGGGCCACAACAACCGCTCGGCTCTCGTGCGCGTGCCGCTGTACAAGCCCAACAAGGGCCAGAGCGCCCGCGTCGAGTACCGCGCGATCGACTCGGCTGCGAACCCCTACCTGTCTTACTCGCTGCTGCTCGCCGCGGGCCTCAAGGGCATCGAAGAGGGCTACGAGCTGCCGCCCGAAGCCGAGGACAACGTCTGGGAGCTCTCCGACGCCGAGCGTCGCGCGCTGGGCTACAACCAGCTTCCGGCCAGCCTCGACCACGCCGTCTCTCTCATGGAAGACTCCGAACTCGTCGCCGAGACCCTGGGTGAGCAGGTGTTCAACTACGTGCTGCTCAACAAGCGTCGCGAGTGGAAGGAATACCGCGCGCAGGTGACCCCTTACGAATTGGAGAGCAACCTCGAGATGCTGTAGCCAGCGTTTCGGGCTATCGCTCACTCTCTTATGTCCCGGTCACAGACGACACTGACAGAACTCGCCAGGCTCGGTTTCGCCGAGCTCAGCGAGACCGGCGCGCGCCTCGACGCCCTCGGGGTGCACGTCGAACTGCGCCATTTCGCTTCGGCCGCCGACCCGGATGGCGCACTGGCGCTGCTCACCCGGCTGCACGAGAGCGCCCCGGATGAGCTCGGCCGGTTGGTCGCGGACGACGCGGCTGCCGGTCGCCTCGTCCAGTTACTCGGGGCATCCGAAGGGCTCGGGGAATTCTTTCTGCGCCGTCCAGCCGAACTGGACGTTCTCGCGACACCCCTGGTGTCGCCGCCGAAGGCAGCCGCCTATCGAGACGACCTGCTTGCGGCGATCGCCGGACTGCGCGGCGAAACCGCATGGGTTGCGCTGAGGGTGCGCTACCGCCGACACCTCGCCGCGCTTGCGTCGTGGGATCTCGGTCGTGCCGACCCGCTTGCGGCAGTCTCGACGGTAGCCGAAGCACTCGCCGACCTCGCCGGTGCGGCCCTGGACGCGAGCCTCGCTGCGGCACGGTTCGAAGTGAAGTTCCCGGCCGACGAGATCGCAGCCACAAGGCTCGCCATCATCGGAATGGGCAAGTCGGGTGCCCGCGAACTCAACTATCTCAGCGACGTCGATGTCATCTTCGTCGCCGAAGGGGACGAGTCCATCCCGGCCAACCGTGCTGTCGAGATCGCCACCCGCCTGGCGATGTTCACCATGCGGGGCATCTACGAACTCGCGGCGGAGCCCGAGCTCTGGGAAGTCGACGCGAACCTGCGCCCGGAGGGCAAGGACGGCGCGCTCGTGCGCACCCTCGACTCCCACCTCGCCTACTACGACCGGTGGGCGAAGAGCTGGGAATTCCAGGCTCTGCTCAAAGCGCGACCGCTCGCCGGTGACCTCGAACTCGGCGAACGCTATGTCGATGCTCTCGCGCCGAAGGTCTGGTCCAGCGCGTCTCGCGAGGGATTCGTCGAGTCGGTGCAGCGGATGCGGGAGCGGGTCACGGACCACATTCCTGCCGGCGAACTCGACGTGCAGCTCAAGCTCGGCCCGGGTGGCCTCCGCGACATCGAGTTCACCATCCAGCTGTTGCAGCTCGTGCACGGCCAGCTCGACGACGAGGTGCACCAGCGGGGCACACTTCCCGCCCTGATTGCGCTTGCCGACCAGGGGTACATCGGCCGGGTCGAGGCCGCGGAGTTCTCGCGCGACTACCGCTTCCTGCGCCTGCTCGAGCACCGGCTGCAACTCTCCAAGCTCCGCCGCACCCACCTGATGCCCACGGATCCCGAAGAACTGCGGGTACTTGCGCGTGCGAGCGGGATCGCGACCACGGCTGCGGAACTCACCGACCAGTGGCAGCGCACCAAGCACGCGGTGCGCAGGCTGCACGAGCGCTTGTTCTACCGTCCACTGCTGTCGGCCGTTGCTGCCCTGCCCGAGGACGGGCTCGCGCTCAGCAGCGACCAGGCCGTCGCCCGGCTCGCGGCTATCGGCTTCACCGACCCTAAGGGTGCCCTTCGGCACATCGCGGCTCTGACCGGGGGAGTGTCACGCCGGGCGACGATCCAGCGCACGCTGCTTCCCGTCATGCTCGGCTGGTTCGCCGAAGGTGCGGACCCCGACCACGGGCTGCTCGCATTTCGCAGACTCAGCGACGACCTCGGCGAGGCGTACTGGTTCTTGCGGATGCTGCGCGACTCGTCGGGCGCCGCCAACCGGCTCACGCAGGTGCTCTCCGGCTCCCGCTACGTGGTCAACCTCTTCGAGCGCATTCCCGAGGCAGCAGCCTGGCTCGAGAACGACGACGAACTGCGGCCCCGCGACCCCGACGCGTTGCTCGACGAGGCCCGGTCGACAGCGGCCCGCCACCTCGACGACATCGATGCGGGCGCCCTTGCCCTGCGTACCGCGCGTCGGCGCGAAGTGCTGCGACTCGCGATCGCCGCGGTGCTCGGGTCTGTCACCGTCGAAGAACTCGGCCGCGGCCTCGCGGCGATCACCACTGCCCTGCTGACCGGTGTACTCGCGCTGCTGCACCGCTACGGCGACGGTCTCGAGTTCGCGATCATCGCGATGGGCCGGTACGGAGGACGAGAGCTCGGCTTCGGCAGCGACGCCGACGTCATGTACGTCTACCGGCCGGCCGGGGCATCCGACGATGATGCCCGCTCACGCGCAGAGCAGATAGTGCGCGGGCTCTCGCGGCTCACCGAGGACCTCAGGTTGCCCCTCGACCTCGACATCGGCCTGCGCCCGGAAGGCAAGAACGGGGCCGTCGTCCGCTCGATCGAGTCGTATCGCGCCTACTACGCTCGATGGTCCCTCACCTGGGAGGCGCAGGCACTGCTCCGCGCCCACGGTGCAGTGGGCGATGCCGAGCTGATAGCCCAGTTCCACGCCGTTGCCGACGAAGTGCGGTTTCCCACCGCTATCTCTGAGCAGGACGTGCGCGAGGTCAAGCGGATCAAAGCTCGGGTCGAAGCGGAGCGGCTTCCCCAGGCCGCCGACAAATCCCGTCATCTCAAGCTCGGTCGCGGCTCACTGAGTGATGTCGAATGGTTCGTGCAACTGCTGCAGTTGCAGCACGGAGTGCGCGTCCCGGGGCTCCGAACCACGTCAACTCTGACGGCCCTGGCCGGTGCAACGGATGCCGGGCTTGTCACACCGGAGAATGCGGCGAAGCTGCGTGACGCGTGGGTCATTGCGTCCCGTGCCCGTTCTGCCCTCACCTTGTGGACCGCACGAACCTCAGACGTGCTGCCGACCGACCGCCTGCAACTCGAGGGTGTCGCCCGCCTGCTCGAATATCCTCCCGGATCGGCGAGCGAGCTCGAGGAGGACTACCTGCGCACGACACGCCTCGCCAGGCAGGTTTTCGAGCGCGAATTCTATGGGCTCGCGACGACCAAACCATCGACTGCCGAGGGCACCGGTATTCGCTGATCGGGCTACGCGAGCGGCCCGAGATGCAGCACGTTGTGTTTCGAACAGATTAATCTCGAAAAATTTTCCCGTCGATTTCTGCCTCGGTTCCGGCACTGGCGAGCCCCTCAAGTCGACGCGACCGTGGGGGACACGACGACCGTTTTGTACCCCGATCTGTGTCAGCGTCGAGGATGCCGAACCAGCGGTGGGTGACACTGGGAACGTGCACAGATCGGTCTACTCAGATGAGGCTTTTGCTCGGTTTTGCCACCGGTCGACCAATTCTGGCGAGTGACTCCCGATCGGTGTGACAGCGGGTTTGTGACCGTTTCGCGTGATCGCGTCGTGTCCTCCTAAAGTACGACGGCATAAGTGCCGACACCGTCGTTCCAGCGCTTCGTCAGACGGTCCCTCACGTACCCCGACACGCCGCGGGGCGAAGGTTGCGTGTCCCCCAAAGGCGTGCCAATAATCAGATCAACCCGATACCCACACAGTTCCCCAACGTCGCGGAAGTTCACTTTCGCCGAACTGCACTTCACCCGAGTGCCGCCGGCCGCGACGAAACGAGGCATCGTGTTCATCTTCCTTCTCCAAATCCGGCACATGATCGACGGGCATCCCGAGATCTACATGTTCGCCATCTACTCGGGTCTCATCTGGGCGCTCTGGGGCCTCAAGGTCATCATCTCCAGCCGTTACCGCCCGTACACCGGCGAATTCACCGGCACGACGAGCGTCATCGTCCCCGTGCTCGACGAGCCGGAAGACCTGTTCCGCGATGTCATCGGCCGCATGGTCGAGCAGAAGCCGGGTGAGATCATCGTCGTCATCAACGGCGCACGTAACCCCACGCTCGAGCGCATCACCGAGGAATTCGCACCGCTAGCCCGTTGGGTGCACACGCCGATTCCCGGCAAGCGCAACGCGGTCATGATCGGCACCGAGCTCTCCACGGGCGACATCACCGTGCTCGTCGACTCCGACACCGTCTGGACCGAGGGCACCCTGGCCGAGCTCGTTCGTCCCTTCGCCGACGAGAAGATCGGCGGCGTCACCACTCGCCAGCGCATCCTCGAACCCGAGCGCAGCTGGATCACCCGCTGGGCCGACTGGCTCGAGAACTCCCGCGCTCTCTACTCGATGCCGGCACAGAGCGTCATGGGACAGGTCGGGTGCCTTCCCGGCCGCACGATCGCCTTCCGCCGCTCGATCATGGTCAAGGTCATGGACAAGTTCATGACCGAGCAGTTCATGGGCGTTTTCCTCGAGGTGAGCGACGACCGCACGCTGACCAACCTCACGCTCAAAGAGGGCTACCGCACGGTGTACCAGCACACGTCGCTCGTCTACACGGACGCGCCGCTACAGGTCAAGAAGCTGTTCAAGCAGCAGCTGCGCTGGGCTCGTGGCAGCCAGTACAACACGCTGCGCATGCTTCCGTGGATGCTCGGTCACGCTCCGGTGCTGTCCATCTTCTTCATCATGGACATCATCCTTCCGTTCCTCCTCGCCGGCGTCATTGCCGGATGGGTCTACCGCGCGGCCACCGGCCAGGGGTACAACTTCTACGAGGGCATCCTCACCGAGTACGGCGTTCAGAGTGGCCTGCTGCTCGTGCTCGGACTCATGGTGATCTCGTCGGTACTCAGCATGGCGATCCGCCAGATCCGCCACCTGTCCGAGAAGCCGAGTGACTTCTTCCGTCTTCCGCTGTTCATCATCGTCTCGACCGCGTTCCTCATGCCGATCCGCCTTCTCGGATTCTTCCGTATGGGCCACGCCAGCGGCTGGGGCACCAGGGCCGGCGCCTATGCCGGCGGAGCAGCAAACGACGCGGTCGTGAGCAGCCTTGGCGGTGGGTCGCGCGTCGACGAGACCGAATACAACCTCGATTGGGATGCGTCGCAGCCCGGCACCGGGCCGACACCGGTCTCCGGCGGCCAGCCTCGCTCCCGCTCCGACATCGCTCTGGCCGACGGCACCGTGCTGCTAGCGACCGAGGTCGAGGCCGAATCTCCCCGTCGGGCCGCAGCGCGGCTCGCCGTCCCGGCAGCAGCCCCGGCTCGCCGCCACCTCAACCCCAAGGCCGCCTGGCCGTACGTCATTGGCTTTGCCATCTTCGCTCTGGAGGCGTTCCTCATTGTCAACTTCTAACCTCACCCCCACGCCACCCCCGCACGCCAGCGCTTCGCCGAAGGCCTGGTGGGCCGCCAGCGGCAAGCGCGCTCGTTTCGCCGCACTGGGCGCAACCGCTCTCGTGCTTGCTCTTCTCGCCACCAGCGTCTTCGTCTGGGTCTCGCCCCAGAACGCGGTGAAAGACGCAATCCTTGCCCAGGTCGGTCCTACCGAACAAGACAAGATCGTCAAAGACCGCAACTCGCTGCTCAGCCAGATCATCGAGCTGAAGACGCAACTGGCCGACAGCAAGAACCAGCTGAGCGCGTCGCAGGCCGACAACGCCAGCATCCAGCAGGCGCTCTGGTCAGCGCAGGGCGAACTCGACGCAATCGACGAAGCCAGGTCGACGGCCAAGCCGACCCCGTCGAACCCGGCTCCTGCCGGACCGACGATCACGACGACGCCATCGACTCCGGACAAGACCACCTCGAAGCCGACGACCGTCTCGCGCATCACCGCACCGACCCTCGCGGCTCTGCGGAACCCGAAGTCGTCGCTGTTCGGGATGTACACCGAGCAGGCACCGTTCAACTTCGCCACGTTCGACTCGACCGCCAAGAAGGTCGGATACTCGCCCGACGTCGTCGGATACTTCGGCGGGTGGGACGAGGACTTCCGAACGTCGGCCGTGACGAACGCCTGGAAGCGCGACACGATGCCGATCCTGACCTGGGAGTCGCGTCCGATCGCCTCGGGTAACGACCGAGTCGAGGAGCCGGACTACGAACTGCCCGACATCATCGGCGACAAGGCGAACGGCATCTCGGGCACGTACGACAACTACCTGCGCAAGTACGCCCGTTCGATAGTGAAGACCGGCCTCCCGCTCGGGATCCGCCTCGACCACGAGATGAACGGCATCTGGTACCCGTGGTCCGAGACCACCGGCGCAGGCAAGCCGATCAACAACAACCGCGTCGGCGACTACGTGAAGATGTGGCGCCACGTTCACGACATCTTCCAGGAAGAAGGCGCAAACGAACTCGTGCTCTGGATCTGGTCGCCGAACATCACGAACAACCTGCCGGCAAGCCACAAGACGACCGAGTTCCTCGACGCGCTGTACCCCGGTGACGACTACGTCGACTGGGTCGGGTTGTCGGGATACCTCCGACCGGCTTACAAGTCGGACAACGACTTCAGCTTCGGGTACACGTTCGATCGCAGTCTCGACCAGTTGAGGGAGATCACTAACAAGCCGATCTTCCTCGCCGAAGTCGGGGCATCCGAAACCGGCGGGCACAAACCGGCCTGGGTGAAGAGCTTCTTCGAGGGGCTCGCCGAGTCGAAGAACTCCGACATCATCGGGTTCTCCTGGTTCAACCTGGCGATCACGAGCTATGTGGAAGGCCAGCGCGCAACCAACGACTGGCGCATCGACTCCCGCAAAGACACCCTCGAAGCCTTCACCGCCGGCCTGGCGACGCCAGCCGCCGGCTTTTCCCTCCGCAAGTCCAACTGATCCAACCGTTCTCGAGAGGAGAGCACCATGAAGAATCCCGCATCCAAATCGGAAACAGGCACCACCCAGATCACGACCGAGGGCGGATCCAAGCCACGGATCAGTGTTATCGGCACCGGCTACCTCGGGGCAACCCACGCCGCCGCCATGGCCGAGATGGGCTTCGACGTCGTCGGGGTCGACACCGACCCGGCGAAGGCAGCCGCACTCAGCGAAGGGCGCGTGCCGTTCTTCGAACCTGGGCTTCCGGAACTGATTCGCAAGCACGTGGCCAGCGGCCGCCTGCGATTCACGACCGACGTCGCCGAAGCGACTGCGTTCTCTGACGTGCACTTCATCTGCGTCGGTACGCCGCAGCAGCGGGGGAGTAATGCGGCCAACCTGAGCTATGTGGAAGAGGCCACGCTCGCGGTTGCCCGCAACCTCACCCACGACGGCGTCATCGTCGGAAAGTCGACGGTGCCCGTGGGGACGGCCATGCGACTGCGCACTCTCATCGAAGGCGTGCCCCAGGCGGGTATCAACGTCGAGCTTCTCTGGAACCCCGAGTTCCTGCGTGAGGGCAAGGCTGTCGCGGATACGCTGACGCCCGACCGGATCGTGCTCGGGGGAGTCTCACCCCGGACCGAGGCCGTCATGCGTGAGGTCTACGCCATGCCGATCGCCACCGGCATCCCGGTCATCACCTGCGACCTGCCGACTGCTGAGCTCGTCAAGGTGAGCGCAAACGCGTTCCTCGCCACCAAGATCTCGTTCATCAACGCGATAGCAGAGGTGTGTGAGGCCGCTGGTGCCGACGTCTCTGTGCTGGCGGATGCTCTCGGCCACGATGTGCGCATCGGGCGCCAGTTCCTCAACGCCGGACTCGGGTTCGGCGGCGGTTGCCTGCCGAAGGATATCCGTGCCCTCATCCACCGCTCGCGAGAGCTCGGCGCCAACAACGCCGCAGCCTTGTTGCAGCAGGTCGACGAGATCAACATGTCTCAGCGCCAGCAGGTCATCGACCTCGCGATCAAGGCGTGCGGCGGTTCGGTGCTCAACCGCCGGATCGGCGTTCTCGGTGCGGCGTTCAAGCCGCTCACCGATGACGTGCGTGATTCGCCGGCGCTGAACGTCGCTGCCGCCCTGCACCTTCGTGGCGCGCAGGTCGTCATCTACGACCCTGAGGCCAACGAGACGGCAAAGCGCATGTTCCCGACGCTCAGCTACGCCGACTCTGTCGTCGAGGCTGCCGCGGGTGCGGACGCACTGCTCGTCCTGACCGAGTGGGATGAGTTCAAGGAGAGCAACCCGGCTGAGCTCCTCGGCCTGGTCGCGTCGCCGACGATCATCGACGCCCGCAACTGCCTCGACGCATCCGCCTGGCGCTCGGCCGGCTGGGACTACACCGGCCTCGGTGCAGCACATGCCCCGGCTCTGGTGGCCGCACCGATGTACCCGGCGCAGTTGGTCAGCGCCTAACCTGACCAAACGAGAAGTGCCGCATCCCCGAGGGGATGCGGCACTTTTACGTTGCAGCTGCGAGTTAGACGCTGAAGTACAGCTCGTACTCGAAGGGGTGCGGACGCTGCGAGGCCGGGATGATCTCGTTGACGCGCTTGTAGTTGATCCAGTTGTCGATGAGGTCCTGCGTGAAGACGCCACCGGCGGTGAGGAACTCGTGGTCGGCTTCGAGAGCCTGCAGCGCGAGCTCGAGGGTTGCGGGAACCTGCGGGATGTTCGCGGCTTCCTCGGGCGGGAGCTCGTAGAGGTCCTTGTCGACGGGCTCGTGCGGCTCGATCTTGTTCTTGATTCCGTCAAGACCGGCCATGAGCTGGGCTGCGAAAGCGAGGTACGGGTTACCCGAGGCGTCGGGCGCGCGGAACTCGATGCGCTTCGCCTT
>Ga0247810_10002402_pt1 | contig 10387 bp, 9 predicted proteins | sample UWRJL119311C1_FD_179918 | JGI IMG/M metagenome (GOLD analysis project Ga0247810, IMG submission 179918) | Plant litter microbial communities from Arlington Agricultural Research Station in Wisconsin, United States - UWRJ-L119-311C-1 | ecosystem: Environmental > Terrestrial > Plant litter >...
GTTAACGCCAAACTTCTGTTCCTCATCGATAATCAACAAACCAAGGTCTTTGAACATTACGCTTTTGTTGACAAGCTGATGGGTTCCTATTATAATATCTAGTTTGCCTTCGGCAAGTTCTTTTAAGGTTTCTGCTTTCTGTTTTGCTGTACGGAAACGGTTTAAGTAACCGATTGTAACAGGCATGTCTTTTAAACGCTCGGTAAACGTTCGGAAATGCTGATACGCCAATATAGTTGTGGGTACGAGTATAGCAACCTGCTTACCATTATCAACTGCCTTAAACGCCGCACGTATCGCAACCTCTGTTTTTCCGAAACCAACATCACCACAGACCAATCGGTCCATAGGACGCTCGCTTTCCATATCTGCTTTTACTTCCTGGGTCGATTTGGTCTGGTCAGGTGTATCTTCGTAAATAAATGAGCTTTCCAGCTCGAGTTGCAGGTAACTGTCCGGTTTGTATTGGAAACCTTTCTCCAATCTTCTTTTGGCGTACAGTTGTATTAAATTAAAAGCAATGTGTTTGACACGTGCTTTGGTTTTTTGTTTTAGAATCTTCCAGGCATTCGAACCCAACTTATAGATTTTAGGCGGGGTACCGTCTTTGCCGTTAAATTTCGAGATCTTATATAAGGAGTGGATGCTTACATATACGATATCATTATCGGCATAAACCAATTTGATCGCTTCTTGGGTTTTGCCTTCTACCTGTATTTTCTGCAGGCCGCCAAATTTCCCTATACCGTGGTCGATATGCGTTACATAATCACCTACAGAAAGGGTTGTAAGTTCTTTTAGCGTGATGTTTTGTTTTTTCGAATAACCATTCTTAATATTGAACTTATGGTAACGTTCGAAGATCTGATGGTCAGTATAACAGGCGAGCTGTAGTTCTTCGTCTATAAAACCTTCAAACAGCGATAGCGTAATTGTTTCGTATTGTTTGCGGATACTTTCTGAATTCGCCTCGTCCAGTGTCGCAAAAATATCATGGAAACGTTTTGCCTGTTGGTCATTCGAGCAAAACAGGTAGTTCTTGATCCCGTTAAAATGGTTATCGCTAAGGTTGTTTAACAATAAATCAAACTGCTTGTTAAATGAAGGCTGCGGCTGTATATGGAATTCGAATGTTTTTTTGGTCTTAAAAATCGGTTTTGAAGCCGTTCTACTATTGTAAAGTCAAGCGCCTTTTTGATAAAAGATGCCTGGTTTAGGAATAACTGTTCGGGTTCCGAATGTTTGATTTCCTTGGATAGCTTTTCAAAGGCTACACCTGCTTTTTCGAACAGGCGGTCGAGTTTGGTAAACAGTCCGTCGGTATTGCTGATAAACAATACAGATTTAGCGTCTATATAGTCAAGGAAGCTCTCGCGGTTTTCCTGAAAGAATTTGTTCTCTACATTAGGGATAATCGTGATTTTCTTTTGCCTTTCAATCGAGAGTTGGGTCTCGACATCAAAACTACGGATACTCTCTACTTCATTACCAAAGAACTCTATACGGTACGGATTGTCGTTAGAAAACGAGAATACGTCAATGATACCGCCGCGCACAGAAAACTCTCCGGGTTCAGAGATAAAGTCGACGCGTTTAAATTCATATTCGAACAAGACCTCATTGATAAAGTCAATCGAGATTTTATCGCCTATAGCTACTTTGAGAGTGTTTTTCTCAAGATCCTTTTTGGTCACTACCTTTTCAAACAGTGCTTCGGGATAGGTGACGATGATTGCGGGTTTCTTACGCGAATTGATACGGTTTAGCACTTCTGCCCTTAAAAGGATATTGGCGTTATCGGTATCTTCTATCTGGTAGGGGTTCCTGTAGGAACCCGGATAAAACAACACATCGTCGTCGTTAATCAATTGTTCGAGATCATTCAGGTAATAGGCTGCCTCTTCCTTGTCATTCAGGATGACAAGGAAAGGGTTTTCTGATTTTGAAAACAGTGCTTTTACGACAAAAGAAAACGAAGAACCTACGAGTCCTTTCAGGTGTACCTTTTGCTCCCTTTCTGAAATGCGCTCAGCGATCTGGGCAATTTTAGGGGAATTCTCGTATTTCTGGAATAGTGCGGATTTACTCAATGTCCGTTAAGATTTATTTTATAGGTTTTGAAGGTATTGCCCTTGTCGTGTCCAGCATTTTGATCATATCAGATTCACCTTGTTCCAGTGGCACCTTTTCTCTTTCTACGAGTTCCTGCATTTGCCTGCATACAGAGGCCAGTTCTATATTGATATCGGTAATTTGTGCGATTACTTTTTCTGAAGGGATCTCATCAAGATTGATAAACAGGTCTAATGATTTTACCTTAGTGGCCAAAGCGGCGATACGGCTTTTGATTTCCGGTTTTTCGAATTTTGCAGGCATGTTAGTGTTTAATGCCGTAACCCTTTTCGACAGTTCCTTAGCCTTTTTTTGGAATGCGGCTATAGAGCTTTTAGGTTTCTGTCTTAGTTCTGTCAGGAACAGCCTCCATTCCGACCAGTTATTGACTACTGCTCGGGCTTCCGGAGTCAGCGTAGGCTCATTAAAGTTCCATGCTTTTTCGACTACTGTAAAAACGGCTTCTTTTTTCTTTAGGTCTCGCTGTTGTTCGGCTAAGCGCTTAGCGGTATCATCCTGGCAGGAGATTGCCAGTAAGCTGAATAAAAAAATAATAAGGGTTTTACTTTTCATTGGTGTACGTTGAGGTACAAAGTTAGTATTTCTTATTAAGAACAGATGCGGGTTGTTAAAATTTAATGTTTTTTTAAGGTGGAGTTTAGATGGTTTGTTGTTCAATGGTGGTTTTCTTTCTTCTAAACAAAATCAAATAGTTCCTATATTGAAGTTTGTGTTATTTTTACCCCTAAATCTGCTTTATTGTTATTAATATGATAACGATAAAGCTTTATATTTCGAAAACCTTATATTTGTTGCACTAAAACAACACCTAAAGAATGAGTACTAAAATTTTAATAATCGGTGCCTGCGGACAGATCGGGACAGAGCTGACACAGCGCTTAAGATTAATATATGGCACGGACAACGTTATTGCTTCGGATATCCGTAAGCTCAATGTTGATGTGGTGAATTCAGGGCCTTTTGAGGTAGTGAATGCACTCGATTTTAACCAGATCGAGCATCTTGTTGAGGTTCACCAAATTGATGAGGTTTACCTGATGGCGGCATTGCTTTCGGCTACGGCAGAGAAGAATCCGGCATTTGCCTGGGACCTTAATATGAATTCTCTTTTCCACGTATTGAATTTGGCGAAAGCCGGAAAGATAAAAAAGATATTCTGGCCTTCGAGTATAGCGGTTTTCGGGCCTACTACTCCTAAAGAAGATACTCCCCAATATACGATTATGGAACCTTCAACGGTTTATGGCATCAGTAAGCAGTCGGGTGAGAGATGGTGTGAGTACTACCACAATATTTTTGGTGTGGATGTCAGGAGTATCCGTTATCCCGGATTGATCAGCTGGTCATCGCCTCCCGGTGGTGGAACTACAGATTATGCTGTGGATATTTACCATAAGGCGCTGACTGATGAAAAGTACGAATGTTTCCTTTCTTCGGAAACTAAAATGCCGATGATGTATATGGATGATGCCATTAATGCTACGATCCAGATCATGCAGGCTCCGGCAGAACAGATTAAGATCCATTCGGCTTATAACTTAGCCGCTATGAGTTTTACTCCTACAGAGATTGCCGCTGAGATTAAAAAGCATATTCCTGAGTTTGAAATTTCTTACGAGCCTGATTTCCGCCAGAAGATTGCGGACAGCTGGCCTGCAAGTATTGATGATACTCCTGCAAGGGAAGATTGGGGATGGAAGCATAAATTTGATCTGGCATCTATGACTGTTGATATGCTGGAGCATTTAGGAAACTAATTAGATTATATTATACGAAAAAGGGGCTATCATTGATAGCCCCTTTTTTTATTATTTGTTATTCTGCCTGAGTTTTTCAGTCAGGTTGTTGTCGAAAACAGATTTTATTTCGATTACTTTATCAATATCATCGTTTGGAATGGCTATAGAAAGCACATAGTGGGCGATTTTCCATTGGCCGTTCTGCAATAACAATATACCCGAGCCGCGGCAGATCTTCATCTGGGTATCGAGTAATTCGTCAAACCATGCCGTTTTTTTGTCCGGACTAAAGTAAATGTTCCTTGTCAGCGGTGTAAAGTTCCAGCCTTTACCTTTATCGAAATAAGGTTTGGCGAAAGCCTTAAAGTCTTTTAGCTGCCAGTTTTCTGTTGGATCAGTTCCTATATATACCGCATCAGCTGTCATCAGGTTAAAGTAAGCGTCAAATTGGGAATTCCCCGCGGCCTTATGCCAGTTGTTTAAGACAGTTTTTATCGCTTCTTTTTCTCTCGTTTGCGCCTGTCCATAAAATAGGGGCAGCAGCAGCAGTATGATTATTTTCTTCATCATATTTTTTTTATAGGATTAGAATACGAATATAAGAGATATTTTTTACTCAGACCAGTTTCGGTTCCAGACTCTTGTCTCTTGCCTCTTTTCCCTAAACAAAAAAATCCTGATAGTTCAATAAGAACTATCAGGATAACAAACTAAAATTATAGAGTAAAAAAGAATTCTATTTGATCAGGCCAAGGATTCCCTGTGGCTCGGATTTGTGATGGTCGAGGCTTTCGTCATGCTGTGAAAGGTCAAGACCCATATGCTCCGATTCTTCAGAAACACGTAACGGTATAAAGAAATTGGTTACTTTAAACAGGATTAGCGAACCGACGAATGTGAATACGGATACGATGACCAATGCCATCATATGGTGCGCAAATACATTCCAGCCGCCGTGGAGCAGGCTTGCATTTTCACCCTGAGCAAAGATTGCGGTAAGGATCATACCCATGATTCCGCCTACACCGTGACAGGCAAATACGTCCAGGGTGTCGTCAATTTTCTTCATTGCTTTGGAGTTGAGCGCCATATTTGAAACAATAGCGGTAATAAATCCGAAGAAGATGCTTTCAGGAACGGTTACAAAACCTGCGGCAGGGGTAATGGCCACTAAGCCGACTACGGCACCAACACATGCGCCTAAGGCAGAAACCTTACGGCCGTTTAATCTTTCAAAGAATACCCAGGTTAGCATTGCAGCAGCAGATGCTGAGGTGGTTGTAGCAAAAGCCATTGCGGCCGTACCGTTAGCTGCAAGTGCAGATCCTGCATTGAATCCGAACCAGCCGAACCATAACATTCCCGTTCCTAATAATACGAAAGGGATGTTGGTAGGGATATGTTTGCTGTTTTTTCTTTTTCCCAATACGATTGCACCGGCCAGTGCCGCAAAACCGGCACTCATATGGACAACAGTTCCTCCGGCGAAATCTTTTACGCCAAAGTAGGTTCCGAGTATACCGTTAGGATGCCATACGGCGTGGCACAAAGGTGTATATATTAATAGTGTAAAGAGACAGATGAATAATAGGTAAGAGATAAAACGTACGCGTTCTGCAAACGAGCCGGTGATAATAGCCGGGGTTATGATTGCAAATTTCATCTGGAACAGGGCAAAAAGCATAAATGGGATAGTACTTGCCATCTTGAGGTTGGGCAAAACACCAACATGGTCCATAAACGGATAAGTGAAAGGGTTTCCAATAAAGCTATAAAAGCCATCGCCTATATGGATTCCTATCGGGTCTCCGAATGCAAGGCTAAAGCCAACTACCACCCATAGTAGGGTTACTACTCCAAGGCAGATAAAACTCTGCAACATCGTTGAGATTACATTTTTCTTTCCAACCATACCACCGTAGAAAAAGGAGAGTCCAGGTGTCATTAGCAATACAAGGCACGAAGCTGTAAGTAACCAGGCCACGTCTGCGGGTACTATTTGGTCTGTGGTTCCAAACTGTGCAGCGATTTCCGGAGTTACAGGAGCGGGTTTCCAGAATAAGCCTGCTATGGCGGCTATAGTGATTATCGCAAATGAGATAATCCAGCGTTTTTCGATTTTCATGATGTAATATTTTAGTAGACCCCTTTTTTGATGGGGTAAAGTTATAAAATATTTTAAATGGTTTCATTTTTATAATGAATATTTAGGGGGTGCTGTATATATTTTGATTATTTAGAATTGTTTTATTGTTTTTATTGATTCTATTAATGCAAAAAGCCCCATACGGGGCTTTTTATGTGTTATAACTAGTTTGTTATTAGTTATTGTCTTTTGTAAAAGTGTAGTTTACCTGACCGGTAACATTAGCAAACAATGAAGTTACAAGGCTGAAAACCGGATATTGTGCAGTTGCATCACTTGCTGTCAGTGTTTTTGCTGTTGTATTAAAGGTATATTGTGTTGAAACGTTTACACCTGCTGTAGTTTGTGTAGTGGTTACAGTATTACCGTTACGGGTCCATCTTCCATAGGATGTACTTGTAGTACATTCAAGAGATAGTCCAAGATTTCCTACAGAAGATACTGCTGTAGTTCTTTCGAAAGTACCGTCGTTGTTGAATTCAATTTTTGATGAAGTATAACAGTCGATTTCATTAACAAGGTTCGTAGAGCTTTGTCCGTCTTTATCAAGATCCTGTGCTGTCCCTACTACAAATGCGGTAAGGTCAAATTGTCCTAATAAGTCAGCGTTGGCCGTATTGTTATTGTTGTGATCAGTATCATCAGCGTTTTGACCGTTGTCATTGTCGTTATCAGTATACTTTGTAAAAGTTAAGTTCAGGTTACCTGTAAGGTTGGCCCAAATAGAAGTTAGTGCGTTCCATCCTGCATAACTGGCATTGGCCTGTGTACGTGTTAGGGTGTGTGCTGTTGCGTTAAAGGTATAAGTAGCATTTACATTGGCGCTGCCTGAAGTTTCAGTAGTAGTAATAGTGTTTCCGTTTTCGGTATAGGTACCTGAAGTTACTTTGGTATCACAGTCAAGGCTTATTCCGCCAGTTCCCATTGTGCTTGAAGTAAAGCTTTGGTCGTAAGTCCCATCACTGTGGAAGCTGATCCATGAGCTGCTGTAGCAGTTTCCTTCCAAAGCCAGGTTAGAGGAATTATCTCCATCCCCATCATAATCCTGATTTGTTGGAGCTACAAGAGAAGTCAATTGGTAAGTCCCTACCAGTTTAGAATCTACGTTTCCGCCTCCGTTAGACGTTGAGTCATCATCTGATGAGCAAGATGTTAGCGCAAGGCAAGATGCTGCAGCTAGCATAAAAAAATGTTTTTTCATAGCGTTGAATTTTAATTTGTAATTCAAAAGTATATAAAGGGTAGGGTTGGTTTTTTATGGGATTTGGAGGAAATTTTATAGGATTTTATGAATTGGAATTAATTTTTTTGGTTTGTTTAAGGGAATGGGAGGGGTTGTTGAACAATGAGAGTTAATTTTAAAGATTAGATTAAATTGAGATGCAAATAAAGCTGAGGAAATATAATATTGCGTATTTTTACCTTCTGTAACTTTTTGGATTTCTTTATTTTATATTATAATAATCAAATGTTTTATGCCCCCAAAAACCCTATGGACTCGAGAAGAATTAATTCTCTCCTTTGATTTATATTTAAAAACCCCGTTTGGAAAAATTTCCAATACAAATCAGGAAATACAAGAATTGGCTGCTTTAATTAATAGGACACCTTCTTCAATAAGTATGAGACTGAGTAATTTTGCAAGTATAGACCCTTTTCATTTGAATAGAGGAGCAAAAGGACTTGAAAACGCAAAAAGGCAAGTTCAGCCAATATGGGATGAATTTTTTAATAATCAGGAAGAACTGGTTTTTTTAAGTGAGTCTATCCGCGCAAATAAGCAAGGCACTACTATCGAAACTAAATTTGAAGAAGTATTTCGTGATCTCAAGGGTTTAAAAGGAGAAGATATAAAGAGACTGGTTAAAACAAGAATTAATCAATCTGTTTTCAGGAAGACTGTTTTGCTTAATTATTCTTATAAATGTGCGATAACAGGAATTGATATTCCGCATTTGTTATATGCTAGTCATATAGTACCATGGTCACAAAACGAAAGAGAAAGGCTGAATCCTGAAAATGGAATTTGTTTTTCTGCATTATATGACAGAGCATTCGATCAGGGTGATATTGGTTTAGATAAAAATTGTAGAATTCTATTTTCTAGAGCGTTAAAAAAGAAAGCCAATATGGAATACTACACTACTCATTTTGCTCCTATTGAAAATACTATAATTGCATCTCCAACGACATATTTTCCTAAAAAGGAATTTTTAGAGTATCATTTAGATACTGTTTTTGATAAGTAATAATCTTTGGTTTTAATTTTGCTAACATATGTTCTATTAGTTAACTAGATACATATCATTTATCAGCAGACAAATGGATCAATTTATACAGCAACAGAGGAGTAAGGTAATGCGTGCAATTAAAAGTAAAGATACAAAGGAGCAGGTGCGTCTAGCTAAAGCGCTTTTGAATAATTACTAAATCCGGCTACGGGTACAATTATTACCTCCTTAGTACTCCAGTAGAACCTAGGTAGCACACTAGTAGCGCATTATCAGTACACTCCCTGTACACACTCCGTACATTAATCCCTTTTCAACCAGCCTGTAACACTCATTCTCCTCTCATTGGTGACAAGGACTTCATGTTCCAATTCATCACTCTTAAAGAAAACGGTCTTCCCTTGCGTTGGACTGATTTTCTGGTTATTGTTGAGTTGGTGGATCAGCAGTTCGCCGCCGTCGTTCGATTGCCAGTTATTATTAAGGTAGCTGATCATTGAAAACTCGCGGCCAGGGTTGTCTTTAAAACGATCGAGGTGCTTGACATAGAAACTTCCGGCTTCATATAAGGAGTAGTGGAACTCATAACTCGTAATTCCGGCATAACAACTGCTGTTGAGGTATTCGATAAAGCCTTCTATAAGCACGAAAAATGCATTTTCATGTACGTTGTTGTGTTTTTTATCGAGCCAATAAATTACATCACTGCGAATTGCAGCGTTATGGGTTAGTTTTTTGGCGTTACCCGTTCCGGCGTTGAGCAATAGATGGTCGTCGTTTAGTGCGAGCAGGTTTTGTTTCAGGTGCGCGGCAAGGTCGTCGCTGATGAAATTTTCGGAGATGCCAACTTTATTTTCTATATAACCTGCTATTAAGGTTTCGAAGCTGAGATTTTCCATTCTTGTAAGGTAATGGTATTTAGGGCATAAATATCTTGGAATGTGAAATTTAAATAATCAAAATTTCTCAATCCATCTTCGCTCTGCTGCGTGAAGCAATATTGTTACACTATTTCAAACTGTCTCATTCAAATCTTATAACAATATCAACTTTAATTACAACAGTACTTGTTTGCTTTAATCTTTTCTTTGTGCAGTACTTAAAAATGATTACCATGGCAACAGCAATTAAAAACCCGTATGTTAAAATTGAAGATGAAGTTATAAACATCAACTACTCTAAACAGCGCTGCAGCGTGGCACTAGATAATGTGCGCAAGATGTATCTTTCGAAAAGAAAAACGAGTTATATGTCTGGACTGATAGGAAAGTACCTGTTCTCTTTTGGAAACAGCACTTACAAACTGAATATTAAAACAAAAGACGAAAGAGATATCGTCATCAGGGTTAACGCTCTTGAAAAACAGTATTTTATCGGACTAATTGCAATTGTCCGTAACCTAAATAAGAAAAACAGCTTGGCTTGATTGCTTTAGCTGATGCAAGCTCCGCTGCCTCGTGGATTTGAAACTCCGCCTCGCAGCCGCCGCTTTGCAATCTTAGTTACTTAATATGTATTGCCAACCAACCCTCTATATACAACCGCCTTTTGGCGGTTTTTTTGTTATACAATATAGGATACACTGAATCGAATGCGTATATAGGGTGTAATTATCTGTACTGTTGAATAATAATTATGTGTGTTTAATCGATAAGTCTCTGTTTATCATTAGTTAATGTTTCTGTACGGTGCGATAACTACATTCAAACCCATAGCAAAGCCATGTTAGAGTCTACCCAAAGCCTACCCAAAGCCTACGTTGGCAGCCGGCAGCCGGCTGCATAAATAACAGATATCTGGTGGATGTAGCAGGGTACAAGGGTGGACGAAGCGTATATAAAGCGTTGTGGAAGCATCGGGAGTGCAGGGATACTGCTTCGGGGTGCAGGTGGTAGCCTATCATCCACGTGCTATTGCGTGATACGGCCCTTCCTTATATAATGTAGCCGCATCCCGAAAAACTTCGCCCTACAAAAAACAGGCTTCCAGCCACTTAGATAATAAATGCAAAATAAGGCATAAAAAAGCTTGTATAAGCGAAAAGAAGTGCTACTTTTGCACCCGCAATCAAGGCGACGTTCTTACTTACTCCTGACCAATACCAAAACAACGGCCTATGAAAATAAGCAAAAAAAGAT
>Ga0247810_10002404_pt1 | contig 10381 bp, 10 predicted proteins | sample UWRJL119311C1_FD_179918 | JGI IMG/M metagenome (GOLD analysis project Ga0247810, IMG submission 179918) | Plant litter microbial communities from Arlington Agricultural Research Station in Wisconsin, United States - UWRJ-L119-311C-1 | ecosystem: Environmental > Terrestrial > Plant litter >...
ACTGATAGACAGTATCTCCTTAAGTAGCGAGGACGGGAGTTGAACCCGTGACCTCAGGGTTATGAATCCTGCGCTCTAACCAACTGAGCTACCTCGCCATTTTTTTGGTTAATTGCATCCTTGAATGCGGGTGCAAATATAATACTAAATTCAGATGTTGCAAATATAATTGGCTAAAAAAAAATTATTTTTAATTGTGCTGTTATTTTGAATTTATTCTATATATTTCCAAAAAAATAAACCAAGCTCATGGAAAATAAAATACGTTACGAATTAGAATTCCCTTTAAATTCATCACCGCAATTGCTGTATCAATATATCTCGACACCTTCTGGATTATCTGAATGGTTTGCGGACAACGTTAATTCCAGAGGCGAGTTTTTTACCTTCATTTGGAACGATAATGAGGAAAAGGCGAGGTTGGCTTCAAAAAAGACGGGAGAGAAAGTAAAATTCCGTTGGGTGGAAGAAGACGGGAAAGACGGCGAATATTTCTTTGAGCTCAGAATCTTGGTTGATGAAATTACAAAAGACGTGTCATTGATGGTGGTGGATTTTGCTGAAGAAGATGAGGTTGCGGAATCAACACAATTGTGGGAAAACCAAATTTCAGATTTAAAACACGTTATTGGGTCTGTGTAATAGATTTCAATTTATAAGACTTATATTTGCCCTGCATTAATTTCAGGGCTTTTTTTATGATTAATTTTAACGGAACCATTTCTTCAGAAGATAATTTATTGACCAATAACCGCGGGTTGCTTTACGGCGATTCTATTTTTGAAACCTTAAAAATTCTGGACGGAAAGATACTTTTTCTGGAAGATCATTACTTTAGATTGATGGCTTCGATGCGAATCGTAAGAATGGAAATCCCCATGAACTTCACAATGGAGTATTTTGAGGAGCAGATTCTTTCTGTGGCCAAAGCCGAAAGTCTTGAAAAATCGTCGCGTGCGCGGGTAACTATCTTCAGAAACGAAGGCGGATTCTATCTTCCAAAGGACAGAACCATTTCGTTTTTGGTTGCTGTAACTGCTCTGGAAAATGCCGTTTATAGTATCGAAAAAGAAAACTATGAGGTAGAATTGTACAAAGATTTTATCGTAACCAAACACCTGCTTTCCACTATAAAATCTTCAAACCGACTGATAAATGTGACCGGAAGCATTTTTGCCGACGAGAATGGCTATGACAATTGCCTCTTAATCAATGACGATAAAAACGTAATTGAAGCGTTGAACGGAAACATTTTTATGTTGATGGGGAGCAAATTGATAACGCCGCCAATTTCTGAAGGCTGTTTAAACGGGGTAATGCGTAAGCAAGTTTTGGCTTTGGCCAGAAAAATTGAAACTCTTGAAGTGGTGGAGGGAATAATATCGCCATTTGATTTGCAAAAGGCTGATGAACTGTTTGTTACCAATGTGATTAAGGGAATCCAACCGATTACAAAATACCGCAAGAAGGAATATGAAACAAAAGTTTCAAAAGATTTATTGCTTCGATTAAATGCTCAAATTAGATTCAACTAATTTAAAATCGGGTTTTCTGGAGCGTTCGACCAGATGACATAATCTCCGCCAAGTTCAAGGATTTTTTCTTTCCAGAAATGTGTGGCTGATTTTCCGATAATTTTATTTTCGTACACATTTTGAGAAATTATCCACGAATTCGCTTCCATTTCTTTTTCAAGTTGGTGTGCGTCCCATCCGGTATATCCCAAGAAAAAGCGGATGTTCGTTTTCTTGATTTTCCCTTCATTGATTAAATCTTTTGTCGATTCAAAATCGCCACCCCAGTAAATTCCGTTTGAAATTTCAATGCTGTTTGGGATTAATTGAGGGATATTGTGGATAAAATAAAGATTATCCTGTTCTACTGGACCGCCGTTATAAATCTTAAATCGAGCATCAATTTCAGGAATTAAATCCTGAATGGTGTATTCCAAAGGCTTGTTTAAGATAAAACCAACCGAGCCCTCATCATTATGATCTGCTAGTAAAATAACTGAGCGATTGAATGACAAGTCTCCGATAATGGAAGGCTCTGCGACGAGAAGTATTCCTTTTTTGAGTTTTTCTGAAATCATTTGGCTACAATTTTTATTAAATTTAACAATAATTATTTTTTCTGCCAAATTATTTCGATGCAAAGCATAAAAAAAGCCTCTCAATAGAAAGGCTTGATTTATTTTTTATCAGGATAAAAACTATTTAGAGTTTACTGAACCTTCTAATTCAGCACCTGCTTTAAATTTCACTACATTTTTAGCAGCAATTTTAATAGTTTTTCCAGTTTGTGGATTTCTTCCTTCTCTTGCAGCTCTTGCAGAAACTGACCAAGATCCGAATCCTACCAAAGATACTCTTCCACCTTTTTGCAATGTACCACCTACGTTAGATAAAAAAGACTCTAAAGCCAATTTTGCAGCAGCTTTTGAAATTCCAGCGTCAGCTGCGATAGCATCGATTAATTCTGATTTGTTCATAATATTAGTATTTATTGTTGGTTAAACATTTTATTGTTATAACAAATTTAGTAGGATTTCCTTACCGTGCAAGACATTTGAAGCGTTTTTAGTGTATTTGTTAATAACTTAGAACAATTGTTAATAAATGCAGCTTGTTTTAATCAAAATTACTGTCAAATCACTGTTTATGGGGGATTAGAAAGCTTTGGATTCTTCGCTCAAACTAATACCGTTCAAAAGCTCAGCGGTCTTTAAATTCTTCTTCCCCGGAAATTGCAACTGTACTATTTCGATGTAGCCGTCGATTGTGGCAATTTTCATCTCTTTTTTAGTGGTCAAAATTTTTCCAGCTGAAAGAGAATGATTTTCTGGAGTAAATTTTGCTTCATAAATCTTTACGTTCCATTCGTGCTCTTTGTCCTTTACAAATGTCCACGCCGATGGATATGGCGAAAGTCCGCGAATCAAATCATGAATTTCCTTTCCGGATTTATTCCAGTCGATTTTGCAATTGTCTTTGTTTAATTTGTACGCCGTTTTGATGTCGTCAGAATCCACTTGTGGTTTTGGCTGTGCTTTTCTGGCTTCAATCAATTTTAAAGTTTCTACAACGGCTTCACTTCCCAAGTTCATCAAGGTATCGTGTAAAACGCCAGCATTTTCTTCCGAAGAAATCTCTACTTCCTTGCTTAAAATCGTTGCTCCAGTGTCAATTTTATCGTCGATGAAAAACGTGGTCACGCCCGTTTTTGTTTCTCCGTTGATAATCGCCCAGTTGATTGGCGCGGCACCACGGTAATTGGGCAACAATGACGCATGCAAATTAAAAGTTCCGAACTTTGGCATTTCCCAAACCGCTTTTGGCAGCATCCTGAAAGCCACCACCACTTGAAGATTGGCATTCAAGCTTTTCAATTCTTCTAAAAAAGTGTCGTCTTTTAAATTTGTCGGTTGCAATAATCGTAAGTTATTTTCCAGCGCATATTCTTTCACGGCAGAGTACTTAATTTTCTGTCCGCGCCCTGCTGGTTTATCGGCTGCGGTGATTACTCCCACAACTTCAAAATTATTTTTGACAATGGTATCCAAAATGCCCACGGCAAATTCTGGCGTTCCCATAAAAACGATGCGTAACTTTTCCATTTATTTCAAGGTATATTTATTGTTTGGCAAAATTTCAAGCTTATTGATTTCAAGCAATTGTTGCAAGGCAAAGATAATCGCCTCATCTGAAAATTTCGAATACATTTGGATTTCTCTCGAACTCATCGGACTTGTTTTCAGCAAATCCACTATTTTTTCTGCAACCGAAGAAACCTTATTTTCTGTTTTGTTCAAAGTAATGCAATACGAACAAATACCGCAGTTTTTGCTCTCTTTTTCTCCAAAATAATCCAGGAGCTGACGGCTTTTGCACGATTTGTCATTCACCACATAATCCAAAACCGATTTCAACTGCGCCTTTTTCAAATCGTTTTGATTCTCCAAATATTTTGAAACCCTATTTATCGTTCGGTCGTCCTCGCGAACTTCATTGAAAGTAATCATCGAATCGTTGCTCTTGGCGTGATAATCGATGATTTGCCTTTCTTGTAATTTATTTAAAACCGCCAAAACTTGATTTTCAGCAGACTTTGATTTTTTTGCGATAAGCGAAATATTAATCGCCGTAATTATTTCATAAATGCCAGGATACGTGCGAAGCATTGCCAAAATAATTTCCTCATCTTGCGGGTTCAGGCTCATGTAGCGCATGACTTCTTTGGACTCAATGACAAATTGCACCGTGACTTTTTCCGTAAATTCTTGCGAAAGCGAAATAATTCCCTGTCGGTCTAAAAATTGCAGACCATTGTAAGTTTTGAGAATCGGGAAATTATATTGCACGCAGAATTGATTGATATTGAACGAAAACTGCTCGTCAATTCCTTCGCCATAAGCAATTTGGAAAAAATTACACAGCTTCACGTACATCTCCTTCAGAAATTTGCTGTCCGGAAGATTGTTTAAAATCTGGCTTTCCGAAGATTGCACGTCGGAAGGGCTGTTCAATAAAACGGCAAATGCTTTCTCGCCATTTCGTCCGCCTCGGCCAGCTTCTTGGTAATAATTTTCAAGATTTTCGGGCAGTTGGATATGGACAACCGTTTTCACATTCGCCTTGTCAATTCCCATCCCAAAGGCGTTCGTGGCCACAATTGCCTGAACTTCGTCGTTCATCCAGAGCTTCATGTTTTTATCTTTTTCTTTCGCATGCAGGCCTCCGTGATAAAAAGTTGATTTGATTCCAAGGTAATTCAGCTGCGAAGAAACGTCAAGGCAAGCTTTTCGATTTCTAACGTAAATTATGGAAGGTTGCGGATTTTTCTTCAGAATTTGTTCCAAGCGATACAACTTATCTTCCACGTTAAAAACCATGTAGGCCAAATTTTCTCTGACAAACGATTTCTGGAAAACCGCTGGATTTTCCAACTTCAACTGCGAAATTACGTCGGTTTTTACGCGGTCGGTTGCGGTTGCGGTCAGCGCCAAAAAAGGAATTTTCGGAAAATGTTCTTTTAGCGAAGCGATTTTCAAATACGCCGGACGAAAATCATGTCCCCATTGAGAGACGCAATGCGCTTCGTCAACTGCAATCAAGTTTATCGGAAGTGCTTTGATTCGGTCTAAAATCCAATCGGCTTGAAGACGTTCTGGAGAAAGGTATAAAAATTTGTAATTCCCAAATTGGCAATTGTCTAAAAGGTCGCTGATTTCATCGGAAGAAATTCCTCCGGTCAGCGCAATCGCTTTGATATTTAGCTTCTGGAGATTCGCCACCTGGTCTTTCATCAACGCAATCAAGGGCGAAATTACAAGACAAATTCCGTCTTGCATCAGCGCTGGAATTTGGAAACAGATGGACTTTCCGCCACCGGTTGGCATCAAGGCAAACGTATCTTTTCCGTCTAAAACCGAAGCGATGATTTCGGCTTGAGGCGTTCTGAACGAATCGTGTTTCCAGTATTTTTGAAGAATCGAAAGCGCTTCTTGCATAGTTTTATTTCGAAAGATGCCCCAATATAAAAAGAATTCTGTTATCGACAGTATCTTTTGGGACTTCAATCAAGTTGTAACCATAACTTTCGTAGGTTTCTTTCAGGTGTTTGTAAATCAAAGTAGCCTGTTCGTAGTTTTCGTATCGGGCGTCATCACTTTCGTAAATGGCTTCCCACGGCGGTAAAATAAAGATTTTTGAGTATTGGTGCTCACGGCAAGCTTCGTCAAAAAAAGCAGGATAAGCGTCACCGATGTAGTGCATGTAAGCCAAAACGTCTGGAATTCCACGGTCAATAAAGACGATTTCACAGTCTTCTTCCAAGGCTTGTTTGTGCTGTTTTTTTCGTCCTTCCAAAAGCAATTCGCTGAACAAAAGCGGATTTTCAAGAAACAATTGTTCGATGCCTTGTTTTTTAGCCTCGAGTGTGATTTCTCGAGAAATTTCGGGATAACAGCAGTGTCCGCGTTCCAGCAAACCGTCAATGATTGTGGTTTTTCCAGTTCCAGGCCCGCCGATGATGACAATGATTTCTTTCTGCACTTTTAAAAAATAAGGGGCAAATTTACTTAAAGATTTTTAGATACTAAAGCAAAAAATAGAATTTGTAGTAGGGTTTTTTTGGAGCGAATGGGCAGTGAAGTTTCAGTAGTCGCATTTCCCGCTGCTATTCCAAAGTCCCGATGAAAAATCGGGAGCTTTTCCCTTGCATCGGGGCTATTGGAGAAAGTGTGTGGCATTTTTGGAGACTTGGGAAACGCTGTGTGATAACATAACGCATTTTAAACTAGGCGCAAATAACTGATACTAATGAAAATAGACTCCTGATTTTTTCCCAAAGCCCTTCTGTTCGCTCATTTCATATTAAATTAATTACATAATTATTTAATCTAAAATCAATACACTATCTTTGCTTTTATTTTAATTTTGAAGATGGATAAGAAAACCCAAGAATTTTATGAAAGGCTGAAAGAGGAGTTGGATAATGCAAACGTTTGGCCTGCAGAATATCTTTTTAAATTTATTGTCCCAACAGAAGATGGAAACGTCGAAGCAGTTGAAAACGCTTTCAATGACATGGGAGCCGTGATTAAAACTACAAAATCAAAGAATGCTAAGTTTACCAGTGTTTCAGTAAACGTGAGAATGAAAAGTTCGCAAAGCATCATCGATAAATATCTAGAAGTTTCCACAATCCCGGGAATTATCTCGCTTTAAGCAGCAAAAAATTTTATGTATATAAAGGAAAACCCACACGACATCGTTCATCATTTGGAGTACAATGCCGAAAGACCGCACTTGATTATTCCAGAATACGGGCGTCATTTGCAAAAACTGATTGAGCAGGCTACTGAAATTGAAGACCGAGTTGAACGCAATAAAGCCGCAAAATATATCATCTCAGTGATGGGGAGCTTGAACCCGCATTTACGCGACGTTCCTGACTTTCAGCACAAGCTTTGGGACCAGATTTTCATTATGTCTGACTTTAAATTAGACGTTGATTCTCCGTATCCGGTGCCTTCAAAGGAGCTTTTGCAGCAAAAACCAGAGCGTTTAAGTTACCCGCAAAATTTCCCGAAATACCGTTTCTATGGCAACAATATCAAGTATATGATTGACGTGGCGAACAAATGGGAAGACGGCGAGCTAAAAAATGCGCTAATCATTGTGATTGCAAACCACATGAAAAAGTCATATTTGAGCTGGAACAAAGACACGGTGAAAGACGAAGTGATTTTTGAGCATTTGTTTGAATTGTCAAATGGCAAAATCAATATGAAATCGTCGTCAGAAGAATTGTTGAACACGACCGAATTGATGCGTACCAACAAAAAGCTTTCGAACAAAAGCCAAATGCCGGCAAAGCCAAAAATCATGGCAAAAAAGCCAAACAACCAAAACAAAAACAATAACAGAAAACCTTAAATTATGGTTTAAGTACATCGTAAGATATGCTCATAAATCATAAATCATAAATCACAAGTATAAAATGGAAACTTTCAAGATTGAAGGTGGCGTTCCGTTAAAAGGAGAAATCACGCCACAAGGAGCGAAAAACGAGGCATTGCAGATTTTGTGTGCCGTTTTGTTGACTCCGGAAAAAGTAACGATTAATAATATTCCAGATATTATTGACGTAAACAAACTGATTACTTTATTAAAAAATCTGGGTGTAAAAATCGAGAAAATTGGAAAAGGTTCGTACACTTTCCAATCGGATGAAGTAAACATGGGGTATCTTGAATCCGAGGCTTTCAAAAAAGAAGGAAGTTCTTTGCGTGGTTCCATTATGATTGTTGGTCCGCTTTTGGCACGTTTCGGAAAAGGATATATTCCAAAACCAGGCGGCGACAAAATTGGAAGAAGAAGATTAGATACGCATTTTGAAGGATTTATCAGTCTTGGTGCGTCTTTCCGTTATAATAAAGAAGACCATTTTTATGGAGTAGAAGCTGATAAGTTGCAGGGAACAACAATGTTGCTTGACGAAGCTTCTGTAACCGGAACGGCAAATATCGTGATGGCTGCAGTTTTGGCCGAAGGAAAAACATCCATTTACAACGCCGCTTGCGAGCCTTACTTGCAACAGCTTTGTAAAATGTTGAATTCTATGGGTGCGAAAATCACCGGTGTAGGTTCAAATTTATTAGAAATCGAAGGAGTGACTTCGCTTGGAGGCTGCACACACACGATTCTTCCAGATATGATTGAAATCGGTTCTTGGATTGGATTGGCGGCAATGACTCGCAGTGAGATTACAATCAAAAATGTAAGCTGGGAAAATCTTGGAGTCATTCCAGGAACTTTCAGAAAGTTAGGAATCACGCTAGAAAAAAGAGGCGATGATATTTTTATTCCGGCGCACACAGATGGTTATGAAATCCAAAATTACATCGACGGTTCTATCTTGACAATTTCAGATGCGCCTTGGCCAGGATTTACACCGGACTTGTTGAGCATTGTTTTGGTTGTGGCAACACAGGCGAGAGGAAGCGTTTTGATTCACCAAAAAATGTTTGAAAGCCGTTTGTTCTTCGTGGACAAATTGATTGATATGGGGGCAAAAATCATTCTTTGCGACCCACACAGAGCTGTTGTTATCGGTCACGATTTCAAATCGCAATTGAAAGCTACGACAATGTCTTCTCCGGATATTCGTGCGGGAATTTCATTGTTGATTGCAGCGCTTTCTGCAAAAGGAGTAAGCAAAATCCAAAATATCGAACAAATTCACAGAGGTTACGAAAACATCGAAGAGCGTTTGAAAGCGCTTGGAGCTGTGATTGAAACAGAATAAGTTTAGATTTTATATAAAGGAAAAGGCGTTTCGATTGAAACGCCTTTTTTATTTTGGAACATAGATTTCTCAGATTTTTCTTTTACGATTTTCTAATATAATCTGTGAAATCTTTGTTTAATTCAAAACATTCAAAAATTTCAAGCCAAAAATAATTCCGTCGCCGGCATATCCGCTTCCGTTGTACGAGCGCACGTAATCCAAACGAAGCAATCTGAATTTCCCGAAACCTAAGTTGTCTAAACCAACAGAATATTCCGTGTAAGGTTTTGTATCTGGAACTCCAAGCGAATGAACTCCCAAAACCAAATTGGTTTTTAATAAATTCAACAACGGAATTTTATTCATGATAAATCCTTTGTCGTTATATTCTGCGTGCAATTCCAGGTACGAATCATTCGTGCTTCGGGTGTAATAGGGAAGCAAATTGAAGACGTTCAAATATCGGTCAGCCATTCCCACATGCGTTTGGTTTCCGTTGAAATGTTTGTAATCGGCAAACGAGATTCCATCAGCGCCAAAGAATTTTCCAGCTTTAAAATTGGTTCCTAATTCGCCTTTGTTTCCGAGTTTCAAATCATACGTCATTCTTGCATAAATTGCGTCGTATTCAAAATTCTGCTCACTTCCGGCGAAAGCCTTTTCATACGTGGCAAAAAGTGTGGGATATTTGTCATTGCCCAAATTCATCTTTCCGTCAGGTCTGGTAATGTATTCCTGCGCAAAATTAAATCGTGCCGTAACCGAAGCCTTTGCCAAACGGTGTGTTTCAAAAATTGGGATGTCTAGTTCCGGAAACAACGGATTGTTCGACGTGAATTCTTTGTCATTTTTAATCAAGACATAATCGGTATTGTTTGAAAGCGATTTTCGTCTGGAATATTCTGCATTTCCAAACAAAGTCAGTCCGTTTGCAACTTCCTGCTGGTACGCGATTCGGGCAAAAGTCTTGTCGTATAATTTCGCGTAATTGTCTTTGAAAAACAGCGTGCTGGCGAGATTTAAAATGTCCGGAATCGCAGGCGTCTGATTGAACTGAACAATTTCACTTCCAGCGGAAGCCGTAAAAATAGCGTTCGTCTGGTTGTTAAAACGCGTGGTAAAATAACCCGAAGCTCGCAATCGGTCTTCGGCAAAACCATAATTTAATCGGGTTCCAAAAGAAGTGTACGTTCTGTCATCAGGATTTCTTTTGGTGTATGAAAATCCAGTGTTTAAGTTCCAGCCTTGAACGGTATTATAACCCGGAAGCTGAAGAATTCCGTCATATTTTATGGCCCAATTTTTAAACGAATTGCTGTAAGTGTAACCGCTGATGACGTCAAAAATCTTGAATTTATTATTTTTTCTATCGGTGGAATCCAAATAGGTCTGCGACTTTTTCATCGTCTGGATGCTGTCTTTTTTGATGTAATCTTTCGATTCTTCTTCGGTCAACGGCACCGGTCGAAAAGCGTTCCAAAAACTGTCGTCTTTTTTGTTGGCTTCCTTGTCGATGGCCACGATTTCTCTCGTGAAAGTTTTCTTTTCAAATGCTTCCTTAAATTCATAATTGCTGAAGGCATGCGTG
>Ga0247810_10002406_pt1 | contig 10369 bp, 6 predicted proteins | sample UWRJL119311C1_FD_179918 | JGI IMG/M metagenome (GOLD analysis project Ga0247810, IMG submission 179918) | Plant litter microbial communities from Arlington Agricultural Research Station in Wisconsin, United States - UWRJ-L119-311C-1 | ecosystem: Environmental > Terrestrial > Plant litter >...
TACCAAAGACTATTTACCGCAATTGCCCAAAGCCGTTGTGCATTGTTTTACCGGAACTTTGCCAGAAGCCAAAACCTATCTCGATAACGGATTTTATCTCGGTTTTACCGGATCCATTTCGGATTCCAAACGTTTCAGTCATTTAAAAGAAGTGGTTCAATACGTACCGCTCGACCGAATGATGATTGAAACCGATGCGCCATTCATGCTTCCTAAAAATACTCCAAACAGCCTTTTAAAGAAATACCACGAACGTCGCTGTGAACCTGCTTTTCTGCCTTTTGTTGCGGGAACTGTGGCGCAGTTTAAAGGGATTTCTTTTGATAAAGTGGCAGAGGAAACGACTAGGAATTCTAAAAGCTTTTTTGGGATTTAGGTTCAAAGAGGCATAGCTGGAGAGCAACAAAGGGTAAAACTTTGGGACTTTGCGCAATTAAAAAAATAATTAGTTGGCTTTTAAATTCAGGTATATTTACTGTATTTAAAGGCTTTTTGTTTATTTACATTTGAAGAAAATCATGAAAGAAAAATATTAGAGAGCAGCGCTGAGGATGTCAGTTTTGTATACAACCACAATCACTAATCATTATTTTATTACTTTGAGAAAACTAGCGCTATAGAATTTATTTTAGATGACAGAAACCAAGTAATTGATAACTGGCTAAGAATAGTATAGATTGTCGACTGATTTAAAATTGCTCATAAATTTTAGAAATAATTGCAGTTTAACAGATTTATAGGTTAGTTACGGATTACCGTAATATTAAGAAAACTATTATAATTAGATTTGAAAAAACAACTATAACGATGCCACAATTTGTATTTAACACAATTTCAAGAACAGATATTGAAGGAAGTTTAGGAGGTTCTCAAATGTTGAGAGCTATTGATTACGATGGACCAGATAATCTTTTAATTACTGGATGTCCTGGTAGTGGGAAAACAACAGTAAGCATAATGAGAGCTGAAAGATTGAAATTGTTGAATAAAAATATTTTGCTTTTTACTTATCAAGATTTATTAAAGAATAGCCTTAAAAATATAGCAACTGCTAATTTGAAAAATGATATTTCAGGATTCTACAAATGGTATTCGGGAAAATTTAAGTTCTTAAATCCTAACGATACTGAAATTGAAATTATAGAAGCAATGAAAGAATGGAATGGTGTAGATGAAATTATAATTGATGAAGGGCAGGATTTTGAACATAGGATTTATAGAAGTATTGCAACTAAAGCTAAGAGAATTACAGTTGGGGCTGATAATGCTCAAAAAATCCATCAGAAAGGATTAAAATCAAATGAAATTTTTTCTGAATTATCAAATTTTTCAGCTGTGTCTCAAATCAATTTACAATATAATTACCGTAATACATTTGAAATTTATAACTTCGCAAGGCATTTTTTGCCGTTTAATGAAAGAGCAAATAATCAATTAGCTATTGATAAAATGCCTAGAGGAAAGGGAGATTTACCAACTCTTTTTTTAGTTCCTAATAACGATTCACAAATTGCACAGCTAAAAATTTTACTTGATAATGCAGGTGAACGTAATATAGCTGTTCTATTTTATTTCCAGAGTGAAGTTGAAGAATACTATAGAATAATCAAAGACATGGGCTATAGTTGTTCGATGCACGATAGTGATAATCATATCGGTGAGTATATTGAAAATATATTGGTCACAACTTATAAATCGGCTAAAGGTTTAGAGTTTGAAGTTGTAATAATGCCAAATATGGACTTAATGAAAGAGAAACTATATATGACCGACGAACATTATTATATTAGTTGCACAAGAGCGAGAGAAAGTCTATTTTTAATAATTAATGGAAATAGTTTGCCTAATCATTTTGATCATTTTAATGATAGCTATATATTAAATATGACAAATAGATTAACTAGACCTGTGAGTAAAAAAGTCGAATTAGAGATTGATCCAACTGACCTACCATTTTAAAATCATGAAATACGATAATTATAAAGTTATAGAATTACGAAAAATGTGCGACGAAAAGGGATTGTCTAATTCCGGTGTGAAAATAGAATTAATTGAAAGATTAAGAGCTAGTAATAATAATACGGATATTAAAATTGAATTCAACAATTTGAATGATAATGTTTTAATAGAAAAAAAAGAAGTGCAAACATTATTTATTCAATTAAAAGCTTCAAATCTTTTTTATTATTTTAATTCAGGGGTTTTTTATCCTTTAAAACTAGAAGAAAACCAAATATATAAAGAGGAAAATAGGAAAGATGATTTGTTTAATTATTTTCCGGAACATATAATTTTAGTAAACAAACCTATAAATCATTTTAATGATGATGAGATTTTAGTTGAGGTTGTTATTAATGAATTAAAAATAAATCAAATTAACAAGTTTGAATTATATTATGTTGAAGATCCAATTCCAATTTCTAGAGTTAAATCTTTGGTATTTAAAACAGCACAGATAGCAAAATCATTTTTGGCATCAGCAAATACCTTTCCAGATTCATATATTCCGGAAGAATTATGTAGAATTCAATCAATGAATTTTGAATTTATTAAGATAGATCTGTCTCAAATTGATATAGTTACAAATAATGAACTGAATAAATGGAAATATCAATTAGATAGATTTGATAAAATTATGGGAATATTTTCTTTTATGAAAAATTCTAATATTTTTAGTTCGAGTAAGGATAATAATTATCAAGAATACCCAAATGGATATATAACTCTTCTTAGTTTAATTAATAATAGTATCATTCCTATTGATCAAAAGGATTTAGGGTTATATAAATACATTCTTTTTCCACTTGAAATCGAAAAGTCAAATGTTTCACGCATCCTTTTTCGACAAATAATAGATGTAATATATCAAGATTTTGAATTTGACTACGAAATATCCAAAAATATAATTGATAGCACAATAGATTCAAAAATATCAACAAATGATGAGAGAAAAGATTTGGAATTGATATTAGATCTTTTAACTAAATTAGAAAAACATCAAATTTCATTTAAGGACATCTTAGTTTTAGAGATTGTAAGAAAAAATTACCCAATCTTAGCATTATTGGTTTTGACTAAATTTTCTAATAAAAGCAAACAGCATACAGATAAGCAAGCTGTAAGGAATTTGTTTATTTCAAATGAGTTTAATTTTAATAAAAGTATTACTGAATTTCTTTTAAGTATTTTAGGTTTGTATTACGGTTATAAAAAAATGATTAAATCAGATACAAATTTAAAAATAACTGATATGAATTTTAATAGTTTAGCAGAGAAGCAGCAATCTATAAAATTTAAATTAGAAACAAACTTAGATAGGTTATGTATTGAGAGTATTTTTGAATTTTGCAAATTTGGAGAAATTCAAAATTATGATTATTCTTATTTAAAAATCACAAAAGTTAAACCATATAATAAAAAACTATTTAAGAAAGCTAATTTTGAATATTTGGATAATTCCTTTATATTTTGTGATACAATAATTACTTCGATCAAAAGAATTAACAAAATTGATAACGTTTTAAAATTAATAGAATCAAGTTATCCAAATTTCATTGATAATAATTCTGTTTTAGTACATTTCTTATTTAATAATGGACTTATTAATAAAGAACTAATTCTAGAATTAGTTAAAATCAATAGTAATAAATTAGTTTATGATGAATTAATAGATTTAATTGAGTTTGATAAAAAACGAAATAAGTCTCGATGATAAGTTTAGCTTCAATAAGCCAAAATCTATTATTGATATCAAATACAGATGAGTTTGATAAATGGTTTCTTCAAAATGAAAATGATTTAATTAATTTTTTTTATATAAATGGAGCTGCTGAATTAGAAAATTTAAATTTTGACGATTTTTATTTTAGAAATTTTCTACCTTCTGAAATATATAAAAATTATCATCAGTATTCAACTAGTTCAATTTGCTTTGAACATTTTTTTAATTTGCTTGCTCTTGCAAGTGAAAAATTAGCCTTAAATGGTAGTTGTCACGTCTTATTAACTTTAATAAATGATATCCCTGAAAGCTCAAATAAATATAGATTATTAGCAATTAAAGAATTTTCTGAGTTAGATGATATCAGAACAGGATATTTTGATTGTTTGTCTAAAGTTTTAGAATATCTTGATAAATCTATAATTGATTTTGAAGATGGAGGTACAAGATTAACTATAGATGTAATAATTTCTTTTTTTAACAAAGCGAAACAATCTTTTTTAAAGTTCAGCCTAAGCAATGAGCTAAATACACTTAAAATTTTATTATCTGAAGAATCTGTTGTTTCTAAATATCCATTTCTAAATAATCTAATTATAATTGATTTAATTAACGACAAAAATACATTGTCGCTAACAGTTAATGATTATACCAGAACTTGTTTGGAACCATCGGCTAGTGCAAAAAAAATATTTAATAAAATAAACAGTGATTATTTTGGACATCCGAGAATAAATCATGATAACAATAACTTATGGGGTTATGATAGAAAATATATATTAGATTATATACTTGTTAGAGGTAGAGGTGATTATACTAAAGATTCTGGTGAAATTACAACTGAAGATAAAGTATTATTATACTGTTTTTTTAATTTAAAAAAACACTACTTTACAACTTATGGAGTGTTTGAAACGGTTATTGATTCATTAAAAGGCTTTTTTAATAATGATATTTATAAACCAACTTTTATTGATTTAGGTTGTGGTCCAATGACTTCTGGATTAGCTTTGGCAGATTTAATTAATACTTTGCATTCAAAACCAATAATCTTTAGTTACATTGGTATAGATATATCAGAATCAATGATTAAGAAAGCTAATGAACTTGAGAGATTGGATATTTTTTCACATGAATGTGATTTTAACTATTATGATCATTGGAAGCATATTGATTATAAAAAGATTTATAAAAAAGGAATTAATAATCCTATTATTTTTAATGCTTCATATTTATTTGCCAGCGATTCACTAATACCAGAAGAGCTTGCAAGATCAATTAATATCTTTTCAAAACAATTTAAAAATGTTTATTTTATATTTCAAAATCCTAACAGAGTAGACAGAAATGTCAAATATGTCAAATTTAAAGGAATGATAAAATATGAAGTAATAAAAGAGAGTCAAGAGATAATAAAATATAAGGCTTCTTCATATGTTTCGCAGGAAGAAGTATACTATGAAATATTAAAAATCATACCTTTGTAAGATGTTAGATTTATTTAGTCATTTAGAAGAAGAAGAGCACATAGTCAATCAAGAAGTGATTGTGAGCAATAATATTTTGGATGTAAATGGGTTGAAATATATTCCTAATTTTATTTCTCTTGAGGAAGAAAGAGAACTAATTAAGGCAATCAATTCTGAAAATTGGCTATCTGATATTAAACGTAGAGTTCAGCATTATGGATACAAATATGATTACAAAGCTCGAACAATAAATTATTCAATGCATTTAGGTAAATTGCCAACTTGGTCAATGAAATTTGCAAATAGATTAGTAAATAAAGACTTTATTGAACTTGAACCAGATCAAATTATCGTAAATGAATACGAACCAGGGCAAGGTATTTCAAATCATGTTGATTGTGAACCATGCTTTGGTGATACAATTATAACAGTGAGCTTAAATTCCTATTGTATAATGGATTTCATAAATTTAAAAACTAAGCAAAAGGTCGAAGTTTTGTTAGAGCCTAGAAGTTTAGTTGTAATTAATGGGGAATCAAGGTATTTATGGTCTCATGGTATTCCAGCCAGAAAAACAGATATTCATAATAATCAAAAAATAAATAGGAACTTGAGAATTTCTTTAACTTTTAGAAATGTGATACTTAGATAATAAATATTAGGAAATCTCATTAGTAAGGTTTTTCATCAATATAGTCTTCTGAATTTAAATCACCTTCCTCTTCCTTCTCGTAACTTCATATCAACAATTTCAATAGAACCAAAAAATGCGCAAATCAATTTGCGCATTTCTATATAATCTATATAAGGAACTTACTTCCCTCCCAAGAATTTCTCTAAATACTCAACCTTTTCTCTTTCAGCCAAAACCAAACGGTGGTAAAGCTCCACAACTTTATCAAGAGAATTAAAAATATAAACAGCGTTAATCGAAATTAAGAAGCAATCACATTCTCAACAGGCTTTGGGCCATTAAAATCTCTATCCTTACCCTTCACAAACCTCAAATAAATAAAATACTCCACAAAAGGAATAATCAGAAACAAAAAGAAAAAAAGCAATTCGTGTTTCAGGATTTCTTTAAAAATAAGATCTAATCCGGCTTGTAGTTTGTGTCCCATTTCAGATTGTATGGAACATTTATCTTGATTAAATTTTAACAAAAACAACAAGAAAAGTTATATTAATTAAAAAAATGATCTACATTTGCCCCCGAATTAGTAAAAAAACAATCATATGAACCTGTCAGCAATAAAAAATAGCGATCGTTTAACGGGATTTCTTCCGGCTAACGACTCAGGATGTCATATGTATTTTATGGAATAGGAATGTAATTGTAGTTTAAAACTCAACATAAAATATAAAAGCGTCCTGATTTTGGGACGCTTTTTTTGTTTTGGAGCAGTTCGATTTCGTTTAAAAAGCACTTCGACTTCGCTCAGTGTGGCAAAAAAATGTTTCGATTTTGCTCAACATGACAAGAAAATAATAGAAAATCAAACCATAACTAAAAATAATTAAAAAAATAATTGACCAAATAGTACATGATAAAACCAAATAGCGAAATATAATCTTGAAAAGTAATCTGGTGAGAGACAGTCATTTGATACAAAAAGAAATCTGCAACAGTTTGCGGACAGGGATTCCTATGGTTTAATTTTGGCTGTAACTATTTGATAGTCAATAAAATAATTTTAAAAATGATTTGGATAATTGATTTTTTCGACTTTATCTTTGCCGAAGAAAATCTGAAAAGAGAATTTCAAAAAACAACAACGATTTAAAAAATATAACACAACATATAAAATGGCTTTACATAACAACATATATAACGAACAACTGCTAAACCCGAGCTCACATCTTGGATGTTTAACAATACAGGTGCATGAATACAGGCAATAGGATAGTCATATCACATTGAATCTCATGAAGCACCTTTAATCGGGTGCTTTTTTTATGCTTGTGAGTTTTTGCCACGAAGTCACTAAGACACAAAAGAAATAAACTTTGCGACTTTGCGAGAGATTAATAAAATTAAGTTAAACAATACTGGCGAGCAATTTTCGCGCAAAGCCGCAAAGCCGCAAAGAAAAACAAACTTAGAGCCTTTGTGCCTTCGTGGCAAAAAGAAAAACTACGCAGAATAATTGCGCAGTACAATTTGAATATTTGTTCAGGAAATAAAATAAGTTCTTTTTCAACTGAAATACATCAAAGGAAACTTTGATTAAAAATATCAAACGAGCCCAGTTGCGTGTTTCTGTACAGCACCATTGTAGGGAACTTTCCGCGAAAGCGAATTATGTTTTTCTATGCAGCTTGGTTTGGAGGTTTTTGGGAGTTTTCCATAAAACTACCACACAATCTATAGGTCATGGGTTCGACTCCCATTCACAGCAATGTGATAGTTCAGTCAGGTTAGAACAATAGAAACAGCAGGTTCGATTCCTGCACCAATTAAAGAATTGGTTGGACGATTGGTAAGTCAATAGACTGTAAATCTATGTTAGAGAGACCATCACTCTTAAAAAGATGACCAGCAAAAAGACTGATTTGCCTTTGTCAGTGAAACCACGATTGCAAAATCTAAAATTTCACACTCATGATAAAACCAGTGCGAAGAGAACTGTTTTTTGAAATACTGATTTTATTTTCGGTTTGATTGTTTAAGTGATTTTTTTAGAATTTAGAATCGCTTCTGCAAAATAGAATCAGAAAATAATCTAAGTAATTAAATAACAACTATTCGTCCGTTTTTTTCAGAGGAGAAAGGCAAAGAGGTTTTTTATTAGAAAAAGAGAATAGAGTAAAGAGAATAGAGTAAAGAGAATAGAGTAAAGAGAATAGAGTAAAGAAAATACAGGTAAGAGAATGGAAGTAAGATTTTAAAGGGCTGTAAAACCTGAAACCTGAAACCTGAAACAAGGAAAACCTGAAACAAAAATAAAAGTTATGATCAAAAAAATTAAAATCGAAGCGTACCAAGTAGGTTTGGTATTCGAAAACGGAAAATTAATTAATGTACTGGAAGAAGGTTTGCATTGGATTTTTGGAAACAAAAAGCTGATGACTTACGATATGACTGCTGATTTTCAGGCTCCGTTTGAGTTGAATATTTTATTGCAGCATGAAAGGCTGGCTTCGATGCTGGAAATTGTTGAGGCTGCCGATAATGAAATTGTTTTGCAATTTGTAAACGGAAACTTCAAACGAGTTTTAACGGCAGGAAGATATGCTTTTTGGAAAGGAATTGTAAAAAATGATTTTACAAAAGCGGATCTTTCTAAAATTGAAATCACAGAGAATATTCCGGTAAATTTATTGGAAAATGCGCAGTTGAGAATTTTTACCAGAAAATACATCGTATCAAGCAACGATAAAGCTTTGTTGTTTGTTAACGGAACTTTCGTTAAGGAATTGAAAGCCGGAACGCATTACTTTTGGAACAACGCGATTACAATCGAAGTAAAAACGGTTGATGCAAGACAACAGCAGGTAGAGATTTCTGGTCAGGAATTGTTGACAAAAGATAAAGCCGGATTAAGAATCAACTTTTTTGTGAGATACCAGGTTGTTGATATTATGAAAGCTTTGGTCGATAACAAAGACTTTGAAAAACAATTGTATGTTGCGATGCAATTGGCTTTAAGGGCTTTTGTAGGCGGATTGACTTTAGACGAATTATTGGCTAAAAAAGATACGATTGCCGAAGCGATTTTAGCTGAAGTAACGACTAAAATCGAAGACTTAGGTCTGGTAATTTCTGATGCCGGAATTCGGGATGTAATCCTGCCAGGCGATATGAAAGAAATCATGAACCAGGTTTTGGTTGCCGAGAAAAAAGCGCAGGCCAACAGTATTATGAGAAGAGAAGAAACCGCCGCAACCAGAAGTTTACTAAACACAGCAAAGCTGATGGAAGAAAACGAAATGTTGTGGAAATTGAAAGAGATGGAATACGTAGAAAAAATCGCTGATAAAATTGGAGAAATCACAATATCAGGAAGCGGTAACGTAATTGGTCAATTGAAGGAAATCTTCGTGAAATAAAAACTCTTTTAAAGAATCATTTAAATTATTAAAAAAACTAAAAATGAAAACTACAGATAAAATTATTATTATCGATTTAGAAGCGACATGCTGGCAGAGTGCGGTCCCGCAAGGGCAGGAAAATGAAATTATCGAAATCGGATTAGCGGTTTTATATACAGCAACGGGCGAAATTAACCAAAACCAGGGCATTCTCATAAAACCGCAGCGTTCAGTCGTTAGTCCGTTTTGTACAGAATTAACGACCATTACCCAGGATCTACTGGATAAAAACGGAGTGACTTTTGAAGAAGCGATTGAGAAATTAACCGACGAATATAATCCCGATTTATATACATGGGCAAGTTACGGCCAGTACGATATCAATATGCTTAAAAAACAATGTAAATCGTTCAGCGTTCCGTACCCAATGGGAGACGAGCATATTAATGTAAAAGTTTGGTTTGGAGAAAAATTTGGACTCCAAAAACCAACCGGAATGAATGGTGCGCTGCAATTGTTGAACATACCGCTGGAAGGCACCCACCACCGCGGGATTGATGATGCAAAGAATATCGCCAAAATTTTGCATTGGTGTCTCAAAAATTAAAATAAATTTTAGTAGAAAGAAACTGCGGGTAGTACATACTCTTGGTTCTTTTTTTGCAATTTCTGATTGGTTTTTATTTATAAATTAATCAGATAATAATGAATAATATTTTAACATAATACCAATATAATTATATATTTGTTACCAGACCTTTTTAGCAGTACAGGCACATAAAAGTACTTTTACAAGTGCTGTAATGGGCTGCAATCAGGAGTCAATTTTGGAAGTATGGAAAATACAAAAACACCTTTTTTAGATACAATTTACCATCTCAGAACTGTTGAGCATGTTATTTTGTACAACAAATTAATGGTTATTTCTAAAACCGAAGAAAATGATACCGTTTTATTTCTGGAATCAGAATATGAGAATGAAATTTTAGAATACCCAGGAACGGCTCCAAAGTTCAATTCGGGTGCGGCATTATGGGCGGCCAAAACGTTATATTTTGCCGTACAATTGTTGTTATACCGCGAACATAAAATAAGTGATTTAGAAGAGTTTTTAGCAGCCTATAAAGAAGAAACAGATGCTGCTGCT
>Ga0247810_10002408_pt1 | contig 10359 bp, 22 predicted proteins | sample UWRJL119311C1_FD_179918 | JGI IMG/M metagenome (GOLD analysis project Ga0247810, IMG submission 179918) | Plant litter microbial communities from Arlington Agricultural Research Station in Wisconsin, United States - UWRJ-L119-311C-1 | ecosystem: Environmental > Terrestrial > Plant litter >...
GTTTAATTTCATCGGTTGGAATTGACGTTGTACTAACTTCACCATTGTGAAAAAGAAAAAACGCCAATGCTGCACCGGCCAATGTAATCAAAGGGTTCATTATTTACCAGCCTTTTTCTTAGCTGATTTTTTCGCGGCCTTCTTTTTAGGGGCGGCGCGTTCCACCGGTTGCACAGTAGATTTAGGTTCATCATAACCAAAAGCTTCCAGGCGTTTTTCAAGCCGTTCAATTTCTTTCGGGTTTGCATCCTCACGGGCCGCTTCTCTTTCAAGAAGTTTTTTAGCACGTTGATAAGGTTCCGGGCGGTATGGTTCGGTTGACATGATTTAATCTCTTAGGGTTGAGGGTTGAGCGATTTTAACAGTAGTGTTTTCAGTTGCGGCCTTTGCGCTTTTAAAGTTAAAGGCTGTAACATGAATTAGCGCGGCAATCCAATTAAGTGCCAGGTTATCCCATTTCGTTTTAGTGAATGATGCAAGCACAGAGGCCGCGCCGATTGCCGAAAGAATATCTTCCGAATGATTAGAAATGGTTTCTATGATGTTTGGCATGAGTGAAAATTCCCTTTTCTTTTTCCAGTGAGTTTAAGCGGCGTTTTATTTCTTGAATATCGACATTGAAACCACCCAATTTAAAAAAGATACCGCCAACAAAAGCGACATTTAAAATTTGAAGTGAGTAGCCAATAATCTGATCCATTATTTAAACGCTTTCAGCAAACCCGATTTGTTCAAACCCCAGTATAACCCGATTGCAACCGCGCTGTAAACGATGATTTTATTGACGCTTGGGAGTTGCGATTGTGTTTGTTGCGCGGGTACAGGTGCGCCCCCATCAATTTTATCGTCAAGCTGTGAACCAATCCAGGCACCGATACCACCAGCGGCAAGAATGACAGGATCGGCAAGAATTGCGAGTAGTGCGCCCATTTAAATTCTCCTTAAGCGAATTCGTTTTGTATTGTTGCGATAAAGAAAGAAACCCTTTGCGGTGTTTGCTGATACCATTTCGACATTTTTAAATTGGCAATGGCCTGTTGCTCATTTCCGCTTTTCAAATATTTCCAGGTGTTAGCAAAATCGTTTTTCCAACCGGTCCCAAGTTGAAAGTTTACAGATGTTAAGGCCGCTATCATCTCCACAGTATATTTTCCGAGTTCTTTTGCCTGTGAACGTGCGGCAGCAAAAGCTTTAGAAACATCAGTAGAGAAAAATGCGTCAACCTGTGCATCGGTTATTTTTTGCCCGTAAACCAATCCATCAGAGGGTAAAACTTTATGGCCTATACCTACGGTTAAAATTCCCTTGCTGTCTTTATAAACATCATTGCGCCGCCCCTCAACTTCAATAATGTGCGCCTTCGCTTCGGTATATGCAGGACCATCAATAGATGATTGAGTAGGTGGACCATATGAAAGCCAAGGCCCAAAAACTTTTTCCATTATTGATTGGCTTTCGGCGGCACCAGCCTTTTTAGGCCAGAAAACCCCTGCAACTAAAAAACCGATTGGGATAAGAAACCACATTTTATTTTCCAATTGTTCCAGCGTTTAAAATGTCCTGAGCGGTGATAAGACCTTTAGTTTTTAATTGTAACGCAAGTTGATCCGCCGTGATAGGCAATTCTTCAACAAAACTTCCCCATGATTTTGTGGTCTTATTCCAGATTTGTTTTCCGTGTTCTGGTGCAATGGAAATTTTTACAGCTTTGTTATCGTCTGGTTTTGCGCCGTTGTAAAAGTAACCCAGAAAATTTCCGGTTGCGTCTACATAAAGGTCGGGGGTGATTTCATCCATTTTATTTTCCTTAGAAATAGTAAAACTTTAAAGACCAAGATGTTGACGTTAGATATACAGGGGCACCACCGGCAAAGGGAGGGACAAGAAAAGGTGTTGTCCCCGAGCTTCCTGTGCTTAAATAAATATTTGTTGCATCATCCGATATTGTAGAGCCGATATTAATATAGGTTGGTGAGGCGTTTATAATATCAAGTTCTTGCCCGACAGCGTAACCAGCATCTGTAGTTGTGCATATTAAAACGGCGCGAACAAAATAAGGTTTTCTACCCAATGTATGAGGGAAAGTTGTTTTTGTCGATACAGCCGGAAATGTTAAATTTCCGCTATTCAAAATATTTAAACCGGCACTAACACTAGACATTATATATTATTCTCCACAATGCTAACTGTTGATGTTGCACCAGGATTGTAAACATATACAGCCGCCTTTGTAGCAATAATGCCAGTACCACCAGCAGGGATAGAGAAACCCCGCGCCGCTCCCGTACTTGCATCCCCACAACGAATGGCAACTGCCCCATTATTTGTGATGAATAATTCTTTCCGGTTTGCATTCGCCGCGCTTGCTAAAACTGTTGTCAAAGTTGTCGATGCAACATCAGGAGCAGAAAGAAAAATCGTTCCGGCACCGGTTGTTAAAATTTCCGTTCCAGCCGGTGAAACGACATTCAAATTCCCTGTAACCGTCAAGCGGTCATCACGGATATCACCGATACAGGCCGCGACAAGAATTGTGATTGCGGAACCGGAGGTGTTTTTAAAGTAAACATTTCGCAATGTCTCATCAAATTTCATACCGATACCGGCACCCACAACGGTTGTTTCTGTACCCGCCTGGCCGAAACGTGCTGTTAAACCTGTGACAGATGTTGCAGACAAAAAGCGAATGAAATTGTAATCATAATAAAGCGTTTCAATGCCGCCATTCGCCGCAATGGTAATCGGGAATTCTTTATAAGGGTTTTGTGTCCCTTGCTGATTTACAGCGTATGAAGAGTTATCCTGTGCGCCCATGATTTATTTTTTCCTCGTTAAAAAGTAAACAGCAACAACACCGATAGCGAGCATGGCAACCGGAACCAATTTTGTAACGACAGACAATTCTGGTTGAGTTGCGGCCTCTGTCCTATCCGCAACCGATTGAATGGATTGTTGAGCAACTTGCCCCGCGCCCTGGATTGTTTGCCCGAGTAAATCTAAAACGCTATTGAAGGCCGCGCCAACATCGGCGGGGAAATAATCATTAAGTGTGATTGCGCCGCCGCCCTGGATAACACCACCGGTAATAACGCCGCTTGCATCGGCTTGCTGGTTTTCGGTGCTTGTCGTGGTGCTAGATGATGATGAGGATTTGCCGCCCATTATATCGCTTTCAAAAACTCGTTTTCGCCGTTAGGGATAAAGCCCATTCTTTTCCCGATTAACTCAACACCGAACTGATCGGTGCAAAATGTTATATTTTTAATGCCGTAGTGTTGAGCAAGAATGGTGCAATATTTTTCCATCCATTTCATACCCCACAAAAATTTTCCACCTACTTCCCGAACGTGTACTTTATTTTTGTGCATCGTTACAACACCAGCAAACATCACCTGTTCAACTTTTTCAATCGTTACAATGTGAGAATATTTCAACTCAATTTCTTTTTCGATTTCCGATTTTGTTTCATCGGATAAATGAGAAAAAAATTCGTGGTCTAAACTCACTCCGTTAATACGGGCAATTACTTGATTTTCTTCCATACGATTAAACCCACAATTGCGAATGCACCGATAACCGCAAAACTCATCCACGATTTACCGCCCTGATTTTGTACGATAGAAACGGGGGCACCTGTTGAACCTGAAACGGCAGGACCAGCCGCGCCGCCTGTAACTGAAGGAATAGGGATCAAGTCTTTCATACTCCCGATTGTTTTTGTGGCCGAAGCAATACCGTTTAATGTTGAGGGGATTGAAGTTCCAACAGACATTTTATTTCCTTTTCATCAGCCAGATGGAACCGAAAATAACCGTTGCCGCAACCCCTGAAATCATCAAAGCTTTTTGCACGTTGGCAGGGTCAGAATACCATTTCGCGGCTGTGTCCTGCTGGTAAACAGGCGTTGTCTGTTGCGGTGGAACCGCCGCCTGTTGCCAGGAAAGTTTTAAAGCCCGAATGCTATCAGCCAAGCCGCCTAACGATGCAGTTACACCGGTAGCAGATTGAATGGATGAAACACCCACATTAGAAATGGCGGCGATTTGGTTTGAAAACCAATTCCCTACATTGGTAATGAGGGAAGCCCCATCGGTTGTTCCTGCTACTGTGTTCTGATCGTCAGGCATTTTGGTGTCTTTCTTTAAATTAAAGTTTCATGTTATCCGGCACAATCAAAGTAAGCGGGGTAATGTTGTAACCCGCCGCGCCTGGTGCAACCGAGAAAGTTGTGATGAAACGAAGGTCTGTAACGCCTTGCATTGGCAGACGACCGGCAAGGGAAGCATCTGCAAACCAGTGGCAGAAATAACCAGCCGGTTGAGCAAAACCTTTATTCGATGCGAACAGCGAAGAAAGGGCACTATCTTGACGCTCAGTTACAGTGACAGGTCCGATACGGCATTCACCGAAAGTAATGGTGCCGGAGGCTCCATCATCAATCATGGTGAGCAGATAGGAACTGTTTGCATCGCGTGGCAGGGTGTCCATGGTGTGGTCGCCCGTACTGTTGAAATTCACCGGATAGTTAATGAATTTGCAATACATACCGAGGTTTTCGTTCACTGGTGAACGCTGGGTTACACATTTTACAGACGCGATTGCAGACAGTGTGCCCGCCGTGATTTGAACCTGTACCGAAGAAACATCGGCGGTGCCGAAGCCAACAAGGTCTTTAAGTTCAGGCGCCGTAAACAGCAATCGACCCAGATTGAGTTCAACAACACCGGCAACGGCGGCGGGGGTGCCAACGTGGACAGACATTGCTTCATAGCAATCAAGGATTTGGTTTACAGGAGCGTTAACAACGTCTTTACCGTTGAGGGTGAGGCGAATGTTACCGATTTCAGCGCGAATTTGCGCCTCTGTGACTGGTACGCCGCCCGAGGTATAAAACACCAGGGCAACAGATTGAAGCTTACCACCGGTTGGAATTTGCAGCGTTGTGTTCGTTGCAGATGTCATCGGTTTTTGTTCGTGAACTTGTGACTGATAAAGTCCCATTTTATACCCCGTATCCGTTGGTTACATATTTAGCGAGTTTTTGCACAGATGCACCCATCAGGCCCGAACCCGCGACATTCAGCAACGCACCAGTGGCGAGAATGCTGAAAACCACAGTTGTGGAAATTTTAAGGCTTGCCAAATTCATATTAAGCCGCCTTTTTCGTTACATACATTTGATACAGAATGTTACCCAGGGCGATTGAAGCCGCCCCTGCAACAACCGCAACCAGGAGTTTTTTACCGCCCATGATGGAGTTTCCTTTTGATAGGGGTTAATAAAATGTGAAAAATTTCACAATGTGGTAATTATGCCACAGTGTGATAATTTTGCAACAGTCAATTAAATTATTTAATTTTTATTGTGAATTAAAGCTGAAACACATTTAGTTTCAAAGGCTTCTCATTATGACGCACATAAATAAATTCACCATTATCCAGGGAATGGGCTTCATTTATCATCGGTTGAACGAATTCATCTGCTAAATCTTTTGTGTCATTTAATGATTGTTTGAAAATAACAATTTCCGAACACTGTGAACGCAAATTAGTTGAAAGCTGTTTTGAGCGCTGTGTAATGAAATAGCATTTATGCCCCCAATGCCGCCCCATTGTCGCCAGGTCATTCATTTCATCGGAATACTTTCCGATCATGCGCGAACCTTCATCAACAAAAACAGCACAGCCGCGATTATTCCAAACAACGTCAAGAAATTCTTTCGCATCGGTTGTTATATAATCAGCATTCCATTCCGGATCTAAAAACGGATCAAGAACAATAATTCTTTTACCGAGCTTTTTGAGCGCCGCCGCTTTCTTCTTTGCGAATGTCGTTTTCCCGCTCAGCGTCCGTCCGATTATCAGAGTGTGCATTTTTCTTTTTAAAACCCCATTTTTTCTTAGCCATTTTATCAGCAAACCACGCCTTGAATAATGCCAGTTTTGTGCGCGTTTCTTTTTGCGCCATTCTTGACATGATAATAGACATCTGATTAATCACTAAATTTTGTGGCGGGGTTAAATGCAAGCCGCCGTAATAATCAAGCATGTTGCACCATGCAGAAATATTTGAAGCTTTTTCTGTCTCTGTAAGCTTCCATTCATCAGAAATAAGTTTCATGCTCATTTGTTCAAGCAATCCAGAAATCATAATAGCCTCTGGCATTGAGTTTTGAACTTGCTCAACATTATTAGGATTGTAAAACGGTTGATTAACCTGGGGCGCGGGGGTGCCGTTTTTCTGTCCCGGTTTTCTTCCACGGGGCTTTGCCGGTTCACCATTCTTTTTCAGCTTGGTTCCGGGCGCAATTTGTGCGGCCTCATTCGCTTTTTCTTTTTGTGATGCCTGGACAGCCTGAATTGCGTTTTCTTTTACATCCGGAAAATGCTCACCAGATGTAAGGGTGTCCATTGTGATGTTTGAAGGGGGAGGTGAAACAGAGTTTTCTGTTTTGTCAACTGGGGTATTAGAAATAACGGTCATTGAAGCACCTTGTTTTCATTGCACCTTTATGTTTCAATCGAGGTGTTCCGGGGCTAGGTGCATCAAGCCCCGGAACTGTGATAAAAATGTCACACATCCACGGGGAAGTAAATGGCAAAAAATAAAAAATCCAAAAATAAAGATTATTCACAATTATTCAAAGCAATTAAACCCTTTGTTAAATTGAATATCCCGCATAATAAGAAAAATTTTACCAGACAAGAGAAATGGTATATTTCCCGCTATTCCACAATTTTAATAGGGGATGGATTAATTAAAGAAGAAGGCGGGACATATCACCAAACAGTTAAATTCCAAAAAGGTAAATCATCCACAACCAAAGGGGCACCTAAATTAAAAGGCCGATTTATCCAGGGCGCAAAGCCAAGTGATAAAGTAATAGGCGGTATCATCCAAAAAGATAATTATTCCAAAACATTTATTAAATTAGATTTCTCAGGTTCCGAGGAAATAGACCCGGATCAATTATATGATTTTGTTTATGAGATTTTATCAATCGGTTTAATGCCGTTCTGGGATAAAATTCAAAAAGCCGATTATTTTTCTATTGTTGTTTCTAATGGCTGGGAAATTAAATTAGGGAACCCGGACGCTTTAAAATATACCGATGGATTAACCAAAGGTCGCAAGCTTGAGGAATTGGCAAAACAAATTACAAAGCTTTTGAAAAAATCTATTGAGAAATACGAAATTAAAGGAATGCTCATATCCGGTATTTATATTTGGAAGTTTAAAAACCAGCGCAAAAAGATGACTAAAAAAGAAAGTAAAATTGTTAAGGGTAAAAAGAAGAATAAAAAGCGTTAATTTTGGGGGTCGTGCATGGCTAAACAAATCTGGACAGGTGATTGGGAAACCGATCCATTCGCATACGGCGAAAATATTGAACCGTTTTTAGGTGCTTTATATAATGGGCGGGATTATTTTGAATTTGAAACCGTTGCTAAAATGGTTCAATTCATGCGAACAATTGACGGTATATTCTTTTTCCACAATGGCGGTAAATTCGATTTTCATTTTGTTAAACCGTATATCAATACAGATGAAAAAATATTGCTTATTAATGGTCGCCTGGTTCAAGCCAAAATTGGTAATGCAGAAATCAGGGATAGCTATGCTCTTATTCCTTTCCCCCTTAGAGCAATCGGAAATAAACTAGATATTGAGTATTGGAAATTAGATAAAAAAGTCCGTCATTTACACATGCCGGAAATTAAAAAATATCTAAAGGCCGATTGTGTTGAATTGTTTAATGCTATTGAGGCGTTTTTCGATGAATATGGCAGACATTTAACGGCACCAGGCGCGGCAATTAAAACCCTAATGAAAATTGAGGATTTAAAAATTGATAATTCCGGGCAAGGTTTCTTTCAGGAATTTCAACAGCATTACTTCGGCGGCCATTGCGAGTGTATAAAGCCAGGTGAATATCATGAGGAATTAGTGTATCTTGATATTAATTCGGCTTATCCCCGCGCAATGTTGGAAAAACACCCAATAGGAAATGAGTGGCATTTTGAATATAAAGCTAAACCAAAAATTATTCCCCAAGGGTTTTACACTATATCGGCTATTAGTATGGGTGCATTGTGCAGACGTGATGAAAAGACCGATGGTCTGGTTTTCGATAGGGACAATCAAGAGCGGATATATCACACTACAGGCTGGGAAATCATTGCGGGACTGGAAACTAATACGCTTAAAATAATTAAGCATATAGACCAGAAATATTTTAAAGAAACAAAAGACTTTTCAAAGTTTATTTATCATTTTTGGGAAAAAAGACAGAATTCCGCCAAAGGATCATTAGAAAATACTTTTGCAAAATTAATGATGAATTCCGCATACGGTAAATTTTGCGCTAATCCTGAAAACTATGATACCTATTATGTGTTCAAACCGGACATTGCAGAATTTTTAGTTGCCCATGATTGGGAATTGCGCGGCGATATGGCGCATAATATTGTCGCATCAAAACCTTTAGACCCGGAATATATGCGCTATTATAATGTGGCAACCGGGGCAAGTATTACCGGATATGTTCGGGCTTTTCTTCATCGTGCTATTTGTTCGGTTGAAAATCCAATTTATTGCGATACAGATAGTTTAATTTTCACCGGCAAACATAATTTGCATTTAGGTGATAAATTAGGCGAGTGGAAAATTGAGGGTATTTATGATGAAGGTTATTTTGCCGGTAAAAAACTATATGCTGTCAAGAATAAAGATGAAGAAAAAATTGCCACAAAAGGCAGTAAATTAACCCTGGATGAAATCAAAAGAATTACCAGGGGTGAAATAATCGAATATAAACAGCAATCCCCATCATTTTCATGGTTTCAAAGCCGGGAAATTAATCCTGAAACAAATCTGCCAAAAGATATTAAATATATTAAAAGAAATATCCGAAAAACCGCTTGATTTTTATTCTATATAATATATTGTCAATTTTATCGGAATAACCCGGTAATTAAACGAAAGGTGCTAAAATGACTGAAATGAAAAAACTCCCATCCCTGTCCACAAAATCCCTCGGATATACTGCAAAAGAAATCCGCAAGCTTGTTGAGGATAAAAATGAAGCGGTATTCCTGGCCCGTTATGGTGGTGTGGTTTCTGAACAATTCGTAGGTGAGGGAACCCACGGTCAATGGGTTGGATTTAAAGGCCAGTTTATCGCCGTTAAAGCCGATGGAACCCAATACGAAAGTTCCGTTGCTTTCTTCCCTAATAATATTGCATCCGGCCTGGTTGCCAAAATGAACGAAGGGCTTGTTGATCTGGAAGTTCGCGCCGATGTTTTCGCCGTTGAAACCACGAAAAACGCCTCCGGCTATGCTTATATGTGTGAACCAGTCATTACAGCTGAAGCAATGAACCGGTTCCAAAAGCTTCAAACATCACTGTTTGACAGCCCATTGCCACAATCGGCGGGACTCCTGGAAGCCCCTAAAGCAACAAAAGCAATCGCGGGTAAAACCAAGGCGGCTTAATAATCCCTTCCCCAAGGGTTTCAAGAGGGGATTAGGTGCCAACCTAATCCCCTTCTTTTTTCAACATTAACAAAACAGGTGCAAAATGTTTTCGATTTTTAAGAAAAAACCATCCCCTAAAACCCCCGATGTAAATGAAGAAATCTCACTAAGATTTTTTACAAAAGAAGGGTTTGAATTTATCAACATCACCGATACGCAATTAAAACAGACCGCAATGTTCAAAGCAGATACGCTTTATAATTTGCCGGATGGTGCCGTTATGATTGTAAGAAAAATTTCATCCTCTGCCGTTATTCTCGGGCTATTGCTTATTCTTTCCGGTTGCGCTGAAACGGGGCAAACATACCCTTGCACCGATACGCAAAAGGCTATGGATACGATTGTAAATCTTTATGCCATTAATAATGGGTATATGGTGAGCGGGGGTTGCGAGTAATGGGCGGTATCAACACACAAGATAATTCCCCGGTAACAATAACATTTAATGAATTTCAGGATTTTCTTGAATTAAAAAGAACGAGAGAAATTTCTGAAAGATTGTTAAAACACGGAAGGACTATAAAATTAAACAAAGTTGAAAGCGGTTATAGATTAACAGTGTTGAATGCTTTTGATGAAAGTATTTTTATGGTTGTTAAAGAACATGCTTGTCAATGCTTTAGATCAACAACGGAGGCAATATAAATGATTATAGTTTTACTGTTAATTTCTGCAATTACATTTATATTTTTAACAGGTGCCGTCATAGGTTTCATGATTGGTCATAGGGATGTAATTAAATTGGCCTCACTTTATGCAGAAAATATGAATGCGGGGCAACATGAAGTTTATGCAATGATTAGATTTTTGCGGAGGTAT
>Ga0247810_10002409_pt1 | contig 10359 bp, 8 predicted proteins | sample UWRJL119311C1_FD_179918 | JGI IMG/M metagenome (GOLD analysis project Ga0247810, IMG submission 179918) | Plant litter microbial communities from Arlington Agricultural Research Station in Wisconsin, United States - UWRJ-L119-311C-1 | ecosystem: Environmental > Terrestrial > Plant litter >...
ATATTCACCAACCAGGTGTAATGCTTTTAAATCTTTGTTGTCTATGTCCTGATAAACGCAATTTTGCTCGACCACAAAGACTTCAGACCGCAATCTGAGTATTTGATACAGTTCTTCTGTAGTTAGCTCCTTAAAATGCTTAATTTTGAATTCCGGCATGATTGTTATTTGAGTTTTTTCATCGATTTGATAATCGCCTCCATCTCATGCATCAGATCTCTCTTGTCAGTTGATGGGGCATAGCAAAATCCCTCGATGATAATAAATTTTCTTTTTTTCTTATCCATTATCGCATAGTTGATAAACGATCCTGACATAAAATCGCCCTTAAGCTCCCACGTTCCCTTGGTTTCATAGGTCCTTCTACCATCAAGAATGGTAGTAAAGAAATAAGGGGCATACGATTCCTCCGTAATCATCCTCGTGTTCCTAACCTTGCTGTGTATATACAATGCGCCAACAGAATCACGCATCCTGATGATATTATTAGTGATATCATCGTTTTTTAATATTGTCCCAAAAGGCACCTTGTAAATCAGTATACTCGTGTTACCACTGAGTATCTCTTTTTTTAGCCACATAAAATTCCGCCTTTCGAGTGCGTATTTATAAGATGAAGGAAGGTTTAGCGAGATCTTGAATTTCTTGCGGATTTTACGGTCATCAAGCAATGACTTACTGATCAGTTTTTGGGTCTCGGCAATCTCTGTTTGCTGAAACAGGTCTATGAGCTTATCTGCATTTTTTTCAATATGCTCGAGTATCTCGGCAACACTATTACCCGAAATATGAACTACATTCTGCGGTTGTGCAAATTCATCCTTTACGAGCTTAAAATAGTTTTTTTCCTCTTTCCTGATAATAATAATATTACGTGAAAGGGAACGAAATCCATCCAAAAATTTTACGGGATATTGGTTGATTGTAAATAAGGGTTCTTCCTGTGAAAGTCCGTCTACCGGTGCGGCAAACTTCTTGCGGAGGCTATCGCCTATCTCGCCATTCCAAAGCTGGTCACTAATAATTATAGAAAGCGTATTAACCCTTCCTGCGGAAGGGCTTAATACAGCTTTATCATTAGTTTCTTTACAGGATATAAAAAGAAATGAAATCGAAAAAAACAGCAATAAAGTTTTCATGGTATATGTGTTTAAACCCAAAACTTTATAATAACGGGATTACCCGTTGATCTTTAATCTCATTCCAGGTTTTAAATTATCCCCGTGAATATCGTTCCATTTTTTAATGTCTGAAACTGTCACACCAGGATATTTTTGTGCAATCTTGATAAGTGAATCACCTTTCTTTACTAAATAGTGGCTGTTTTTAATTGCAGTCTCTTTTTTAGTCATAGCAGCAATATGGCTGTTTTCTTTTTCAGTAGTAGCTTTGAGGATCAAAAGCTTAGTACCAAATTTCACATCGTTACCAGTCAGTTTATTCCATTCCTGGATCTGTGCAACAGTAACTCCGTATTTTTTGGCAATAGTCCCAAGGTAATCTCCTTTTTGCACTGTATAGTAAGAAGTCGTAGTAGTGATAAAATCGGAAGATTCTTCTTTCAATTCGGCTATAGTTGATCTTTTGATTTTTAGTTTGGTATCCAGAAGAACATTAGAGTCTTCCATGTTGTTCCACTCTTTTAATTCGGCGACCGAAACACCATATTTCTTTGCGATATTCCCAAGGTTATCCCCTTTCTGGACCGTATAGAATTCTGGAATCACAGCAGTAGCCTCAATTGGATCAGCCTTAATCTCCTTAGTTGCTTTTGGCTCAGTTGAAGCCACCGCCGTTTTAGGATCTTCCCTGTCAATGATAATTTTCAGCTTTCTTCCTAAAGGCACATTATTGGTCTTTAACCTGTTCCATTGTTTAACCTCAGCCATCGTAACACCGTATTTCTCAGAAATCTGGCTTAGGTTATCCCCACGCTTCACAGTATAGTACCTGGTCCTGGTTGTTTTCGATGGAATATTTGCCGGAGCAGCTGCGATAAGCGATGAATCTTTTGACGGTGTCAATCGGATACGGTCATTTGGCCTTTCTCTCTTCTCAGCCTCATGCTGTACATAGGCATAGATCTTATCCTCATTGGATGCAAATACCGCTATCTTTTCAGACGGTAACCTTAAGAAATGGTTCACACTTGAATAATAAGGGATTACATTCATTTTGTAGGATGGATTCAGCAATTGGATCTGTGATACAGGAACATCGAGTAAATCGGCAATTTGCTTGAAAGACATCTGGCGTTTTACCATAATGGTATCCGTCTCAAAATGTTTTACAATGGCCCTGTTGGGTACAATCCCGTGTTCCGCATGGTATTCATAGATGTACATCGTTGCAAGGAACGCAGGTAAATACCCCTGTGTTTCTTTTGGAAGGTTCTTACGGATATTCCAGAAGTTTTGTTGCCCGCCAGAACGTCTTATTGCTTTGGCAACATTACCCGGTCCTGAATTGTATGAAGCCAATACAAGGTCCCAATCCCCAAAGATCTTATACATATTGCTCATGTATTGTGCAGCAGCCTCACTCGCCTTAAGCGGGTCGCTTCTTTCATCTACATAAGAATCGATATTCAGGTTGTATTGTTTGCCCGTCTGGTACATAAACTGCCATAATCCGGTAGCGCCTACTCTAGAGACTGCTTTAGGATTCAAGGCAGATTCGACAACAGCCAGGTATTTTATTTCTAAAGGAACATTTTTCTTGGCCAGTGCTTCTTCAAACAAAGGGAAATAATATTCCGAAATAGCCATTAGCCTTTCGAAAGATCGCTTCCTGTTCTTAAGGAATGACTTGATAATATTTTCCAGGCCCTGATTGTACTCTATGTTAAAAGGAGATTTAGCATCCATCTCTTTAAGCCTGGCTTTCAAGAGTTCGGTAGGCAATTCGTAATCCACTTTCTGGTCTAAATTTACGGTCTTGATATCAGAAGCAAGATTGTCATACAGATCCAGATTGGTCAGCTCGTTCATCCAAAGGCTGTCAACACAAGAAACCATACTGTCGGCCCTAAACGTAGATTTTATAGAATCCAGGTAAGAGATCTGAATATGCGGTTTTAATATGTTATCTGAGATTGCCGTAGTATCCTGGGCAAAACCATTTCCAGCTGCAAGTAAAAGAACGGATAAGGTGATTTTTCTTATAATCATAATTACGTTTTAATTGTTCCTTAGTATGCCAAAAACCATACCATTGGGGAACTTCAATTCGTGTTTATTTTTTTCGTTTTTCCAGGCCCAAAAAGACCCATAGAATACAATATGTTAAAATTCAAACAATTGTATATTGCAAACATAGCAATCTTATAATAAGTTTTACTAATAGTATAACTTAAAATTCTCATAAATAGTGTTAATTGTGAAAATTTACTCTAAAATAGCAGCGATTCCAGGCAGTGTTTTTCCTTCTAACATTTCAAGCATTGCACCGCCACCCGTAGAAACATAACTCATTTTATCTTCGAAACCGAATTGTTTTACTGCAGATACAGAATCACCCCCTCCAACTAGAGAAAACGCACCATTTTCTGTTGCTTCAGCAATAAAATTACCTAATTCTATAGTTCCGTTAGCGAATTTTTCCATTTCAAATACTCCTAATGGGCCATTCCATAAGATTGTTTTGGATTCCAAAATTACTTTCTTGAAGTTTTCAAGAGATTTTGGACCCGCATCAAGACCTTGCCATCCATCAGGAATTTCACGTACATCAACCACCTGTGTATTTGCATCTTTAGAAAATGCATCAGCAGCAATAACATCAACAGGAATATGGATCTGTACATTTTTCTCTTTGGCTTTTGCCAAAATCTCCAATGCCAATTCCAGTTTGTCATCCTCACAGATAGAATCGCCTATTTTTCCACCTTGTGCTTTAATGAAAGTAAAGGTCATACCTCCACCAATAATCATATGGTCTACTTTATCCAGGATATTTTCTATAACCGTAATTTTTGAAGAAACCTTACTTCCGCCAAGAACTGCTGTTACTGGTTTCTGTGAATCCTTTAAAACTTTATTAAGGCTTTCGATCTCTTTTGCAAGCAATGTTCCAAAACATTTGTGCTCCGGAAAGAATTGTGCTATGATAGTTGTAGAAGCATGTGCCCTGTGTGCAGTCCCGAATGCATCATTTACATAAATATCTCCTAAAGAAGCCAATTCTTTTGCAAAGGCAACATCCCCTGCTTCTTCTTCTTCGTGGAAACGTAGGTTTTCCAATAACAATACTTCGCCTGCTTTTAAGTTTTCAGCAGCTGTTTTAGCAGGCTCACCCACGCAGTCTTCAGCGAATTTAACTTCAACCCCAAGTATTTCAGATGCTTTTTTTAATATATGTTTTAATGAATACTTAGATTCAACTCCTTTTGGCCTACCCAGATGCGACATTAATATTACGCTTCCACCATCAGAAAGAATCTTATCAATAGTAGGTTTTGCAGCTTCTATTCTCGTAGCGTCTGTCACTGTAAAGTTTTCATCCAACGGCACGTTAAAATCAACACGGATTAAAGCTTTTTTATCTTTGAAATTGAAATCGTTTAAAGTTTTCATGTATATCTTTTTAAGTTTATTTTTTTAACAGATTCACAAATATAGAATTTTTGGATAACTAAAAAATGAGAATAGCGTTTAAATAATCAAAATCCGTTAACGAAAACGTTATAACTGAGTGGGTACAAAAAAATCGGGGTCTGCAAAATGCAGACCCCGATTCACCAAAAACCTTAATCAATCAACTATTTTACCAAACATCCTTAATCAGTAAATTACTTCCCCTTGTAATTTTAACTACCAATTGTGTTATTTGTTGAGTCAAAGAAACAATAAGGTATTATGATATAAAAATAATTGAGGTAAATGAAAGGCTTTATGAGGTATTGGGTCAAATAACTCTGGCTTCGGTATCCTAACAGGTCAAAAAAGACCTGTGAGGTATAGTAAGGATTTAGTATTCAATACGAAAATAAGGGAATACTTAACAGTAGACATATCTGTTATGAAAGGCAACACAATTATTCGTCCCTACCAATCCTTAGAAAAAAGTCTTTCTCAAAACTGGCGCTAATTGGTATTTCCTCCTCTTTTATATGGATCACCTTATTGCGGATCTTTTCAATTTTCGCTAAAGGCACTATAAACGAGCGGTGTACCCTACAAAATTCCGAAACGGGTAATTTCTCAAGTATCGCTTTCATTGTCATTCTTGCAACTATCGTCTTTTGATTTTCAATGTGAATTTTAAGGTAGTCGTCCAGACCTTCAATAAACAGTATATCCTGTACCGGTATTTTCATCAGGCTATAATCGGCACGGATAAAAAGAAACTGCTGGTCCATCTTTAGATTTTGATTCTGGAGTTCATATTGTGCCTTAATTTTTTCAACTGCCTGCAGGAACCGCTCCTGTGAAAACGGCTTTAAAAGGTAATCCATCGCACTAAGGTTAAAGCCCTGTACTGCAAATTCCGAATAAGCAGTAGTAAAAATCACCATGATCTTATGTGGCAACTTGGTATGGAAGTCAATTCCGGATATTGATGGCATATTGATGTCGAGAAACATAAAGTCGACAGGATATTTCCTTAGGTACTTTAGTGCCTCATCAGCTTTGGTAAACGTCTTCAGCAAGTCGATATAATCAACCTTTTTACAGAAATTTTCCAAAATTGCCAATGCGGGCGGCTCGTCATCCAGTGCAATCGCTCTTATTATCATAAGTGTAATGTTAGTTTTACAGCATAACTTTCTCTGTTGTCTTGTATTTCAATCTGGTGCTTTTCAGGATATAAAAGTTCGAGCCGCTCCAAAGCGTTTTTCATACCTATACCCCATTCATCTCTGACTGAATTTACCTTTCTATTATATACAAAAAGTTGCATTTTGTCATCTTCAATATCAATAAGTATGTCAATTTCGGAATTTTCTTCCGGATTCACACCATGTTTGAACGCATTTTCGATAAATGAGATTAAAATAAGTGGAGTGATCTGTTTACCTAATGGATCTCCATTTACTAAGTAGCTGATTATTACCGTATCCCCGAGTCGGGATTGCTGTAATGCAATATAATTATTGATGTAAGTAATTTCCTGGCTTAGGTCAAGTAGGTTGTCATCGGCATTATTCATAATATAACGCATCAATTCAGTTAACTGTACTATTGCATCTGCCGTTTTATCATCTTTTCTTATGGCAAGTGAATAGATACTGTTAAGTGTATTAAACAGGAAATGCGGATTAATTTGGGTTTTCAGCAACGCGAGTTCGGCCTGTATCCTGTCATTTTCTGTTAGGTGTAATCTTTTATTGATCGACAGCAACAGGCTGCTGATGATGCCGATTATAAAAACAAGTACTGTGTGGTCGTATGGAGCCGGTTTATGTAACAACCGACCTCTGTCATGACCGGTAGCCATTGGAAATCTTTTATTAGGTGAAGCTTCTGGTTGCGGAGGCAATGACGGATCAAATGTTGATTGTGATGATGGCCGCTGTCGAAATGTTTCATTCAGCGGGCTGTCGAAAATATTGGATATCCACAGAAAAAATAAAAGGGCAACAACTAGTATAGAGCAATAGAGAACCCTTTTTTTATGGAAATAAAACCTTGGAATGAATACATAATAATTGACGTAAAAGAATGCGAGCAATGCAAAATAAATCGCAAAAAAGGTAGGGTCATGCCCATTGCCGGAAAGGCAGGGCATATGAAAAAGCCGCCCTGTAGAACTGAAAATATAAGGAATGAGGATAAACCCGGCACACAGGGAAAGGTGCAGGGCATATATTGTAATTTTTTTCTTCATAAGCTTTGATATCACTATCAAAAATAACGCTCTTTAGTAGCGAATTCAAATTATTGAGGTGAAAAGGAGTATTTTAAAGGTGAGGATGGGAAACAAGAAAATAGAAACAAGAAGCAAGAGCAAAGAATAAGGCATGACGGAAATACTATGCTAAAACTTCTATTACTTTCAGACTCTTGCTTCTTGGCTCTTGCTTCTTGGCTCTTTCTTCTATCTTCTAACCTGAAACTTCAAAGCGGAATTAAAAACTATATAACTTTCGATTATCTTTGCCTCATGCAGTTTTCCCATATTTTAGGACAGGATTATATTAAAAGCCATTTGACCAAAAGCGCAGCTTCTGGGCGGATTCCACATGCCCAACTTTTTGTGGGCCCTGAGGGCAGTGGTACTTTGCCTATGGCCATTGCGTATGCCCAGTATATTTTATGCAATAACTCAGGTTCTGAAAACGCTGGCGGCAACGAGGCCTGTAACCTTAAGTTTGAAGGTATTTCACATCCCGACCTGCATTTTATTTATCCGACTGTGAGTACCGATACTGTAAAATCAAAGCCTAAAAGCATTGACTTTATTGCCGACTGGAGGCTGTTCCTAAAAGAAAACCCATATGGCGGACTTTTTGACTGGTACAGGATCTTAGGAGTACAGAACAAACAGGGTGAGATCCGCGTTGATGACGCACAGGAAATACTGAAATCGCTTGCGCTGAAATCATATGAGGGTGGTTATAAAGTGATGATTATCTGGATGGCGGATAAGATGAATATTGCGGCTTCGAACAAACTGCTAAAACTACTCGAAGAGCCTTCGGATAAAACACTTTTTATATTGATTACTGAAAATGAGGAGGATGTTATACAAACGATCCGTTCGCGCTGCCAGGTACTTCACTTTAATGCATTGAGCGAAAAGATCATTGCCGAAGCGCTGGTTGTATCGCAAAATATAGAGGTCCGCACCGCGACACAGCTCGCACATCAATCCCAGGGCAATTACAATAAGGCATTACAGCTGTTACAGGATGATGGTGAGGATGTGTTTTTTGAGAAATGGTTTGTCGATTGGGTAAGGGCTGCGTTTAGAGCTAAAGGCAATGCTGCTGCGATACAGGACCTTATACAATGGAGCGAACAGATAGCAGGTCTTGGAAGGGAAACCCAAAAGAAATTCCTGCACTTTTGTATCGATATGTTCCGTCAGGCACTATTGCTGAATTACCAGACCACCAGCCTGGTTTATATGGAACCGAAAATTGAAAAATTCAAGCTTGAAAACTTTGCTCCTTTTGTGAACGGCAGAAATATAGAGGAGATTTTTAAGGAACTCTCCGATGCGATGTACCATATCGAGCGCAATGGTAATGCAAAGATTGTACTGACTGACCTATCCATAAAACTCACACGTTTAATCCATAAAAAATAAACATATGTCTAATATTGCTTCTATCCTGACCCTGGTTTTACTTGCAGTTACATTTGTACAATCTGCTTACGACAAAATAATGTACTGGAAAGATAATGTGGGTTGGCTTACCGGTCATTTTGCCAACACCCCAATCAAGAATATGGTGCCGCTTTCTTTGGGATTAATCCTTGTATTGGAGTTGATTGCAGGGATACTCTGTATTTCGGGCTGTCTGGAATTAATTATCAATGGAGGAAAAACTTTTGGCTTATACGGCGGAATCTTTTCATGTATTACGCTATTGTTTTTATTGGTAGGTCAGCGTATGGCTAAGGAATACGACGGTGCGCGTACGATCGTTATTTATTTCATTCCAGCTATAATGGTGGTTTACTGGCTGGCTTAGTTACTTCTGAATTGCTGTTAAATCAGCTCGGCAGTCTGTGCAGCCCTAAACATTTTTAGTTCATCCCAGGTAAACAATTCCCCATACTTTTCCTTTAGCGCATTAAGGGACTCCTCGTGATAGTCCTTAAATGCTTCTGAGAGCGAGCGAATTTTGTCTTCAGTAAGTACTTCGGTAATACTGATGGCTTTTGATTCGATCAGTTTGGTAAGATGCCCACTGATGGTTTGTGGAGTCAGTTTTCGGAGTGTAGCAATTTCTTTTATTGAGATCTGCTGTTGCCATAATTCATAGGTTTCCTGGACAGTAGATTTTTTTGGTTCTTTCTTGGCCTTTTTTGGTGAGGTGTACCTTTCAATATCGGTCTCGTCTGTAATCAACGTGATATTGAGTCGCTTGAATTCTTCCCGTATTGCGTCTACTTTTTTCGATTTATAGGTTTTTATCTGATCCGAATGCAGTGCTTCTTTTGATATCTCGGCACCGGAAGCTACTGTTTCTATCAGTAGTTTAGCTTTCATCATTCGGAGTACTGCCCTGGTCTGCAGCTCTTCGAGCACATACAATTCCTCGAAATAAGCCTTGGCTTTTTTGACGCGCTTTACCTCTTCTATCTTCCACAAAATCTCATAGACCAGTTGGTCCATAGGAACAAAAAAATAATTGAATGCGGCTGTAATCCGCTCAGCAATATGGGTGTCATCAAAGTCAGCTGCACTAAACAATTTATTCAACTGCTGCATGAACTTTACTGAAGGCTCCAGCAGGTTCCAGATCACCTCCGCCTGTTTCCTTGCCCAAACAGAATGTTTGGACTTTTCTGATTTCTCGGCATCCTCATTATAGCTAAACTGATGATTGCGCCATTCCTGTGCGAGTTCGTTCCAGTTGAAACTGTTTTTCAGGTAATTATGTATAAAATTCTTCGTTTCTTGTTTTAGAGAATCTTTGAGCAGGTCGTCACTTGCTTTGTTCAAAGAATAATCCATCACATCCTGATCATTCGAAATGCCATTCATTTTCAACGGAGAAAGCAAAATAAGCCCTTTTAAGGAGCGCAAACGCGACAATGCTACATATGCCTGTCCAGGCATAAAAACCTGCGACACATCAAGCGCTGCTTTGTCAAACGTCAATCCCTGGCTCTTGTGAACGGTAATCGCCCAGGCCAGTTTGATTGGATAGTGTACAAATGTGCCTAGGACTTCTTCCTGTATTTCTTTAGTATCAGGGTTTACAGAATATTTTATATTCTCCCATTCGTACTTTTCTACTTCGATCGTTTTGTTCTCTTCGGCAAAATGGACGCGTATTTCGGCATCCGACAATGCTGTTATGACTCCCATTTTTCCGTTGAAATAATGTTTGTCGACAGACTGGTCATTTTTGACAAACATCACCTGTGCCCCTATCTTAAGTTGCAGGTTTTGTTCCACGGGGAAAATTTTGTCTGGAAAATCGCCTACTATCTCAGGTTGATAGGTCATAAGCTGACCCTGCAGGTCTCGCAACGCCTGCGCATTCATGGTATCGGCCTTATTGTTGTGAGTGGTCAGCGTAATATAACCCTTGTTGGCCTTCAGGTCAAAGTCTGGTTTGACATATTCGTTTAAGAATTGTACATCCTGCTGCGATATTTTGTTGTTTCGCAGATTATTCAGTATTGCAATAAAAGCATCATCGGACTGTCGGAATATTTTTGACAGTTCGATATAAAG
>Ga0247810_10002410_pt1 | contig 10356 bp, 7 predicted proteins | sample UWRJL119311C1_FD_179918 | JGI IMG/M metagenome (GOLD analysis project Ga0247810, IMG submission 179918) | Plant litter microbial communities from Arlington Agricultural Research Station in Wisconsin, United States - UWRJ-L119-311C-1 | ecosystem: Environmental > Terrestrial > Plant litter >...
AGCCGAAAATAGTATAAAAAAAAGCTTCTCTGTTATGGAGAAGCTTTTTGGTTTAGTTTAGGTTGTTTGGTTTATGTTGATTATGAATAAGTCTTTAAATTTTGTAAAAAAAGCGCCGTTACCAGCGCTTTTTTTAAACCAAATATATAATAATAATTAACGAGCATTACAAATGTACGAACATTTGTGATATTATCAAGAAAAAAATATAAATATTTAATTTATTTTAATAGGAAAACGATAATTACCTAATTATCAGTTCAAAAAACTACACAAAACGAAATAAAAACTTATATATTTTAATTTTTTATTTAAAAAACTAGATATTTTCTTTTCAAAACCATACTTTAATGAAATAATTAGATAAAATGATAGAAAATTTTATAAAAAAATACTTAAATCATCCAAACACTTACGATGAAATGTTTTTAAATGGTGATAATTATAGAAATCACTATTCAAATTTCATTAATAATTTCTCAAAAGAATCGCTCGACAATCTGAACAAAAAAGAAGAACTGGCTAAAAAACTGTTCATGAGCCAGGGTATTACCTTTACCGTGTATGATAGTGGAGAAGGAATAGAGAAAATTTTCCCTTTTGATATTATACCACGCATTATTACTTCAAGCGAATGGTCTTTTATAGAAAAAGGAATTAAACAGCGCTTAAAAGCTTTAAATCTTTTCCTTAAAGATGTTTACAGCAATCAATTTATTTTAAAAGATAAAATTGTTCCGATTAATGTAATTTATTCGTGTCCGCACTTTTTACGGGAGATGCATAATGTAAACGTATTACATGATATATACATCCATATTGCAGGGATAGATTTAATTCGCGACCATGATGGCACCTTTTATGTTCTGGAAGATAACCTGCGCACCCCATCGGGCGTAAGTTATATGCTCGAAAACCGCGAGATTACCAAGCGGCTCTTTCCCGATCTTATTCCGCAATGTGGCGTAAGAAGTGTAACCGAGTACCCTTCAATTTTATATAAAAACTTAGTAGCACTTTCACCCAGAGCTGTTTCCAATCCAACTATTGTAATGTTAAGCCCTGGGATGTACAACTCTGCTTATTACGAACATACAACACTAGCCAGATTAATGGGTGTAGAACTAGTTGAAGGAAGAGATTTAGTAGTTAAAAATCTAAAAGTATTTATGAAAACAACTACTGGGCTACAACAAATCGATGTAATTTATCGCCGCGTTGATGATGATTACTTGGATCCATTAGTTTTTAACCCAAATAGCGTTTTAGGTGTTGCAGGATTAATGGGCGCTTATAGAAAAGGAAATGTAGCTATTGTAAACGCGGTTGGAAATGGCGTTGCTGATGATAAGGCCGTTTACACGTATGTTCCAGATATGATTAAATATTATCTAAACGAAGAACCAATATTAAAAAACGTACCTACTTATCAATTAAGCAATCGCGATGAACTTGAATACGTTTTTGAAAACATCAACAAAATGGTGATCAAAAAAACCAATGGCAGTGGTGGTTATGGAATGCTGATGGGACACGCCGCCGATGAAAAAGAAACAGAAGAATATAAAATAGAGATATTAAAAGATCCAAGAAATTTTATAGCTCAACCAACCATCAGCCTTTCTTCTGCCCCATGTTTTATAAACGGAAAGCTTTCACCAAGAAGAATCGACCTCCGCCCTTTTGCTTTAAATGGCCCTGATGGGATATCGATCGTTCCTGGAGGATTAACCAGAGTTGCCTTAAAAGAAGGTTCGCTTGTGGTAAACAGCTCGCAAGGCGGCGGCAGTAAAGATACATGGGTTTTAACTTCTTAGAATACGAATATGTTAAGTAGAGTAGCATCGAGCTTATATTGGTTAAGCAGATATGTAGAGCGTAGCGATGGTATGTTGCGCATGTTAAAAATAAATTATGCCTCATCTCAAGATACCATTCAGGAATTTACCTGGAAACCCGTAATACGGATTTTTTCTTCTGATGATGAAAATGAATTGCTAAACATCCAGCACGATAGTCGTGCCGTTATCGAATATCTTTTATTAAACAGAGATAATCCGAATTCAATTTTAAACATTATAACCCTGGCCCGAGAAAACGCTAGAAGTGTACAAGAACACATTCCAAAAGATTTATGGCAATGTTTAAACGAATATTACCACACCGTTAAAGACGAAAAACTATTGTGGTATGTACAAAAAGACGATCCAATTACGGCATTAGATATTTTAATTAAACAAGTTATGCTTTATCATGGCACAGCAGATAGCGCAATGGAACGTGGTGAAAGCCGCAGCTTTATGAAAATAGGCAAACACCTGGAGCGAAGCATTCAATCCGTAGATATATTGGATATCAAATTTAGTTCGATTAGTACGAACCCCGATTTATTAACAGACATTGCCTATTGGAAACATTTACTTCTCTCTTTAGGCGGCTACGAATTATATTTAAAAACTTATCGCCAAGGTTTTGATGCAAAAAACATCATCGAATTAGTTATGCTTAATAACGATTTCCCTCGTTCGGCCCTTTACTCCATGAATAATATAGAACGTTATTTTGGGCGTTTGAAGAGCGAAAACAACATCGAACATTACAATAATTTATCGTTTAAAATTGGCCGCCTGCGAAGCATGATTACCTACAGTTCGGTAAATACAATGGGCGAATCGCAATTGCATGATTATTTAACCCAGATTAGAGCCGAGCTTTTCGGCATAGGTAACTCTTTAAATGAATATTACTTTGCAAATTCATAGTAAATGAATCATCCCGATTAGTCCAAATATAAATCGAATAAACGAAAGCATTTATGCCAATTTTCAAAATTAAACACATTACCAACTACAAATACGAATTGCCTGTTAGAGACAGTGCAAATCAAATTATCTTATTCCCTATAAAAGACGATTTTCAAAAAGTAGTACAACATGATTTAAATATCTCTGGAAGCCCAGAAATTGAAATTTTTATAGATTATTATGGGAATGAGGTTGGTACTTTTACCCAAAATGAACCACATAATCAATTAAAGATATTTTCGAAAGTAAGCGTAGAAACTTTTCCTAAATTATTGCCACAAGATGATATGTTTAGCAGCGAACAATGGCATAGTTTAGATGCAATTAAATATGAAGTTCCTTATATCGATTACCTGCGCCAAGAGGCTTTCGAAGGCATGGCACAGCTCAAAGAAACGGCATTAAGTATAAAAAGCGATGACGACACACCATATCAAACGGCTATTAAATACTGTGCATACGTTTTCAACTCTTTCGAATATATAAAAGGAATAACGGCTGTAGATACCACAATCGAAGAAATCATGAAGCTGAAAGCTGGCGTTTGTCAGGATTTTGCTCATGTACTTACAGCCATGTTGCGATTAACAGGAATCCCCGCAAGATATGTAAGTGGCTACATTTGTCCGAATAGAGATGGTATGCGTGGCGAAGGGGCAACACACGCCTGGGCCGAAGCATATTTACCAGAATATGGCTGGTTAGGCTTAGATCCCACAAATAATTGTATCGCCAACGAAAACCATGTTCGTTTAGCCGTTGGGCGAAATTTTGCCGATTGCTCTCCTGTTAAAGGCGTTTACAAAGGTGGCTTTGAACACATCATGGAGGTTAATGTTTCGGTGGGTTATAACGATGAAGATTTTAATGATAACGAAAATTACTTTCAGCCTAAAGAAGTTAATTACCCAAAACCATCTGCAACGATAACAGCTAGTAGAAAACAGAATAGTTACCAGCAATATATGGAGGCAATTCAGCAGCAACAACAACAGCAACAGTAGATTACTTAATTCTTAATTTCAGTCCTTAATCTGCGATTATAATTTAAAAATGGATTTGAAAACGAATGCAAAGCACATTTGGCAATTTCAGTCCTGCTATCACCTATAGCCGCACCCAAAAAAAACGGGATGCGGGCTATTTGGTTCTATCAGGTTTATAATACTTTGGCTGGTAAAACTATTAAAATTAGGATAGCGTTATGCTAGATTAATCCATCATCATTTTGAAAACTTGAAAGGTTTTCGGTACAACCCAGATTTTCAACGGTGATTTTTTCAAATCAAAAAGATAATGGATTTTTACGGTTAGCAGCAGAATTGCCAAATAGCCCCGACATTAGCGGAAATACTTTTGGCAGCACAAACTTCTCAATTTCTCTAAACCATTAACCAAAAGATTGCAGCATTGGCGGGACTGAAGTAACCTAAGCAGCACAAATATTGCGCTTCTTAATATTTAAAAAAGCATTCTTTTTTCCTGAATAAAAATAGGAGAGAAATGATTTTAAATTTTATTTCATACTTTTCTTTTTTAATAAATTACTATGAAAACTTTAAACACCTGCTTTACTGCTTTAGTAGCCCTTTCGGCATTATCAGCTTGTATGCAAAAAGATGAGTCGACAAAATTGGGCAACATTGAGGCTCAAACTATTAAATCGCACATTGCTGTACTGGCTAACGACTCGCTGCAAGGGCGTCGTCCTTTTACAGTTGGCGAAACCAAAACGGTTAATTACATTTCTGCTGAACTAAAAAAAGTTGGTGTTGAACCAGGCAACGGTGACAGTTATATTCAAAAAGTACCAATGGTTGAGGTGACTTCTACCCCATCGACCACGATGGAAATTTCGGGCAAAAACGGAAAATTTAGCTTAAAGGCTGTTGAAGATTTTGTTGCCTTTACCCGACGAGAACAAGACACCATTCAACTTAAAAATTCGCCATTGGTATTTGCAGGCTATGGTATTGTAGCGCCAGAATTTAAATGGAACGATTATAAAAACCTCGATGTTAAAGGGAAAACAGTTGTAGTTTTAATCAGCGACCCAGGCTTTAAATCAAAAGATAAAACGGTTTTCAGAGGCGATACCATGACTTATTATGGGCGCTGGACTTACAAATTTGAAGAAGCAGCAAGGCAAGGTGCCACAGGAATTATTATTATACACCAAACAGAACCAGCAAGTTATGGCTGGTCGGTTGTTACAAACAGCAATACAGGTGCTCGTTTATATCTGCAAGACAAAGACAAACATCGATCGAGATGTAAATTAGAAGGTTGGATGACAGAAAACGCAGCTACAAAATTGTTGGCAAACGCTGGAATAACTGGCGATATTCGCGAATACGCTCGTAAGAAAGATTTTAAAGCGGTAGAATTAAAACAATCTGTTACAGTTGGCCTAAGTAATAAATTTAAATACTCAACTTCTCAAAACGTAATCGGCAGAATTAAAGGCACTAAACGACCTGACGAAACGATAATTTACACCGCTCACTGGGATCATTTAGGTATTGGACCAAAGGTAAACGGCGATTCGATTTATAATGGTGCTGTAGATAATGCAAGCGGCGTTGCAGCGATGCTGGCTATTGCCAAAGCTTTTCAGGATAAGAAGGAAAAACCAGAGCGTTCTATAATTTTTCTTGCGGTTACAGGAGAAGAGCAAGGCTTATTAGGCTCAGAATATTATGCGCTAAACCCAATTTATGCTTTAAATAAAACGGTAGCCAATTTAAATATGGATGCTTTGGGTTTTTATGGCGAAACGAAAGATATATCGCTTAAAGGAAAAGGCCAGAATGAAATTGAAGACTATATTGTTAACGTACTTACTGAAAATAATTTAGTAGCTGTTGGCGATACGCGTCCTAGTGCTGGAAGTTACTACCGATCAGATCATTTCAATTTCGCTAAAGTTGGCGTGCCAGCGATTGATTTGGTAAATGGATTTGATAGTAAGGAGTATGGCGCTAAATGGGGACAAGAACAAAGGCTTAGCTATAATGAGAAACAATACCATCAACCATCAGATGAGTACTCCGAACAAATTAATGTAGGTGGTTTTACCCAAATTGCTAATATTTTATTTTCGGTAGGTTTTAAATTAAGTAATGAAACTACCTTTCCAGGATGGAAAAATGGCTCGGAATTTAAGGCCGCAAGAGATAAATCGATGGAGAACTAACTTTTTAACATTTGCAATGAAACAGGCTCCTGCAAAAAACTGGAAACTGATAAGAGGAAACTGTTAACCGATACATTTTTTTTCCTAAATTTGCGGCTTTTACAAATAACAATATGATTAAGAGACAGCAAATTAAAGATTTATTAAAATCGACTGCATTTGGCACAGAAGTAACGGTTATGGGATGGGTTAGAACTTTCAGAAATAATCAGTTTATCGCTTTAAATGATGGAAGTTGCATGAGCAACATCCAGGTAGTTATCGATTTTAATAATTTACCCGATGAGCTGTTAAAAAGAATTACCACTGGTGCTGCTATTTCTGCTACAGGAAACCTAATCGAATCGTTAGGAAAAGGCCAAACCGTAGAAATTAAAGCTACTTCAGTAGAAATTTTAGGCGATAGCGATCCTGAAAAGTTTCCTTTGCAACCTAAAAAACACAGTTTAGAGTTTCTACGTGAAATTGCACACCTGCGTTTCCGTACTAATACATTTAATGCAGTTTTTAAGGTTCGTCATGCGTTAGCATTTGCCATTCATCAATTTTATAACGAACGTGGCTTTGTTTATATGCATACTCCAGTAATTACGGCAAGTGATGCCGAAGGTGCTGGTGAGATGTTTAAAGTAACTACTTTAGATTTCGACAACACGCCTCGTACAGAGGATGGAAAAGTTGACTTCTCTCAGGATTTCTTCGCCCGTGCTACCAACTTAACGGTTTCTGGTCAGTTAGAAGGTGAATTGGCAGCAATGGCTTTCGGACAAATTTACACATTCGGCCCCACATTCAGAGCGGAAAACTCGAATACTACCCGTCACTTAGCCGAGTTCTGGATGATTGAACCTGAAGTTGCCTTTGCAGACTTAGAAGATAACATGCAGCTTGCAGAAGATATGATGAAGTATGTAATTAAATATGCTTTAGATAACTGTAAGGATGAACTAGAATTTTTAAATACACGTTTAGCAGAAGAAGATAAACAAAAACCACAAAACGAACGCAGTGAGTTTTCTTTATTAGAGAAATTAGATTTCTGTTTAACAAATGATTTTGAGCGCTTAACTTATACAGAGGCAATCAGAATTTTAAAATCTTCTAAACCAAATCAGAAAAAACAATTTAAATATTTAATTGATGAGTGGGGTGCTGATTTGCAAAGTGAACACGAGCGTTATTTAGTTGAAAAACACTTTAAAAAACCAGTAATCTTAACCGATTATCCTGCAGATATTAAATCTTTCTACATGCGTCAGAATGAACCAGATGCTGAAGGCAGAAAAACGGTTGCAGCGATGGATATTTTATTCCCTGGTATCGGTGAAATGATTGGTGGCTCACAACGTGAAGAACGTTTAGATAAATTGGTTAATAGAATGAATCAGTTAGATATATCTACAGAAGAACTAGATTGGTATTTGGATACACGTCGCTTTGGTTCTGCTCCACATTCAGGCTTTGGATTAGGCTTCGAACGTTTGGTGTTATTTGTTACAGGTATGACTAACATTCGTGATGTAATTGCTTTCCCTCGTTTCCCTAAAAATGCAGAGTTTTAATTTAAGATTTAAATTAAAAGAATAAAGACGAGAGCGAAAGTCTAACAATACAAAAAAGCCTGTTGAAGTAATAGTCAACAGGCTTTTTATATTTTGAAAGTCCCGAAAGGAAAAATACTAAACAGCGTGATCTTTTAATTCAAAACTTCTATTTCAAGATTTCTTATTAGTTAAACTTAATGCCCATCATCATGCATGGTATCGCCGTATGGGTTTGCATGAGCATAATCAACAGCCGAAACTTTATAATCTGTAGGTGCAAAACTTTCGGCATTACTTAATGCCATTCCTAACTCAAAACGCGATGGATAAGGCGTTTTAAGTAAGCTTCCTGCAGGAATATATGGAAAACTTTCGAGGTAAGACTGCATTAAACTCGGACTAACCCTTCTATTAATATAAGCACGACTTAACTGTTGAGGCTCTCTTAAACCAGCAGCACCAAGTAATTCTACAGCACTTGCAACCGTTAAGTTGTGGAAATTTTTAACACGCACTGTTTTATCTTCTACAACTAAACCTTTCATTAAGCTCTGATCTTGCGTGGCTACCCCTGTAGGGCATGTATTACTGTTACATTCTAATGCCTGAATACAGCCCAACGCGAACATCATTCCACGGGCGGCATTACACATATCTGCACCTAAAGCTATATTTTTAACTAAATCGAAACCTGTAGCAACTTTTCCCGAAGCAATAATTTTAATGTTTTTCTTTAGATCGAAACCTGTTAAAACATCATAAACAAAGGCAACACCTTCACGCAAAGGCATACCAACCGAATTAGAAAACTCTTGTGGCGCAGCGCCTGTTCCGCCTTCGCCCCCATCTACGGTAATAAAGTCGGGGTGAATTCCAGTTGATATCATCGCTTTACAAATGGCATAAAATTCACTCTTGCGACCTATACAAAGTTTAAAGCCAACAGGTTTTCCACCCGATAAATCTCTTAGCTTTTTTACAAACTGCAATAAACCAATTGGTGTATTAAATGCGGAATGTGCAGGTGGCGATAAAACATCTTTACCTTCCGGCACCAAACGAATTCTGGCAACTTCTGCCGTAACTTTTTTGGCTGGCAACATCCCTCCATGACCTGGTTTTGCTCCCTGAGATAATTTAATTTCAATCATCTTAACCTGATCAGTTTTTGCTCTATCAGCGTAAGCTTCAAAATTAAAGGTTCCATCGTTATTTCGACAGCCAAAATAACCTGTTCCAATTTGCCAGATTAAATCACCTCCAGGCTTACGATGATAATCACTTATCCCACCCTCGCCAGTATTATGAGCGAAATTGCCCATTTTTGCACCGCCGTTTAAAGCCAAAATAGCATTCTGACTCAGCGAGCCAAAACTCATTGCCGATATGTTATAAATACTGGCTGCATAAGGCTTGGTGCATTCAGGCCCGCCAACCAAAACACGAGGATCTAAGTTTAATTCATGATGTGAAATTGCCGCAATACTATGGCTTAGCCACTCATATCCGTTATCGTAAACATTTAATTGTGTTCCAAAAGGAATCGTATCATTATCTTTCTTTGCTCGTTGATAAATTAAAGAACGATTTAAGCGGTTATATGGCGTACCATTGGTATCACTTTCTACAAAGTATTGATAAACCTTCGGACGCAATTCTTCCATAAAGTATCTTAAACGACCAAAAACTGGATAATTACGTACAATACTATGTTTAGGTTGATATAAATCGTAAATGCCTAATATTACAAATGGGCCAGTAAAAAGGAAAGTCCACCATAAAAATGGCTGGTAAACGCCCAACATAATGGTTAGGGCAACTAAAAATGCGGCAATTGCGACGAAAGCTTTTCTCATAAAATTAGATTAGCGTATGTTTTGTTTCTACAAAGATTAGTATTATTAAACAACTGACACCATTAAATTGTTATTTTTACGCTATGCTTATTAAGATTTATCCAGAGAACCCAAATGAAAAGGCCATAGAGCAGGTGGTAGAAGTGTTAAAAAAAGGTGGTTTAATTATTTACCCAACCGATACAGTTTATGGTTTGGGTTGCGATATCACCAACCCAAAAGCAATAGAAAAAATTGCTAGAATTCGTGGAATAAAACCTGAAAAAGCAAATTTTTCATTCGTTTGTCATGATTTAAGTCATATCTCAGATTATATAAAGCCCATCGATAATACAACATTCAGGGTTTTAAAAAAAGCACTACCTGGCCCATTCACTTTCATTTTCAATGCGAATAATAATGTACCAAAATTGTTAAGCTCCAATAAAAAAACAGTCGGTATTCGTGTTCCAGATAACAACATTGCCAGGTGTATTGTAAAAGAATTAGGGAATCCAATTATCTCAGCTTCCATAAAAGATGATGATGAACTTATTGAATATTCAACTGATCCTGAATTAATACACGAAAAATACGAAGACCTGGTTGATTTGGTAATCGACGGTGGTTTTGGAGATAACGAAGCATCTACTGTTATAGATTGCACTAATGGAGAATTCGAGATTATTCGTGAAGGTAAGGGCGATATCGAAGATTTCTTATAATATTATCCTAATTAAAGACATTCAGCTAGTTAAACCTTTTTTCTTCATCTAACACCTCTATTTTTGGTATTTTTACCATTATGGCAAAACTTATTAATCTCGAAGTATTTCAACGTTTCTTCAAATCTGGCCAAGTTGGTGGTTTTTTATTATTGCTTTGCGTTGCCATTTCTCTATTAATAGCAAATACGGCCTCAAAAGACAGTTTCGAAGCATTTTTGCAAATCAATCTTGGATATGGAGCCATTAATT
>Ga0247810_10002412_pt1 | contig 10352 bp, 17 predicted proteins | sample UWRJL119311C1_FD_179918 | JGI IMG/M metagenome (GOLD analysis project Ga0247810, IMG submission 179918) | Plant litter microbial communities from Arlington Agricultural Research Station in Wisconsin, United States - UWRJ-L119-311C-1 | ecosystem: Environmental > Terrestrial > Plant litter >...
ATTATTGTGTTTTTCGATGTGTGATTTCGTGGTTACGATGGTTTCGCCCGGCGGCACAAAAAGGTTGCAGATGTTTACGGCTTCGCCCAAAAGTCCTCCTGGATTTCCTCTTAAATCCAAAACGATTCTTTCGGCACCTTGACTTTTTAATTGTTCCAATGCCGCTTTTGTTTCAGAAGAAGCTTTTGCATTGAATTGGCTTAGAACGATATAACCTGTCTTGTCATCAATTTTTGAGAAAAACGGAACCGCTTTTACGTCCACTTCTTCTAAGACTAATGTGGTGGAATTTGGTTTTCCTTGGCGTAAATATTTGATGTCGATTTTGGCGTTTTTGGCACCTTTCAAAAGCGTTGAAGCATCTTCCTTAAAATCAGACAACATGATGTCGCCAATCTGGATGATTTCATCGCCTGCTTTCAGACCTGCTTTGTCTGCCGGATAATTTTTATAAGGTTCTGTGATGATTAATTTGCCTCCTTTTCTGGAAATCATGGCGCCAATTCCGGTGTATTCTCCGGTATTGTTAATTTTGAATTTTACCACATCCTGCTCGTTGAAATAAACCGTGTATGGGTCTAATTCCTGCAACATATTTTTAATTGCCTTGTCCATCAAATCTCCCGGATTCGTTTCGTCCACGTAATTCATGTTTACGGTCTTAAACATCGTCGTAAAGATTTCAATCTGCTTGGCAATCTCAAAGAAATTATCCTTGAAACTCGACCCGACGTAAAATAATCCTCCAGCAACCACGGGAAGAATGTATCTCTTTTTTAAAAATGCGTACATATTTTTAAATTTTTTTCTTTTTCCAAGGCTTTGCCTGCCTGTATATGTAAAAGTAATTCTAAAATTGGCTTATAAATAATAAATATTGAAGGTTGTAAACTTAGTAAAAATCAAGTTATTATCGAGTAATGTCTTATATTTTAAAACAAAGAGTGCATTTGCCAATTACATCATTCGAATGATATTTGCATACCTTTAGCGGACAAACACCAATCAATTATATTTCCTTTATCATCAAATTCAAAAGTAAAAGTCCTCTCGTTGTTTTCGACAAGCTCCTCTATTTGAACAAATATTCGATTGTTGAAAGTGTAAGCATTGGAAACTGCGACATAATTATTACTGTTTGAATATTTGTTGATGTGCTTGACCTTTTTAAATTGCGTCTTGTTTATTTTTTTCAAATCTAATAAGTACCCTTGAAAATATTTAGACTTGCGATACACTTCAATTTTCTTCTCGTTATATATTTTGTCGTTAAGACACTCTGCGGAAATATAAAAAAGTGCATTAAAATCTGATGATACTTTTAATTTTTCTTTAAATTGAGAAGTTCCAATAATTTCAGAACAATAAAAATCAAACGCGATTTGTTCGTGAAAAGGAGTATCGGATTGTGCGCGACAACTGCCCATCGATACGATGAAAACAAAGGCGATTGTTACTGCTGTCTTTATTTTCAAACTCATAACTTCTTTGCGAAAATCTTTTTTACTTTGCGTTTAATTCGTTCATCTGCCTCCGGAATTTCTCAAAAAGTTCCACCGTTTTCTGATTTATTTCTTCGTACGAAAGGCGGTCCTTGGTTTGATACAAAAGCATAAACGAGTACGGCTCTTGTAAATTTTCTCGAAGCAATTGTTTGTTCAATCGATAGGTTTCTCTCAAAACCCGCTTGAAATAATTGCGGTCCACGGCTTTTTTAAAATATTTTTTTGAAACCGAAACGCCCATTTTAAATTCTGGATTTTCTCCAAAGGTACTTTTGGCATAAACCAATCGCAATGGGTATTTTGACACCGATTTTCCTTCGCGAAACATCAGGTCGATGGTCGTCTTGCTCTTTAATTTCTCAGATTTTGGGTAGGTATGTATTTTGTCTTGGCTCAAAATGGCTTAGGGATAAATATTGTAAACAATCTTCAAATCAGGATAATTGATGTAAAACTGAATGCGATTGTCTTGCTTTTTTCGGGTGATGATTTCAATGACACAGCGGTCTCCGGCGTTATCCACACAGTTGAAGGTCATCGTTTTGTCGGTTTCATTTTCAATGGTCGTTCCATAAACTTCGATGTTGTAAAGCTGTGTTTGCTGAGAATTTACGACGATTCGGTTTTTATCTCCGTCTAAAGTGATAATCAAATTCGTGTCTTTAAAGTCAGACCATTTTCCCCATTGTCCTTTGGCGCCCTTTTCCATGACGCTGTAGCTGGAGGTCTTGAATCGATACTTTTGCGCAAAAGTTTGTTGCGTCCCTAAGAAAATAAAAAACAGCAGAGCCAATGTTTTTAATGCTTTCATCTTAAAATTTATAAAGTGTAAAGTTACAAATATATTTCGATTGGAATATTCTGGCCAAGCCAAAGCTTCCGGAAAATCAATTGTATTAAAAATTATGCCAAGTTATAACGCAGAAATTGGTGTTTTCATAAGCGTTCCTCAAAAAATTAGTAAAATTTCCACACAAAAATCCACAGAATTCCCCAACAATTGCTTTTGGTACACTTGCCGACTGACGTGTTTGTTTTGCTTATAAAAGGACTAAATTCTCTTTGTTTACAAGGGTTTCGAGGTTTTGTTTAGACTCGGAAGCGCATTATGGATTCTCTTGGCATTGATATTGCCTTATACTTTGGAAAGAAATTAATATAAAAAAATACTGATATGAAAAATTTAATTTTAAGCGCATTGATGTTAACAGGAGTAGTAACATTTGCACAGGAAACACCAAAAAAAGCTGCTAAAGCGACGAAAGAAACGACAACAACAACGACAGTAAATCCTGCGACTCAGTCAAAAGCTACAAAGGTTACTGAAGTAAAAACGGATGCCAACGGCGACAAACAAGTTGAAACTTCAACTACAGTCCAAGCTGCTAACCCAGCAACACCGGCACAGCCAGTTGCTCCGTCAACAAAAACAACTACTACTGTTACTAAATAATAACAGTACAGTCCTAACCAACCAAAACAAACCAGGAATAAGCCTTTAGAGAAATCTAAAGGCTTTTTTTTATGCGTTTTTGATTAATTTTTTAGCAATTTCGTTTAATTCGTCACGATTCTGGTCGATGTATGCCAGACCCGCTTGAATCAATTCAAAAATATTTTTGGCTGAAACATCATCCATTTCGGACGAGGCATTTTTCAGGTGCGGCATCAGCCGGTGGTAATTTTTTTCATTTCGGGAGCCTAATGTTTCGTACATCTTTTTGACGTGATAGTCAGTCGTTTCTACGTTGGCAGAGAGTAGAATGTCAATCAAAGGCTGAATCCACTTTACTTTTCCGGCATTTTTAAACTGCTTAAAATTGTATGGCTTTAAAACTTCGCCCGTTCCCACGGAAACAATAATCATGTCGTTTATGGCAGGAAAATCAGGTTTTAACGGGTCGTTTAAGATTTTTGAAAACTCAATCTTTCGCGCTTCCGCATATGCACATAATGCGGGATTGTTGGCGTACACGCCTCCGTCAATCAAGGTAAACTCCTGACCATAAATCGATTTTATCTGGGCCGGTTCAAAATAAGTGGGTGCCGCCGAAGTTGCCCTGCAGACATCTCTCACATAAAAATTTTCAATTTCGGTATAAGCTTCATGGCTAGTAAAAAACTTGGCCCTGCGGTGAAATATATCGTAAGAAGTGATGAGGCTTGGTTTGATAAATTCATTAATTTGGAGATTGCCAAAAACATCTTTTAATTGTTGTTCTAAGGAATTTCGAGAAATCTTTTCGTTAAAAAGCCCAAACGGATTGATAAGGCGCTGCCAAAAGGTAACGTTAAAAATTGTCTCGCCTTGCTTGGAATACAAGTCCAGCGCGGTCTGCACCGAATATTTTGCTTTTTTGTTGCTGTCCGGGAAGAGCAGGATGGAAGCCAAAATCCCGCCCGTGCTGGTGCCGGCAACCAAATCAAAATAATCTCCAATTTTTGCCGAAGGATTGTCTAATTTCTGAAGCTGTTCTTCAATGTATTTTAAGATGACGCAGGTGATGATTCCCCGGATTCCGCCGCCATCAAGACTTAAAATTCTAATTTTTTTTGCCACTTTTTTTGGTTTTTAGGTACGATTTGGAGTCGTTTTGCTTTGGATTAAATACTTAAGATTACCGTTTGCAGCACGGTTTTAAAAATGGTATTTTTCAGATTGTTCAGTTTAATTTTTGACAAGCCCGCGCCTTGCAAGGCTTTGAGCGTTACCAAGTCCTGCTGACTTTTTAAGAGCCAGGCAAATTCATCCTCGGTCAGCGAACCCGCGACTAACAACAGCGACCACCGTTCTAGTTTTTCTCGTGATTTATCAAGAAAATCTTTTACGTCTTTCTGAATTTCAGGCTTAAATTCCTTATATTTTTCACCCAATACGGCCAGCAGATTTTTTCGCAATTCTTCTAATAATTTCTCGATGTCCATAGCTTATTTATTTAGGTTGATTAATTCTAAAAGGCTGTCTTTTGAAGCGCTGTCCTTTTTAATTTCATACTGGATTAGCAAATCGAGAGCATCCAAAACCTGCTTTTTTGACTCGGTTACAAAGGCGGGCGAGAGGGTTTCTTTTTCTTTCCAGCGTTTAAAAAATCCACCCAAAAGATTTTTTTCTTGGTCTGACAAAATGGTCCACATGGCGAACGTGATATCATTATTAGGTTTGTTTTTTTCGTATTCCGCAAGTTTTTCAACATTGAGCAAAAGCGCTTCGATTTCAGCAGCATTTTTTGAATACGGCGTTGTGGCTTTGTCCATTAATCTTGACGTTTCTACTTTTAATTCAGTGGTTCTTTGATAAGAGTAGTGGTCAAAAATAGCCGTTCTCGTGGATTCACAAGAGGCCAATGTGATTGCAAACAATACAATTGCAACATATTTACTTCGTAAGTTTTTCATCTTTGGTTTCTTTTAAAATTACATATCCTTGTTTGTCTTTCTGCAGTTTAGAAAGTTTCTGCCAGCTGTTCAGGTGTCGTTTTTCAAAGTGGGGCATATCTTTAAATGTTTTCCAGTTGCCGCCCCATTCCCATCCGTGTTTTGCAAATATCTTGACACATTCGTACCAGTCAGCAACTTTGTCATTATCCCAATCTTTTTTGGTATCCCAAGAAGCTTCTTTTCCGTCGATAATCAGGCAGATGTCCACGGCAAAGCCATAATTGTGGATGGACTGCCCGCCTTTTGCATTGGATACTTTTTTGCCCGGTGCTGTTCTTCCTTGAGCATATAGAAGATTTTGTTCTTCTATTGTACGAAGGCCTTGGGTGATTCTGATTTTAGCTCTGCCCGTCAAAGCAGCATCGCATTCTTCAATAATTGTCGTAACCTCTTGTCTTACGGAAGGATGCAGTTTTGAAATTCGTTGTTGGGTATGATTATCCATATTGTTTCGTTTTAAATAGTAATGGAACAAATATATGATATTATAATCTTATAATAAGATTATTTTATGTTAAATTATAGAATCGTTTTGGTATCTAAAAGTAATGATTTTTATGGTTGATATTTTTCTAAGGAACTGTTTTGGTGAGATTTATCACAAAAAAAGGATCAGACTATAATTTGTTTGCTGAGGTAATGTGATTTGGGACGATGACAGGTCTTCCATTTAAGCTGGAATAAAAAGCTATTCGAAAGTAGCATTTACTTTATTGATTGAAGATATCCTTCAGGGATTTATTTGCTTTGATAATATCAACATATTTAAAGCAAATTTTTAACCTTGGCGAAAAATTGTAAAAAGTTTTTCATAAAGTTCAAACTCTGCTTTTTCATAAAACGGAATTTGAAAATTTAAACCACTTAAAAATTCTTTTAATTATCTCAAAACACATCAAACACCTCATTAATCAACGTTACAATCTTACCAATTTCTTTAGAAATGAAGTGAAATCTGTCTAGCCATTTTTACAGGCTTGGCATTATCCTCAACTCAACAAACTATCAAAATTAAAAAACCGCCTAAAACTAGACGGTTATCAGTTTACTTTTTAATTCTCTCGTGATATTTTCCCCAATCAAAATCGAAGCCTAAATTTTTTACTACATCTTTAAATATCTCATCAAAATCAGGCTCGTTTTCTTTGGCAAAATCATACCATTTCTTTGAAAATTCAGTGTATTCATCTCCTAATGCTTCACCTTGGCTACGCATTCCCCTATGGGTGCTTGCCAGCCAATATTTTTTCTTTTCCTCGAGACTTAATTTAGGGTATTCTTGTGACCAAAATTTGTTTTGATTGTCAAGTATTTGCTGTAAAAATTCGTTATCGTTCATACTTTACATTTCGATTAGTGTTATTAAATATTTGTTGTCAATAGTTTCTGTGTTTTTCACTTTAAATTTTCTTCCTCTTAAAAATAATAATTCTTCTTTTGCATAGTCTCTTATCTTGACACCGTCTGAGAAATCTGAAATTATTGGGGCATTTTCTCTAGGGCGTTGCTTATTAGTTTAGAAATCTGTTTTGTTTTATTTGCATTAATTCCATTTCTCAACCAGTTATTCAAATCCCAATAATAATGATTTGTCGTATAACTCCACAAAGCGAAAGCATCAGTTTTGGATATGTTTTTGCCATTATTAACTATTTCGTCAATCTGATTTAAAAATATAAAATTATTTTCGTTATGATATTTAGTATAATATTCCAAAATTTCATCTTCTGTTCTTCCAAATTTTTTTAATGCATTCAAGAAATCCTTGGGAATTTCTTTTTTCATTATTTCTTTTGTGATTTCTCCGAATTTTTTAGCAATGTTATGTGTGGATGATTTTCCTCCTGCTTCATCCGCAACTTTCTTGCTTTCTTGTTCTAAATCATCAATTTGTTTTACAAGCTTTTCATCATTTTTGATTTGCTGTCTGACTTGCGGGCCATATTTTAAAATAACTTATTGATTTAAAAAGATTTTATAAAAAAAAACCACCCGGAGGTGGTTGAAAATTAATTATCTTATTGGCCATTTCCCTTCTTCATAATGTTTAATATAATATTCTTCAGTTTGTGATGAACCAAATTGAATAACTTTTCCAGTTTCTTTTTCGACTAAAAAAGGTCCTCCACCTGCCAAGGCATATTTATCATCGCGAGTCTCATAATATTTTTTACTTGTATAAAAATAAATATTACCATATGTTTTTCTAATCGTTTCTTGTTTTATTAAAACCGTCTCAATTCCTGTCTCTTTTTCGATATTTTTAATAAATTTTTCGGCAATTTCTAATATTTTTTTTTCTGTTAACATCTCATAATAATTTAATTAGTTTTTAAATATTTGAACGATTCATACCCTGCTTTTAGATTGGCTTTGCCCGAAAATGTTTGAGCATCTATAAAGATTAGCTCTCCATATTTTTTAATTACATTTATAACGTGCCCTCTTTTCGGAAATGGTATTGAGCAAAAAATTATTCCTGTTTCTCCTTCTTTCATTACTTTTTTTATTGAAGGAATACCCATAGTCAAAAATTTACCATTATAAATTTCAGCTAATTTTGAAATATTTTGATAATCTGAAGATGATGCAAGATTAATTCTTCCTGTTCTAAAAAAATCATCAACACACTCAACTACATTTACACAGTTAATATCAGAAACTTGTATAATTTTCCCATCAACAACATGATGATTAAAATATATTATAGCTTCATCTAAACATTTAAAGGCTTCATTTTGTTTTAGATAGTTTTATTAAACCTGCATTAAATTCTTCAACTGTTATGTTTAGATTTGGCACAGAAATGTCTTCTGCCATTCCTGCACCTTTTTTGCTTTCATTATCTAAATCATCCAATAATCTCCCTTCTTCTCTAACAATATCATCAGTTTTTTCAAAAAATTAATAAAACCTGTCCAGCCATTTTTGCAGGCTTGGGCAAATTAATGGAAATGAAAAAGCTACTGGTTAGAGTAGCTTTTCTATTTAAGTGAATCTAATTTCTATAACATTTTCATCTTTAGGATCGTAAAACTTATTGTATAAAGACATGGCTCGAACTAGATTTTTTTCTTTCTTAAATTCAGGATGTATTGAATTAGCGAGATATTTTTTTTCTTTATATGTAATTTCTACATATATATCTTTGTCAGAGGCATTTCTAAAGCTAGGTAATTCGGAATCAATATGTTTCTCTAAAGTTGAGCTCAGAAGATCTTTTTCTAATTTAGTAAGAATAAAGTTCTGGGCTTTCATGATTTTTATTGAAAGTGGATTTTCTTTTCCTAATAAAATTATTAAAAAAGCATTAATGACGTAATGACCTGTGTTGCTGTAAAAAGTTTCGTAATCTTCTAAAAATGTTTCACTTAATATAAAAATGTTGTTTTTATAAATACTTAAATCTTTCATTTTATTTATAAATTATAATATTAATATTTGAAAATTCGTCAATGAAGATACTTGCTTTATCAATTTTTGAAATCCCTTTAGCTTCCATTAGGCTATAAAAACTAGCTCCCGATAGCGTGGATTTACACATTAAATCCGCGATCGGGAGCTTCCAAAAATAAAAACCGCCCGAAGGGAGTGAAATTTGTTTAAGGGTTATATCTTATTTCAACTATATCGTTGTCATCTGGGTCGTTAAAACAGTTATATAAACCCACAGCGCTTAAAATATCTCTTTCTTTTTGATTGGTTGCTCCTTTTGTATTTGCAAAGTATTGTGTGCCTTTGTAAAACGCATTAACACAAGGGTCTTCCTGAGGATTACCGTTTCTAAAGTCTTTTATTTGTGGGTCAATATGCTTTTCCAGGACGCTACATAATAACTTTTTTTCATCTTTTTTCAAGATAAAATTCTCTGCTTTCATGATTTTTATTGAAAGTGGATTTTCTTTGCCTATTAAAACTATGAGTAATCCATTTATGGGATACTTCCCGGTTTTTTCTTTGAACTCTTCATAGTTAGTGCTAAATCCCGTTAATAGTTTAGCTTTATCGTTTTTGTAAATGTCGAAATTTTTCATTTTTATTTGTAAATTATAATAAATACCGAATTTGTTTCTGGATTTATAGTGATTCCTTCATTATCTAATTTGCTAATTCCCTTCTTCTTCATTAATTTATAGAAGTCTGTTTCTGTGACCGCATTAACCTTATCTTTTGTTTCTTCAAAAGTTTTCCAAAATTGTTTATATCCATTAGCCGAACCTCCTGGATAAATAGGCGATTCATTCCAACTTGCAGTGGCGCCTTTTATTTTATTTTTAAAAATATCGAAGGATTCGTCCACAAAATGTTTTCCAAGTCCTTTTCCGAGTAAATTATCTGGAATCCTAAAATCATAACTTATAAAATTGTAGTCATCAAGATCCATTCGATTAAGTTTGCTTTCAGGAAAATCTATAAATTTCTATTCGATTTTTTTTGCATAAATTGAAATTTCATAACTTATGCCATTATGCAATCTTATTTCTTTTTTAATTAATCGATTTGGTATATATTCTAAAACCTCATCCAAATGCTCTGCAAACTCATCAATCTCCTCCAGCTTTTTTTTGTTTTTTACAGTTTTCCTATATTCTGCTAAAACGGTTCTGGCTTCGCTGGCTTTCTGGGTTACCATTTTGGTTGATAAAACATCGGCTCCTAAAGTACAAATTAATGGAAATGAAAAAGCTACTGGTTAGAGTAGCTTTTGAAAATTATTCAGAGATAAAAATTTGATCGCTCAGGTTTTCGATTTCATTTGGATTAATTATGTCAACAAGAATTGTGATAGATTTTTTGTCAAATTTTTTATTTTCTAATCCCACCCCTTTGACTTTAAAACTAATGCTATTTTGAATGTCCGTAAACACATTTCCTATTAAAATAGCTCCTTCCAATAATTTTATATCAAATATTACCTGTAGGTTTTTCCCAGTTTTTAGTTTTGAAACATTGTTTATTTGAATTTTTGTTTTCATATTTTTAATCTTTTTAATTCATTATAAAAATATTTTAATCTTTCCTTAATTAATTCGATTTCAACTTCAGGTAGTTTCCATTCTTTGGCATTTCTAAGCAACTCTTCAGCAGCTTCTTTCTCCATTAGATTTTCAGCTCCTTCAGCTCCGTATTTACTTGCCCAATTATTATATTTGCCACTTCTAAATTGTTCTGCATGTATTAATTCTTCATACACAGCCGAAGTAGATGCGTTTTTATTTAAGAAAATCAATTCTTCGTTGAAGGTTATTGCTTCAATTTTTGTATTCATTACCTTTTCTCTGGAGGCAATATATGCAAAAGATTCTTCATCAAATTTGAGTTGTCCTCCTTGGATTTCAAATTCTTTTTGTAACTTTTTCAAAAGTTTTGAGTCAATAGTAAGGCCATTTATTTTGGAAAACACTCCTT
>Ga0247810_10002414_pt1 | contig 10349 bp, 2 predicted proteins | sample UWRJL119311C1_FD_179918 | JGI IMG/M metagenome (GOLD analysis project Ga0247810, IMG submission 179918) | Plant litter microbial communities from Arlington Agricultural Research Station in Wisconsin, United States - UWRJ-L119-311C-1 | ecosystem: Environmental > Terrestrial > Plant litter >...
TTTTAAAAATCTTAGTATCTTCATTTTTGACTAATACCTCAGCAGACTTAGGGGTTGCAAATTGCTCGGGTTGTTCTTTTAACAAAGGTGCTATTTCATTAATAAAATCCTTTTCATCAGAAAACCATTCCTTTAACATTTTACGGTATTTCTGTTCTTCAGTAGTAGAATTATTTTTATAGCCTTTTTTTAGTTTTAATCTTCTACTATTTATTACAAGTTCCAGTTTAATCTTATTTGAATCAGTTATCAGACCTTTCTCGTAAAGAGTCGTTCCATTAATTTGAGTTAACAAATTGTCTGTTAAATTTATTAAAGCTTTAATTAAACTTTCTTTCGTATGCATTCTTGCTTTAGATACGCCTGAGTAAATATTTACTTCGAAACTATTTTTTAAAAACGGTAATTGTTTTTCAAAATGATTTTTTAAATTTCCAAAATAACTATTTAAATCAAAAGGAAAGATATTTAGCCAATTTTGATATGTATTAAGAAGAACACTAATATCTGTTGGATTATCTTTTTGTTTAGTATTTATAAAAGATTCTAAATAATTATTAACGAATTTCAATCTATAATCTAACTCTTTTTTTGATACCGTATCTGATTTCATATTCTTAGTTGTAGTTAAAAGATGAAGAGTACAATTATAAAAATTGCCTAATTGAAAAGCTTCTCCGTGGGGAAAACTTCCGTAACTATCAGAAGTATAATCAATATAATCTATAATTTCTTTTTTCCAATTTTCAGTATCTACATTATTTAAAATATGATGATATGTAAACATTATTTTATTAGCTATACTTTCAGTAATGCCTTTAAAATCATCTTTTTTAAACATTGGCAATTTAACTAGTTTTCTGTGTTCCTCACAACAAAAAGGGAAAATCAGGAGTTTCTCTTCAATCTCTTTAATTAAAATCTCTTTGTGTTTACAACAATTTTCACAAGTTAAAAAAGAGTGTTTACCATCTGTAGGAATAGTTTCAAAAGGTAATTCAAAACTTCCTCCTTTAAATTCAAAGATATCTGAGCCACAAAAATCTATTTTTTTTAAATCATCAACGAAATATGTGATATGCCGATTTATAATTGCCATAAAAATTAATTATATTATTTTAAACAATGTACGAAATGCACTCCTAAATAAACTTTATTTTTAAATAATTAGTTATTTTCATTGCTAAAACTTTGTTGCTTTTTTCTAAGTAATTTAAAAACATTGCTTCTACACTGTCTCTAATCATGTGATGACAATGATACGATTGTTGAGAATAAATAAAAAATTTATAAATCTATTTCTATTATCTTGTCTAAATCAAACCATACCATTCTGTTTTCGGAAATGTATTCGTCAGCAGCCCGTTCAAGCTTAATGTGGTAGCAAAGCTTCATATTGTTGCTTCGGAGATAATTAACCAGAACTTCCTTTTTAATCTTTAAATTAAAACCCTCAGATGCGTGTTCATATCTTCTCCTGTCAGTACTTGAAGTACTAGGGCTAATCCATCTGCATGCCTTTACAGGATAATCGTCATCCTGGCATATTACTTCCAGAAGATTTCTTGGTTTTATTGCTGCTTTCACAAATAAATCCGAAAGTAAGTTTGCAGATGCTATATCGCGTTTCCATCTGAAATTATTACGGGATAAATGAATTAGAGCATAGCTGTCTTCTACTTTATAAAAAGAGGAAGTGAAGCTGGGAGATGAAATTTCAAAAGCATACTGATTTTCTACTTCAAGATAGGGATTCAATTTTAATTTCTTTAATTTGCCGTCTTTATTTTTTAGAAATGCACTTACCTCAAAGTAACATGTTCCGTGCAGTACTTTATATCTGTTAATCCTTTGGCTACCATACTCTGCTAATGTGACATAATCTTCTTCCCTTACTGCAAACTGAGTTGCAAGCTCCCCAAAATCAGTAAATCTTAAATAGTCTCCTTTCGTAATGTTCTCTGGTATCCAGTTTATATAATCTGGTTTAGAAATTTCCCTGTATAAAAGTTTTGAAGGATCATAAACCCTGAAAAGAAATTTTATTTCGTCAATAAAAAACGATTCGAAACTTCCGTTACTTACCCCTGAATACAAAACTTTATTAATACTGCTTTTTAACTCATCATAATACGTAGAATATATTTCAATGGTGTCAAAGTTGGTATTAATATTATACCTTCTGTGGATAATGCTTTCTTGCTCTGCATCATAGTCACGCAGTCCTTTTGCCGACATTTCCTCAGAAAGAAAATCTTTAACCTTGAATCCATCTTTCTGATTTAAAGTTAATTTATTAATTAAATGAAGCTGATACGGAGCATAGACAAAAACTGCTCTCCTGCCCTCTATATTGTCCTCTGTTTTCTTAGCGAACAATCTGCTAGACCAAAAAATGCCTTTAGACAGCCAGTCCGGCAATTTGGAAAGCAGTTTGATTTTTTTCGAAGGCCCATTAATCAAACTAAGCTTTGATAATTCCCTTGAACTTAAACACTTAGTATCGGATGAATGCAGCAACAGCAACAGTACCCTGCACTGCTCTAAAATATTGAAATGTTCCTTATCCAGCAGGGAAAGTAGTTGGGGTTTGAAAGTTATAAGCATTGAAGGCTCTTTTAAAGCAAGAGCCTGAAGTACAACTAAACTATACTCAATTTCATTATCATTTCCTGTTTCAACTCCAAATTTTACAAATTGGTTCAAATAGGTGCTGTCTTGGATAACTAAATCCAACATCGACTGAAGGGCAAGTTCCCGGTTTTGAAAAACAGGATAATTAAACAGCCATACTAAGTGCTTAATAACAATTTCAGAAAAGCCATAGTTCTCTTTATGCCCGGCCAAAAATCCGTATTTTGATAACTTATTAGGAAGACCGACAGCTAATTCGTTATTATACAAAAGATTGGACTCGTAATAGGTTTGTACAGCATTATCTTCAAAATAATCGCTGTATTTTAACAGCTTGTCCACCGAGTTTGTAAGATCACCTGAATAACGGCCGTTCTGTGAAATATAGCTCTCCAGCAGAAACTTTTTCCCAAAATCCTGATCCATTTTTAAAATAGCTTCGAAGATGTCAAAATCCAGCCTATCTGGGTCAACTTCACTTTGAAAAAGAATACTGTCATATTCAAATTGTGATACTGACAATACTATTTCCTTAGCTTTTGATGGATCAATAGCTGTTAAGCGGTTTGCTATTTTAAGTAATGCCGCTGTTCTAGTTCTCCCTTTGCACCACTTATCAATAAAGCCAGAAAGATCTTTCAAGTCTTCTGTTGAACACTGGTCAACAAGTTTTATTATCTCTTTGCCGCTAAGGATTTGCTCGAATAAAAATACATGCCTAGCATTTAGTTCTTCTGATATTATTTCAAGCCATTGATCGATTTCCAGATGATCCTCAATGTAAATTGACAGTAATTTTTCAGCAAACAAACTGTCAACCATGTCAACTAGAGAATAGAAATTTATTTTTATTTCGTTGAGACTTACATCACCGGTGGAATCCAAATCATTTATCATATTTTTCAGCGTAACAAATCGCTGTACAATTTTATCTTTTGCTCCATTAAAAATTAATTTTTCAAGCTCAGTCATTCCTTCAAGAAAACCTTTGAATAAATTAGAGGATGATTTAAATTCCTTAAGCAGAATCTGATTCCGCTTGTTACGAGTCAGAATTTGATGACTAGTTTTAATATATTGGACAAATTCCTCTTTATTAGTATTGTAAAGCTTTATTAATTCCTCTATTGGATATTTTTTTAGCTGGCTGACGAATTTAATTTTTTCAATACTATCTTCCTCAGAGGCAGATTCCTTCTTAACAGCAGAGACTGGAATTTTAAGAGCAGGAAACGAATAATGAGCAGGATCAAAACCTTTATCGGATAAAAGTTCTGAAAATTTAATCAGCTCCTTTTCATCTTCAAGCTCTACTTCCAGATTGTATCTGATAAGTTCCAGTACCTCTTCAATAATTTCAATATTCTTATAATGAATTGCCTTATTAAGTATTTTTTTTGCCAGATTGATAAAATGACCGTCGGAAGTTCCTGTATCTTTCAGTCGTATTACCGTCTTTACAAGTGCCAGATAAAGTACCAGATCACTTTCTGTACTGTTATTGATAATTGGACCGATTATTCTGCTCATAGCCTCGCTGCGAGCAATATTATCTTCTTCCAGCTCTAGGAGTGTAAAACTAAGAGCCGGGTATCTTGTGGATGTGAAAGCAATCAGGTCACACATGCAGATGTGTCGCATTCTTCCATTACCAGCTTCCCCCAACTTATCTTGAATGTAAAAAACCTCTGAAAGTCTTTTCAAAGTCCCTTCGGGATCTTGTAAATGCATGTATTCTAAAGGTTTGACTATATTGGATGCCTGATAATCTTTACGATATCCCAGACCAAATGAAATTTCAATAATCTGATCGTAAACTCTTTTAAATTCATCTTTAAAACCGCAGTAACCGTAGGCACGTGAAACTTCGGCCAAGTTTCCGGTTAAAGTTCCAGTATCCTGCTCTTCCCTGGCAATCTTCTCCGCGTGTAAAATTATCTTGTTGAGTAATGAAAAAGTATCCTTCGCCTCGCTCTTAAATATTACACGACTGATAGTCAGTCCAGTGGAATAATGGTTGAAATTCGCACTTTGATCAATTGATATCCAGTAATCTACTAATTCGTCCAGTTCTGTACTGGTGAGCAATTTTACTGCTAATTGAAATATATTTTTATATAAATATTTGATATCACGAGAAATAAACGAATTATCCGTATTCATATCAAAAAAACCAGAGGATCTTTCCTGTATGTACTCAGACCTCTTTACACATAGACAGTCAATGCACTCCTTAAAATTCTCAAGTATGCTTTCCCTTTCCAATACCCCTGTCCTTGCATCATTCCATAATCGGGAAAGTGAAAAAATTGAGTCATAAATATCTTCTGAGGGACCATCTAGCAAGTAAGCATTTTCCAGAAGAGTTTCAATTAACTCAGGTTGAAAAACCCATACAGCTTTCAAATCGTCAAATAGGTTCACTATCTCTTTTCGCAGGATAAAATCCATTCTCGCCTCCACCACAATTTTGTTGTATAGCACGGGTTCCTTAATACGGCTTGGAAATATACTTTTAATTTCATCTTCATTTAGATAATCACTGCTTAATGAAATAAGCCTATAGTACATCTTATCGGAAACCTTATTGAAATCGATCTTTTGAACAGCCTCTATAGCTGCTTGTCTTTCCGAGGCTACTGGCAGTAACAGTTTAAATATCCCAGCATAAATTCGGTTAGAGACATGGTCTGCTTTGCCATTAGCTCTAGAGAGCTGAAATAACTTTTCGAGCTCTTTGAATTCAACTAGATACTCGACTACTTTAACCTTAATTCGCTCATTGATGTTTGAGTTTTCTTCCTCCGAACTTTTCCTTTTTATGTAGCTTCTATTGTTACTGTCTCCATCCAGCCACTTGATGCCATCGATTTCTCTAAAAAGCTCAACAACGTCATCGTAAAGAATTGCTTCTGCCTTATACTCTCTTGTCAAAGTTTCGACATTTTGTTTGATCAGTGATTTGCTAAGTCCCTGTTTTATTATGTTTCGGGGAAGGAAAGAGCCGGTTTCATTATAATACTTACCCAGATAATAATAGAAAAATTCTTTACTGCAGGAAAGAAAATCTCCATCCCATATAGTTCGGAGGCTGTTAGCGGTCTGTCCGGCATCCAGAAGCAAAATTGTAAAATTTACTTCTGAATTATCTAAATTCCATTTGGTTCGGTCAAATTGTGCTTTTAAAAATACAATTCTGATAAATTCTGAAATACATCCTTTCTGAATTGCTGCTTTTATGGAGATATTGAGATTATCTTCCGTCTCCTCCAAGGCCCTGAAATGCGACCAGGCAGACTTTAGCCATTCTAATGTGGTATTTTCCAAAACTTTATCAAAATCCCCTATTTCATATAAATGCGAGAAATAATTCCTGTAGGCATCATCTGTAAACCGATTGGTTTGGTAAAACTCTGCCAGAACTTTATTAAACGTATCTTTAAGATCCAGAGTCTTTGTAATAATGAACTCTCGAAAACTGTTGTGAAAAATTGTATAAGATCTTCCCTCTACCTGCCTTAAAAGATGCTTAAAATCTTTTATAACGTCTTCTATTTCTGAAATATTTCTATCCTCTCCTGCGAGCTTTAAAATTTCTCTAATCGTTTGAAGAGAGGTATTCTCCTTTCTATATGCTAATACAGCCAGAATCCATCTGGCAAACCCATTATTTTCTATAAGCTGATAAAGATATTCATGGTACGTATTAATCTCCCCGTCAATAAGCTGGGGCAGTTTCTTTATAGTTTCTTCGTAATGGTTTCGGGATGTATTTAAAAGCAGTTCAGATAAATAATGCAGATATATTGGAATGCCTCCGGAAACCTGCTCCAGTAGATTTATATGTTCACCTATTGTAATGTCCTTGTTTTCCATATACTTTTTAATCTCCTTTTGAGTAAATGGATTCACTTTTATATGCCTTCTCGAATCCAAAGTTATCTGCAATTTAACAGAAGGAGATAAAACGGTATCATACTGCGAGCTTAGAATAAAAAATATATTTTCAGGTAAACCTCCTGTGATGGAATTTAAAAGAGATTTATCTCCCGTAGCTATACTCCTATGCACATGGTCCAGACCGTCAACTATAATAATAACTTTCCTTTTAAGACTGCTTATTTTCTCCAGATACAAATTAAATTTTTCTTCATATTTATCCGAATATCTGCTTGGCAAATCAACCTCAGGAAAATTCTTTTCCAGGGAAATGCATAGAGATTTTAAAAAATATTGTGATTGATTCCTGAATTCTCCAAAATTGTTCCTGACATCAGGAATGAAACAGTAATAAGCAAGAGCTACATCGGGATTTGACTCTTTAAACTTGGTTAAAGCGGTTGATTTTCCAACTCCAGGCAGTCCCTCAATAAAAATATATCCTCTGTCTAACTCGCTTAAAGCCTTCTCAAGCTGACGAAATAAACTTTGGTTTCGAACATAATGCTCATCGTTAACTATTTTAAAATAATGAGACAATTTATCTTCAAAACGATCCAGAATTCCAAGCTCTTTTAAAAGAAGGTCTTTTGTGATAGATTCTCCCGAAATGCTCCACTTGACTGCCGCATTTAAAAGTTTCTCCAATAAAGCGCACTCAATACCTAATGCTTCAAGTTTAACTCTTATAATATTTTGAATTTGATCCGTTGGTTCCTGTTTGAACTTAAAATCCAGATTTTTTATAAATTCGTCAAAAGAATCCTCATCGAGTTCACACTCCTCCCTTATGAGTTCAATTGTTGCTTTATAAGTTTGATATTCAGGAATAGCATCATATCTGACGCTAGATGCTTTTACCAGATCAAAAAAATTTGTCCTTATTTCAGTTAGTCCAAAATGCAGACCTGAACTTGGGCGTTTTTGAGGGCTTTCCTTTTTTATGGTATGGAGAATAATTGAAAAATTTTCACTATTCTTTTTTGCCGATATATATCCTTCGGCTAACTGTTTAAATAATGATTTCTTGGTTGTTTTGCCATCATCATTTTCTAAAGATTGAAGTAGGTTGTGCAAGGTATATACCTTATCTTCGTTCTCTGACCACTTGACCTGATAATATTCAATTTTATTTTCTCTGTATATAATGATGTCATCTATATGATTGCCTTTATCATAATTCTCAAGTCTTATCTGATTTATATCTGATTTTAAAATTAAACAATCAATAATTTTAAGCGCCGCAATGTTATTTTGATAATAGAAACCAGCTTGTGAATATGAACCTTCCATCTTTTATTTTAATGTATTGTATGAGTTATTTTGCTTTGATACCATTCTGACTGTTCTAAAATAACAACTAAATTCAGTACGGCTGATTATAAACAAAAATAAGGGATTATATAAACTACATTCCAAGTAAATATACGTATTTTAAAAATTTAATTGTTTTACTAACCTTTGCTTTCTCACTGTTAGATTTAATGTTTCTGGATTTGATAATTTATAAGTCGGAAGATCTGAAATCTTGCAGATCAAGACACCCTTTGAGTACCTTGATTTTTTTAAAATATCTTAAGGAACATCAAACGGTTAATTTTATTTTTCTTACTTTTACTCACGCTGACATCGGAAGCGTGCCGCTCATCACAGCGAAGCTGTATCAGCACCGAGATACTTAAAAATTCATTGCGAAACTAATTTCTCGTTTCGAAAAATGGATGATGGGCGACATCTTTTGGCGGGACTTAATTTCACGATGAAAAAGAATACAACAAGCCATATTGACGAGCAATTAAAACGTCAGGCTAAGAAAATCAAAAAAGAACAGAACATCACCCACACACAGGCATTGGACATTGCGGCCAGAGAAGCCGGATTCACCAATTTCAAAAATTTTCAGAACGGTCAGTTGAAGAAAAAAGTTCTAAAAAAAGAAAACGTTGTGCAGGTTCCTCAGAAGATATTCCAACCTGTACTCTCAAAAATAATGAACCCGTATCGTAATCTTCTGGTAGCCGGAGTAAATCATCTTCTTAAAAATAAGTTTATTACATTGGAAGATTCCAGCACACAGAATAATAGAGATAATCAGGGATATGTCTTTACAGAAATTTTCGGAGTCCCATCCGTTGTAAAATGGCGCGATATTGGCTTTGGGGAACTTGAAATTTCTATATGGTGGAAATATGACCACAGCAGACATCCGCAGGCAGAGCTGGAAGGAAACAGACGTGAGAATTTCAACAGCACTACTCCTCTTGCGCGTAAAGAACTTTATAAAAATTTTGTCGGGATAACCGCTAGTGGATGGCTGGAGAGGAAAGAAGGAAAACACCTGATGGGAAAAGACAAAGAAAGACTTATTGGAATCTATACCCGAAAAGGAGAAAAATCAGAATTGGAGAAAATGCCATTGCAGGTTCCTATGGGTTTTGAAGCCGAAGGAAAATTTTATTTCTAAATTAATAACAAAAAAGCCTGCAATTCTGCAGGCTTTAATTTAATATTTTTTTTGACTTCCTCCATTCTGTGGAATATATAAGATCAGGATACTTTATAAAATAAACGTTACGAAGATCTAGTAGAAGAATCTTCTGTTGTAGGCTTAATTGTTTGCAGAACTACTACTTTTCTAAACACTAATTTTTAAGCAAAGAATTAACTTTCAGTATTGATAGATTAATATACCTTTTTAGTTTAATAAAATATTTATAGCACAATTTTTATTTGGGGTTGCCTACAATTTTACAAAAAAAGAAAAAGCTTTTTTTAAGGCTAATACACCATCCAAATTTTATGGCATAATCCTAGTACAATTTATTTAGAAAAAGAAAAATTTAAAAAAAAATCAATTCTTAGGAAGCTCATGTTCTAATAGGGATTACACATTTTTGGACAGATAAAATTTTGAAAAAAGATATATTTGAATCTGGGTGCAAAATCGGTGCACTTTTTTTTATGAGACAGTTTAAAACAATATAAAACAGTTATTTAAAACCTTAAGTTCGAAACATTACTACATCAAAAACTGTTATAATATTACTAATCAAAAACTGTTATAATATTTAGCAATCAGAGATTTGTGGCAAAATCTTGGCACACGGTGTTTTTGAAAACTAGAAAGTCAACAAAATAAGGTGCTGACGAGTTTAGGTTCGAATATATTATAAATTAAGATGTTTTCTCTTCAACGTGGTTTTCAATTCGCCGTAAAATTCTGAATAAACCGAAAGTTAACAAAAACAACATGTACTCCAACTCCTATAATTAGTCTCTCAGACTACCGAAAATATCGCTTATTATACTGTCCTCTGAACGGTTGTCTTCATCATGGCTATGAAAATACCGGTCTTCCTGCGCCATGTCAATCTGATGATCGATGTAATCTTCATATTCGGATTCCCGCCTAGTCAGTTCTTCATATTGTCTTTCGGTATCCAGATAAGGAAAAGTTTCCTTAATGTTATCCAGTCGGTTCCTAAATTCATATATTTCATCAGGAGTAAGATGCTCAAGCCCCTTGTAAATGGCATCCTCCGCAATACCTATGAAATGACCGTCAATTACATAATCATTATATGCTTCTGGTAAAATTTCCTGGAAGCGGGTAAAGACTTCAAGATCATCCAAATTTTCGCTGTAGCAGAAGAATGCATCGATCACCTTTTCCTCATCAAAAGTGAACCTTTCGAGATCCAGCTCCTCCATCAGCTCAACATAATCCAGCCGATCCGATGCCAGTTCATACAGTATCCTTTTTCCAAACTGCCTGT
>Ga0247810_10002415_pt1 | contig 10348 bp, 8 predicted proteins | sample UWRJL119311C1_FD_179918 | JGI IMG/M metagenome (GOLD analysis project Ga0247810, IMG submission 179918) | Plant litter microbial communities from Arlington Agricultural Research Station in Wisconsin, United States - UWRJ-L119-311C-1 | ecosystem: Environmental > Terrestrial > Plant litter >...
CCTTTTACAATCAAACTGCTATCTCCTTTATAAAATTTCATCCCACTTTCTCTTAAATATACTAGCGGCACTTCTAAATGTTCAAAAGGAAAATTCTCTATTTCAACCTCTCCACCGGTAATAACAGAACCAATTGCCCAGGTCAAAGCTTCCATATTGTCAGGAATAACACTATGTTTTACCCCGGATAGCTTTTCAACACCTTCTATAACAATGCACTTTTGTCCGTATACTGTTATTTTAGCTCCCATCTTGCTAAGCATATCAATCAAATCTATAATCTCAGGACGGATATGCGGATTCCACAATGTTGTAGTCCCCTTCGCAAGAGAAGCACAAATGATAGAGTTCTCTGTAGCTCCTGTAGAGCGCATAGGCAATACTATTTCTGCTCCCTGCAATCTTCCATCAGATTTAGCACACAAATAACCTTCCTCTTCCCATACCTTCGCTCCAAGGTTTTCAAGCAACATTACATGAAGATCATATTTTCGCTCTCCAAGTTTACATCCGCCCGGTAAAGGTACCCTGCCTTCTCCAAAACGCGTGGTTAAGGCCCCTAATATTAAAAGGGTATTACGGATAGATCTTTCTTCCCAAACCAATGTGTTTTTTACCTCTTTGGCATCTTCCTTAATACAGACATAATTCCCAACGGAAGAATATCTTTTACCCAAAACCTCCAACATATCAAGATGCACCTGAACATCTAACAGACCATTTGGAAAATTAAATAGTTCAATAGTATCATCAGTGAGCAGGGACGCAGCCAATAATCTCAACGAACTATTTTTAGCACCACTAACTTTCACTTTCCCTATAAGTTTCGCTTTGGAAACCGTAATCACTTTTTCAGACATGTCTTTTAATTTTTATAATATTCTTTATACCATTTAACAAAGTTACTTACCCCAACAGCTATATCAGTATTTGGAGAGTATCCAAAATTATCCTTTAAAGGACTGACATCTGCCCATGTCTTCTCAACATCACCTGCCTGCATAGGCAAATATTCTTTCTCGGCTATTTTATCAGTACTCTTTTCAATCTCAGTTATAAAATCCAATAGCTTTACAGGCTTACTGTTGCCTATATTATATACCTCATATAATGATTCCTTATTATTGTCCTCACCTAGCAAAGAAGCCAAAACACCCTGAATAATATCATCTATATAAGTAAAATCCCTAGAGAGATTACCATTGTTGAATATCTTAATTGGCCTGTCATTAAGGATTGCGTCTGTAAATAAAAACATCGCCATATCCGGTCTGCCCCAAGGGCCATATACAGTAAAAAACCTTAAACCAATTGTCTTTATCCCAAATAAGTGGCTATAAGTATGGGCCATGAGCTCATTACTTTTTTTAGTCGCCGCGTAAAGACTGATTGGATTATCTACATTATCATCGGTAGAAAATGGTATTTTATCATTTAGGCCATAAACACTTGAACTACTTGCATATACAAGCTTTTTGACATTAAAGTTCCTACAGGCTTCCAAAATATTCATAAAGCCAAGAATATTGCTTTCAATATAAGTGAAAGGTTTTTCTATGCTATATCTTACTCCAGCCTGGGCAGCAAGGTTACAAACCATATCAAATTGAAAAGCTTCAAAAATTCTAGGTAAATTTTCCCTATCTTCAAGATTCAGCTTTATAAAATGGAAGTTTTGCTTATGGATTTCACTCTGTACCAAAGTATTTTCTTCCAACGCTGTAGTAATACCCAATCTGGATAATCTCGACAATTTTAAATTGATATCGTAATAATCATTAATATTATCCAAACCAACCACAGTATGCCCTAATAAAAGTAATTGCTCGCAGAGATAATAACCTATAAATCCCGCAGCTCCCGTAACTAGTATTTTCATATAAATATTTAATATAAGTAGGTCTTATTCTATCATTATAAACCTTTAAAGCATATAGCCAATCTCCAAATTTAAATTCCAACGGCACTATGTGAGATAGTGACCATAAAATCTTAAATCCTATAGATCAGATTATGCAATCTGGTTTAAGATTCGCGAATAAGGCTTATTCTTCTTGTTTGTAAACTGTATGACCTGCGCTCATTAAGTGTAAATCTTTTTTGAAAAGTGCTACATCTGAAGCTACCATTTCTTCAACCAATCCTGCCAAATCATACTTAGGCTTCCAACCTAGTACTGTCTGTGCTTTTGTAGGGTCACCAATCAAAAGATCAACTTCTGTAGGACGGAAATAAGCTGGGTCTATTTTCACCACCACATCACCAATTTGTGCCTTAACAATAAAGTCTCCTAATACCTCATTTAGAACCTCATTGGTAAAACTGTCAATTATACCTACCTCATCAATTCCCTCTCCTTCAAAACGCAGGTTAAACCCTACCTCTGCAAATGCCATCTTGATAAAGTCCCTGACTTTAGTCGTAACACCGGTAGCAATTACGAAATCCTGTGGTTTATCTTGCTGTAGAATTCTCCACATAGCCTCAACATAATCTTTAGCATGCCCCCAATCTCGTTTTGCATCCAGATTCCCCATATAAATACAACCCTGCATTCCCAGCGCTATTTTCGCTACACCACGTGTAATTTTCCTGGTTACAAACGTCTCTCCTCTTAAAGGCGACTCATGATTAAATAAAATTCCGTTGCACGCAAACATATTATACGCTTCACGGTAATTTACAGTTATCCAATAACCGTATATTTTTGCAACTGCATATGGGGATCTGGGATAAAAAGGCGTGGTTTCTGATTGCGGGACTGCCTGTACCAAACCGTATAACTCGGATGTACTCGCCTGATATATTTTGGTTTTCTTTTCCATTCCCAAAAGGCGCACTGCCTCTAAGATCCGTAATGTCCCAATACCGTCAGCATTAGCCGTGTACTCGGGAGTATCGAAACTTACTTTTACATGACTCATTGCTGCAAGATTATAAATCTCATCCGGTTGAGTTTCCTGGATAATTCTCGTAAGATTCATCGAATCTGTCAAATCACCATAGTGAAGTTTCAGTCTTTGGTCTTTTTCATGAGGATCCTGGTACAAATGATCTATCCGTCCTGTATTGAACATGGATGACCTTCTTTTAATACCATGGACCATATATCCTTTTTCCAATAAAAGTTCTGCAAGATAAGCTCCATCCTGTCCCGTAATACCTGTTATTAATGCTGTTTTCATGTCCTCTTTATATTTTTACAATGTTACCTGCTTTACATTTTCTATATTCTCCAAAAACCAATCATAGGTTTTCTGTATTCCTGCCTCAAGACCTACCGTATGTTTCCATCCCAGTTCGTGCATCTTTGAAATGTCCATTAATTTTCTCGGTGTCCCGTCCGGTTTGGTATCATCCCAAATAATTTCACCCTTATGACCAGTAATCTTCTGTATCGTTTCTGCAAGATGCCTGATAGTTAAATCCTCACCAGTACCTATATTGTAGAGATGATCCGGAAGCTTATTTTCAAGCGCAAAAACCACAGCTTCTGCCATATCATCAACAAATAAGAACTCCCTCATTGGTGTACCGCTTCCCCATAAAGTCACTGCACTGTGGTTATTCTCCTTTGCCTCATGGAACTTTCGTAACATAGCCGGCAAAACGTGTGAAGTATTCAGGTCAAAATTATCATAGGTACCGTACAAATTTGTCGGCATCAGACTCACATAATCCTTGCCGAATTGTTTCCTTATGGCTTCACAGGCTTTAACACCGGTAATCTTTGCTATTGCGTACCATTCATTAGTAGGTTCCAGAGAATCGGTAAGCAAATACTCCTCTTTTAACGGTTGTGGCGCTAACTTGGGATAAATACAAGAGCTTCCGAGAAAAATGAATTTATTTATACCCGCTTTTAAAGCAGTATCAATCAGATTATTCTGTATCAGCATATTTTCCATAATAAACTGATATGGAAAATCGTTATTGGCCAATATGCCTCCAACTCTTGCCGCAGCATCTATTATAACCTCCGGCTTTTCCCTAGCAATAAAATCCTGAACTGCCTGTTGCTGCCTTAGATCAACCTCTTTACTTGAAGCACCTAATAAATTGTTGTACCCTTTATTCTCAAGGTTCCTCCAGATTGCACTTCCTACCATGCCCCTGTGACCGGCTATATATATTTTGGTTTCTTTATTCATTATTTAAATATTAATTCAACAGTATTGAGTTTTCACGCTCAAGATTGTTATATATATTCTTGACTGACTGTGAATGTTCTTTCTGCAGAATAAGGTTAGCCGTTTCTGTAGAAACAAAAATAGTATTTTCCAAACCTAAAAACGCTGTATAATTATTAGTTCCAATAACCATATTTCCTGATGAATCTACCTGATGGCCTATTGTTATCAAATAATCATATACCGATTCAAAAGATCCTAAATCTGACCATCTAAAGACAGCTGGGACTACTTTTATTCTTTTACTTCGCTCCATAACGGCATAATCTATACTCACTGAAGGAATTGCGAGTGAAAGGTTATAATCCAGATAACCATTTTTATTATTCTCCCAGGCCATCTTAGACTGTTCGTAGATTTCCGGATTGAATTTCTGAAGTTCCTCTAATAAAACCTTTGCTTTAAAACAAAACATACCGCTATTCCAAAGGAAATTACCTCGATTAATAAAATCTTGGGCTGTAACCTGATTCGGCTTCTCCCGAAAAGAAATGACATCATCGTCCTTATGCTCTATATAACCATAACCCGTTTCCGGTTTGCTTGGAATTATTCCAAACGTAACTATAAACCCCTTAGATGCTTTTTCAACAGCCTCTTCAATAGATTGCAAATATTGTGAAGCTCCCTCTATTATATGATCTGATGGTGTAATCAATAATATATCATCCGGATCTGAAGCAAATGCCGAAAAGGCTATCGCCGCAGCCGTATTTCGAGGTGTCGCTTCTACAATGTCTATATATTGTTTACCGGTTTTCTCTAGCGCCTTTTTACTAAGGTGACAATTATCCACATTCCCAACAACCATGAGTTTGTCGGCAATGGTAGAATTACGCTCAACTGTCATTTCAAACAAAGATTTCCCGTCAAAAATATCTAGATACTGTTTTGGCATACTTTTACGTGAAAGTGGCCATAATCGGCTACCTACCCCGCCAGTTAAAATTACATGTGTTATGTTATGTTTTTTCATATATTTTTAATAAAGTGTAACATTTAAGCTACAAATAATTAATATCAAATGGTTACTTTAAAAATCAACATTAAAATCCAAAATTAAAGTATCTGAATCTAAAATGATTACAAATGGTAAACAATAGATAATAACTTTCAACTATTATAAATTCACCTTAAACGACTATTTTTTATTAAAATATTCAAGGTAGCTTCCCGAAATAATATGTCCTAACCATTCCTGATTTGACAAATACCAGTTTACAGTGCGCTCTAGCCCCTGTTCAAATGTTACCGATGGCTCCCAACCCAACTCTTTCTTAATTTTAGAAGCATCGATCGCATAACGCAAATCATGACCCGGCCTGTCTGTCACATAAGTAATCAGCGCTGCAGAGGCTCCCTTTTCACGACCGAGCTTTTCATCCATAATACTACATAATAAACGGATCAGATCTATATTTTGCCATTCATTAAAACCTCCTATGTTATAAGTATCCTTTACTTTGCCTTTATGAAAAACCAAATCAATTGCATTTGCATGATCCTCTACAAATAACCAGTCTCTTGTATATTTACCATCACCGTAAACTGGCAATGGCTTATTATTAATGATATTACTTATAAAAAGGGGAATCAATTTCTCAGGAAATTGATTAGGCCCATAATTATTAGAACAGTTTGTAATGATATACGGCATCCCGTAGGTTTCCCCATATGCCCTTACAAAATGGTCTGAACTTGCCTTGGAAGCTGAATATGGAGAATTAGGATCGTAAGATGTCTGCTCAGTAAACAAGCCTTCACTGCCTAATGTACCATATACTTCATCTGTACTTATATGATAAAAAAGCTTACCGTCCCAATTGCCCCTCCACAATGCCTTGAACGCATTTAGAAGATTCATGGTCCCAATAACATTTGTTTTCACAAATGAAAGCGGATCTTCTATAGAACGGTCAACATGTGACTCAGCAGCAAGATGGATTACGCTTTCAAACTGGTGTTCAGCAAAAAATTCATTGATAAACCTCTCATCGACAATATCTCCCCTAACAAAAGTGTAATTCGGCAAGCCCTCAATATCAGATAAATTTTCAGGATTCCCTGCATATGTAAGTATATCTAGATTGAAAACGTGATAGTCAGGGTACTTCTTTAAGAAATGCCTGACAACGTGGGATCCAATAAATCCAGCACCACCGGTAATAACTATTTTTTTCATCTGAATATTTCTAATACCATTACTTTGCGCTGCCTACAGAACAAAAAATAAAACCCTTAGCGCGTAAGTCTTCTCCATCAAGTACGTTCCTACCATCAAAAACAAACGCAGGTTTTTTCATATTGTCATAAATTCTTTGCCAATCATAGTTTTTAAACTCATCCCACTCTGTTAAGATGGCTATAGCGTGTGCATCTTTACAGGACTCATAAGGATCTTCAAAAACAGTCACTCCCTTTTTATTAGCCTCTTCGGATCTTGTATTAAGATAATTCAAATCATACCAAATCTGTTTTTCCTTAACCTGCGGATCAAACACAGCAATATTAGCCTGCTCATTCAACAGGTAATCAGATACATAAATTGCAGCAGATTCACGTGTATCATTAGTGTCTTTTTTAAATGCCCAGCCTAAAAACGCTATCTTTTTTCCAGATACAGTATTATATAATGTCTGCACTATATTACTTGCAAAACGTCTTTTCTGATGATCATTCATTAAAATTACCTGTTCCCAGTAATCTGCAACTTGATCCAATCCGTAAGATTTTGCTATATATACCAAGTTCAGAATATCTTTTTGAAAACAGGAACCTCCAAAACCTACAGAAGATTTCAGGAACTTAGGCCCAATACGGCTATCCATTCCTATAGCACGTGCAACTTCATTTACATCAGCACCTGTCTTTTCACACAGTTCAGACATCGCATTGATAGATGAAACACGCTGGGCTAAAAATGCATTTGCAGTAAGTTTAGATAATTCCGAAGACCATACATTAGTTGTAAGTATACGTTCTTCTGGAACCCAATTCGCATAAATTTCCTTTAATGCTTCTATTGCCTCTTGTCCCTCTTTTGTAGTATCACCTCCTATCAACACTCTATCTGGAGCTAATAAATCTTCTACTGCAGTACCCTCCGCAAGAAACTCTGGATTTGAAAGAATCTGGAAATTAACCCCATTACCTGTATTAACAAGTATGCTCTTTATGGCTTCAGCTGTCCTTACAGGTAAAGTAGATTTTTCAATTACAATTTTGTCTGCCTTAGAAACATTGGCAATCTGTCGCGCACATAGCTCAATATATTTCAGATCCGCTGCCATACCTTTCCCTAGTCCATAGGTTTTAGTCGGAGTATTTACAGATATAAAAATCATCTGTGCCTCATCAATAGCCTTATCGACTTCCGTAGAAAAGAAAAGGTTTCTACCTCTCGCTTCTCCCACCAATTCACTTAATCCTGGCTCATATATTGGAATATTATTAACATCAGCATCGTTCCACGCTGCTATCCTTTCTATATTTAAATCTACAACTGTCACTTTTATATGCGGACATTTTTGAGCAATGACAGCCATTGTTGGCCCCCCTACATATCCAGCTCCTATACAGCAAATGTTTGTAATCTTCATTCTCTAATTTATTTGGATTATTTATATCTTTTAATTAAAATGCTTATTTATAATTTACCATCGGCCCGATTTCCTAAAATCCCCTTTATATCATATAATACACCATTCTCCTTTTTAATTGAAGAATAATCCAGGGCCAGAAATTCAGTGTGTGGAACCCCCACAATCACTGCATCGTATTTTTTATCAAGAAAGGAATCAGCCATAATCATACCATACTCTTTTTCTACTTCAGCCACATTGGCTATAGGATCATAAACGTCTACCTTGATCCCATATTCAGAGAGGCTGTAAATAACATCAACAATTTTGGTATTCCTAACATCCGGACAATTCTCCTTAAAAGTAATCCCAAGCATTAACAAGGTCGATCCGCTAATATTTAATCCTTTCTTAATCATCAGTTTCACTACCTGTGAAGCAACATATTCCGCCATACTATCATTAAGCCTTCTTCCTGCCAGAATAATCTCAGGATGATATCCGCTTTCCTGTGCCTTCTGTGCTAAATAATAAGGATCAACACCAATGCAATGTCCGCCTACCAAACCAGGCTTAAAAGGCAAAAAATTCCACTTTGTAGATGCCGCCTCAAGTACAGCAGTTGTATCTATTCCGAGTATATTAAATATTTTGGACAGCTCATTCACAAACGCAATATTGATATCCCGCTGCGAATTCTCAATAACCTTGGCAGCTTCTGCTACTTTAATCGTTGCAGCTTTAAAAGTTCCGGCTGTAATTACAGACCGATACAACATATCTACCAACTCTGCTGTTTCCGCTGTTGAACCAGAAGTGATTTTTAAGATTTTTTCTACTGTATGCTCTTTATCCCCCGGATTAATTCGCTCCGGCGAATAACCAACAAAAAAGTCAACATTAAACTTCAAACCACTAATTTGCTCCAAAACAGGAACGCATTCTTCTTCTGTAGCTCCCGGATAGACGGTAGATTCAAAAATTACTATATCGCCCTTTTTCAATACCTTACCAACAGTCTTACTCGCCTTATAAAGCGGAGTCAGATCAGGCCGATTATTTTTATCAATTGGGGTCGGAACCGTAATTATATAATAATTGCAATCCTGCAAATGAGCCGTATCAGAAGTACAAAACAATCCATTCGATCCAGTAGCAGCATCCTGTAACAATACAGATTCCAACAAGCCTTTTTCTATTTCTAATGTAGTATCAATTCCCAAACACAACTCGCCAATCCTTGCAGCATTAATATCAAATCCAATCACAGGATACCTGGTAGCAAATAATCTCGCTAACGGCAACCCTACATATCCTAATCCAATTATTCCTATTTTCATTAATCTAAAACTATTTATTTTGGTAAAATCTGACCGTTTCCTTTAGACCCGCCAATACCGAAAATTGTGGATTATATCCTAACAGCTGTTTCGCTTTTTCTATACTCGCCAAAGAATGGGAAATATCACCCGCCCGCTCAGACCCATATACAATAGGAACCTCAGCAATAAAATGATCCTGCTCAGAAAGCAACTCCTTAAGATAAACCGTAAGTTCCTTAAGTGTCGTACGCTCCCCAAAAGCAACGTTATAAACCGTATTAATGGCTTGTGGGTTATCTGTAGCCAATGCAAGCTCATTCATTTGTATAACATTATCTATATAAGTAAAATCACGTGAATAATTACCGTCTCCATTTATAATGGGACTTTCATGACTCATAAGCTGTAATATAAATTTAGGTATTACGGCAGCATAAGCCCCCTTAGGGTCCTGCTTTCTTCCGAATACATTAAAATAACGCAATCCTATTGTCTCAATACCGTAAATGCTACTGAATGTCTGTGCATACAACTCATTTACATATTTAGTAATAGCATAGGGAGAAAGTGGTTTTCCTATTACATCTTCCATTTTTGGCAAACTTGGGGAATCGCCATAAGTCGAAGAACTTGCCGCATAAACAAATCGCTTTACCCCGGCATCCCGGGCTGCTACCAGCATATTCAGGAAACCACCAATATTGACGTCATTAGTAGTTATAGGGTCTTTGAGCGAACGCGGAACCGAACCTAAAGCTGCCTGGTGTAAAACATAATCCACACCCTCCAGAGCTTTTTTGCAATCGGCTATATTCCTGATATCTCCCTCTATAAGAGTGAAATTTTTATCCTCTATCAACGAACCAATATTGTGACGATGACCAGTAGAAAAATTGTCGAGGCACACAACCGTAAAACCCTTAGAAACAAAATATTCACACAAATTTGAGCCTATAAATCCGGCTCCACCGGTAATCAATATTTTAGAATCTAATTCCAAAGCCATATGTTAAAAAATTAAACGCAAATATATAATTTAATATCTTAATTTCGCCTCTGTTCTAGAGTTTACTGTTATAAATAAAACACATTTTACCTCAATAACACCTGTTAATTTTATAACCTATTTACAATTCTATAATTGGATTTAACAAAAATAATAGTATTAATATGTACGCTTTTTAGTTTACAGTCCTAACTTATCCTTTATTTGGGACAACAAACCTTTTGGCCTGTCATCCTCGTGATAACCGCT
>Ga0247810_10002416_pt1 | contig 10346 bp, 4 predicted proteins | sample UWRJL119311C1_FD_179918 | JGI IMG/M metagenome (GOLD analysis project Ga0247810, IMG submission 179918) | Plant litter microbial communities from Arlington Agricultural Research Station in Wisconsin, United States - UWRJ-L119-311C-1 | ecosystem: Environmental > Terrestrial > Plant litter >...
TATTCTTTCTCTTTCTGCTTTTATAACATCCAGATCGTAAGGCTTTCCGGGTTTTAACAAACTTCTTCGGCTTGTTCGTGCAATTGCTTTCCCTAAAGCAGATGAATCCTCCGGAAATTTCACCTCTTTTATTTTATATTGTCTTTTGGGCTGCACTGTATATTCTGCAGTCACTCTTTTATTTTTGGCAGTTGAATCAGCGCTGACACGCGTTTTGAAATAACCCCGATTTTCTGTAAAATTTCTTAAAACTGAGGAATTGTAATCTAAATCAACCTGACTAAAAAGTACTGGTGCTTCACCCACTTTATTTCGTAGCCAATATCTAAATCCTTTCTCTTTTTTCGGTTCTCCTGCAAGATTGTAAATCCATAATTTAGGGCGTAAACCTAATATTTGCTTAGTTGGTTTTGGGCGTAATAAATCTTTTAATTCTTTTTCAAGTACCTTTCTTTCCTTCTTTTTTATTACCGAATCTTTAACCGTTACAGAAGCTCCGGTATATAATAATTCACCCTCAGCTAAATATTTAGTATTACTGCATCCAAAAACAAAAAACAAGGACAGCATTATACAATATTTTATGTATCTGTTTTCCATATTATTATGTTTTTTGCTCATTTCCTTCAATTTGATCTTTTTGATTCTCTTCTAATTTCTCTTTTTCCTTTTCTTCTTTTTCTCTCTGCTTTCTTTTTTCAGTGCGAAGTTTTTCTTCCCTGATCATTTCTTTTTCTTCTGCACTACGATGGAAAAGTTCACGGAATTTATTATAACTCATGGTAATAATAAAAGCAACTCCTGTCTCCACAACCTGCCCTTCTACCGCAACCTGATATTGGTTTTTTCTATACGCACGAACCATATAACGGCCGTCTTTGGTAAGTTGATAATCTAGTGCAACATCACCTGCTATATTGGTGCTTTCTTCGTTAGCGCGTTCCTGACCTTCTACTCCAAAACTGCTTCCAACCGTAACTTTTAATCGGTCATCCAAAAGTTTTTTCGAAACCCCTACGTTTAAATCGGTTCTGTTTTCTCTTGTACCGGAAGTATAATCATCTGTAGATTCCAAATCAAATTCTAACTCTACTCCTTTTATTAATTCTCCTGCAAGATCATTCAGCTGCTGTGACAATATTTTGCTTACACTTTGCCTTGCCAGGGATTCTGCACTTGTTCCCCCGCTTTCACTTGCAAAAGGATTTTCTCCAATAAATCGATTCAATAATAAAAGTGCAAAAACCTGTTTGTTCAACTCTGCCGGCTCTTGTCGCAATTGTTCCAGTTTTGCCTGTGAAGCCGTTACAATATCCGATGAAACGTTATAATTTCCATCAGGAAGAATAATATCAAAAGAGATTTCAGGTTTTAGCAATTCGCCTTTCATTTTCAGATGTGTCTGAAACGGAATTTTTTGTTTGTATGTATTTCTTATGGTCGGGCTTACGGCTAATTGATTTCCCAATAAATCAATTGGGGCTGTTTCTACTTTATAAATGGCTGTAATATTCAAGGTTGCCATAGTTGGCTCTCCATTCCAAATAATATAACTTCCTTTTTGAATATCAAATTTTCTTCGGATCATATTGAAATTCATTTCATACGCTCCTTCAGAGAATTCGTATTTACCTGTTAAAGTTGTTTTACCCGAAGGATCAATTCCACCGGTAAGCTGAGCTTCTCCTTTTAGGTTCAGATAATCTCCATTTCCTTTATCGATAACTAATGTCAGTTCAGCTTCTTTATCGATTGTAATGTCCACGCTCACATCCATTGCCTTTAACGGAGATTGATTTAGTTTGCTCTCCATTTCAACCGTTTGTTTCAGATATAAATTATCTTCATTAACAAACTCTACAATCCCTTCACGATCCGCAATAGAAGGATCTGATTGTGGCAAAACAACGGAGAATTTTGTTTCTTCATTAATCTTAATATTTCCACCAATAACCGGACTGTCTAATGTTCCTTTGATATTCAGTTTAGTATCCAAAAATAAATCTCCGTAAAACAAATCATTGTCTGCCGCTTTAGAATTTATCGCTCTAAAATTATCTGCAATTACTGTTAAACCAAAATTATAATTTCTAAAATCTGAAGACTGGATTGTTCCGTCTACAGATAATTCATTATCATTTTCATCGTTTAGGGTAAACTTATCAAATGTAATTATATCGTTATTGAAAGTGATTTTTTCCTGATCTGTTTTGAAGTAAGAATTCAGTTGCGTTATTCTGAAACCGGCATCATTAAAATTCAATTCACCCGAAATTTTAGGAGCTGCTGCTTTTCCGATAATTTTGAAATTGCCAGACAAATAACCTTTACCTTCTGTAACATTCTCCATTGTAAAGCCTTGAATGCTTTGGATATTTAACTTATTGATATCAACATTAAAATCCAGATTACCATCCTTGATTCTGTAATTTCCATTCACAGTAACATCATTCCCTTCTCCGCTTAAGGCAACATTTGCTGCCAATACATTATTCGTTTTATTATCTACTTTTACTGCAATATCTCCAACTGCTTCTCCTCTGAAAGCAAAGTCATCAATTTTTAGATCTGATGTAAAAGTGGGACTGGTCATGACATTTTCTACAACAGCATTTCCATTGATCAAACCTTGCATCAATAATTTATCTTTTTTGACCATATTCAGGATAGTCTCAATTTTAAAATTCACAAAATCTACTTGCAACGGAGCATTATTCTGTGTTCCCTGAGATTGAATTTTCAATTCGTTTCCGGCATTAGCTAAATAAAACTTATTGATATAAAGTCGTTTATCTCCAAATTCAATAGCATTTTCGGGATCAATACTCCATTTTTCATAATTTAAAACGAAATTTTCCGCATCGATTTTAAGGATATTTTTAGAATCTTCAGCTTTGAATACACCGGCAATAAAATACTGCTGTTTTTGTTTTGAATCCTGAACTTCAAGTGCATAAGTCAAATTGTTACTTTCAACTTTTCCTGATAAACTTGTGAACGGAACTTTTATCGAACCGCTTTCAATTGTTGCTACAGAAACCATATATTCCAAGGCATTTTCTTTGGCTTCAATATTAATTTTCCCGTCTGCAATTGTATTTGTTCCATACACAATTCTCGGAATCGTTCCTTTTACTTCTAAAGAATCGCTAACATTATTATATTTCCCGGAAATATTGATAGGTTCTAAACCGGTTAGCTTCGGAACCAGTTTGAAAAGTATCGGATCGTTATCAATTTTTAATTTAAAAGTCAAACGTTGTTCATCTGATTCTCCATTTACTTTTGGATTTTTTAAATCAATGTATTTTGACAATGATTTTTTGATGGCAGAAGACAGTGTTGTCAATTTGTATTTCCCATCTACTTCAGCTTGTAAAAACTGAGAAGATATTTTGATATTATTTCTCGTATTGTCTGAAAAAGCAATTACACGAACCGAATCCAGAACAATTGGTTCAGCATCCTGTAAAATCTGAACGTTCGAAAGAAACACTTTTCCGTTTAGGAAATCAGGATTACTATTGGCAACATCCGCATCAATATTTCCACGCAATTTCATCGGACCCGCATGAAGATTCAGTTTTTCCAAATCGGCAATATCCAGATTCAATTTTAATTTGATTGATGGATATTTTTGCTTTGTATTTCCGCTGGCTACTAAATTAAAATTCAAATTCGGGTCTTTCATTCCTGATTTTACTGCAAAAGATCCGTTTTCGATATTTCCTTTTAAAGCCAAATCTCTATACGTGTATCTGTTGAAAACTGCTTTTTGTACAATTCCATCCAATTCTGCCTGAGCCATTTTCGGATCCAGACCTTTGCCTTTTACTTTTGCTTTAAGCGTAATTTTTCCGATAGAATCATTTTTGATTAATCTTCCTAAATCAAAATCAAGCAGATAAACCGTGGCATCGTATTTCTCTTTTTTCTTAATGCGCTGGTCAAATAACGCATCGACTTTTGCATTTCCGAAACTGCTGTTTAAAGCCAGATTAGTTTTAAAATTCTGAACATAACCTTTGAATTTTCCCTGTAAGCTTAATTGTGAAGGCAATTGAATATTCTTTGGAATTGTTCCTGTCGGCACAAAAGAATAAATATCTTTTGAAGTACTTGAAAGTTTCTTAATGTCTAAATCGTAATACGCTTTTTGAGCATCTGGCAGCCCTTTTATTTTACCCGAAACGGCAACTTTAGTTGTTCCGATTCCGCTCATTTCAAACTGTGGAATAGTCAAATCTTTTACTTTTCCGCTCAAGCGTGTATTCAAATATAAAATCGCATTTGGATTGCTTTTAAACGGATTATTTTTTTGTAAATCAGGTGCAAAAAGCAAAATGTCTTTAAAACCTACTTTTGAATCTTTTAAATTAGCATCTAAAGTCAGATTTCCTAAATCTTTTTTTAAGGCATCAAGCGAGGCATATTGCATTTTAATTTTATTCTGCAAAAGCGTTTGAGGCGTTCTGACATATAAATTTTCTAATGACGCATTTTTAGGTCCGTAAAAGAAATTGGTTTTTAATGACTGAATCTGTAATCCTCTTTTTTCATTTGCCGCAAGAGATTTTATATTTCCTGAAATAGTATCGTTTCCGTAGTATAAGTTTTCTGCATTCAGATTGAATTTGCTCAAATCTAAATGACTGTAATCAATTCCTTTTGGAGCGGGTTTTGACTGCATATCATCAAATTTGAAAGCAATATCCTGAATGCCAACATCCTTTAATTTTACTTTCCAGCCAGATTGTTTGATTGAAGTTGAATCCAGACTTGGGGTTTTCAGTTGTTTATCTTTTACCCCTAATCTTAAATTTCCTTTTAGATTTTTTAATTCGAAAGAATCAAAATCCAAAAGCTGTTTGTTTAAATCGATTTCATTAACGGTCAGATCTAAATTTCCCAATTTTATTCCAGAATCTAATTTTGAATCTTTGTTATCATAAGAAACATCAATTTTTGATAAACTGATTTTATCTAATTTTAATTTGAAATCTTTTCTCTTTGAAATCGTATCAACGGTTTCAACAGAAACTTCGGCAATTTTTTCAACAGCATCCTGATCCAATACCAATTTCAATCCGTTTAAGTTAATGTTCGGAATATCAAAATTCATTTTATCCAATTCAAATTTATTGAAATTGGTATCGAAATGTGTCAGTTTTACTTTTACATCATTTTTAGCAAAATCATCTTTGAAATTGAAATTGATATTATCCAGATTAACTTTTACCACAGAGATTTTAAACGGCTTTTCATCCGGATCTTGAACTTTTGGATCTTTGGATTCGAATGCTTTAATAATATAATCGAAATTGAAAACGCCCTCTTTGTTTCGGGAAATATTAGCCGTAGTGTTTTCAAGAGAAATAGAATTTATTTCAAGCTCGCTGCTGATTAGTTTAAACAAATCCACATCAATCTCTAAACGCTTACCTGCCAGCAAAGTATCCTTTTTTTGATCTTCAAAATAAAAACCTTCAAGAACTACCTCTTTTGGAAATTTAATTGCAATTCGATCTAAGGAAACTTTAGTTTTAATTTTTTTATGCAGATACGTAATGGCTTTATCTTTAGCGTAATTCTGAACAGACGGGATCTGAATTAAAATGGTTAAAAGTAACAATATCGCAATGATTGAACCTACGCACCAAAGTAAGATACGTAGTGTTTTTTTAAGAAAATGAATGGGTTTCTTATTCATCAATAAAACACGTTTAGATTAAATTGCGTTAGTGCAAAAGTGTATTTCTACAGCATACAAAATTGTAAATTTTTAGATTAAACAATTTACATAATTATGCCCAATTATTCTAAAATTTTACGAATCAATAATTATTTTCTTACTTATCGAATCAGCTTTAGAATTTAATAGAAGTATGTTTTTTTTCTAAAAGATCAATTTTTTGTTCCAGTTTGTATAAAAATTTCTGATGTTGCTCTGACTCAGGATTAAAACTTCTATGACGAAGACTTTTTTGGATTTCATTAACTTCCTGCATAGTAGAAAAGCTATCCGGAGCAATATAATTTTCACTAAAGAGCTTCCAGATATAAGCTATCGCAATCTGGTTTGGATGTAACATGTCTTCTGAATAAAAGCGATAATCGCGAAGCTCATCCATCATTATTTCGTAGGAAGGAAAATAATTATAAATTGTGAATTGTGAATTATGATTTTTAAAAACTTGATCCAATGCTGTGAACAAATGTGATTTACTCAGTTGATTTTCTGTAAAACCATCTTTAATGTGACGTACGGGTGAAATAGTAAAAATAAAGTTTATATTGGGATTTATAGTTTGAATTAAATCAATTGTATTCTGGATGCTTTTGTGAATGTCATCAACCGATAATAATTCTTTTGAAAATTGCTTTTGCGGCACTTTATGACAATTAGCAACTATTTCCTCACTTTGAATATTTCTGTAAATCCAGGAAGTTCCGTAAGTAATGATTATATGTGTTGCTTCTTTTAATTTTTTATTGGTTTCTGAAATCGCTTTATTTAAAGTTTCCAATAATTCTTCTCTGTCTGAATTGCTTAAATCAGAATGTACTTCAAAACAATGCCAGCGTTCATTATGAAAAAAAACATCTTTCTCTGTAAACCAATTTTCCTGAACCGTTCTTTCTATTATTTTTTCAATCGAAACGGAATTAAAAATAATCCCAAACGGATTGGTTAAATTCTGAAACTTAAAATAGTCAAATTTCTCCGCCATATTTTCTGCAAAACAAGAACCAATAGAAATCAATTTCGAATTATAATCGATTGGATTATTGATTTTGGAAAGTGGAATTTGGGTTCTGAATTGCATAATTTTTGTTTTAAACAAATTTCGCTAATTTCTTATAAATAAAAAACTGAATACAGAAGTATTTGGTTTTTAAAAATGACAATTAATTTAAATAAGTATATTCATTTATTGTATTTACAGTCGTACAATCATTTTTATAATGGCTAATTTTTGTTGGGTAACCGTTTGGATCTAACTAAAGTCATAAGCAATTACTCAGTTTATCTAAAAAAAATAAATAGAATTCAAATACTGATGCATTTAAGTCTATTTAAAAAATTAACTTTTTAATACATCCAAATCAGCTTTACAAACCCAATCTATTCACTACTTTTGCATCTTGCTTTTAATTATTATTGAAATATGAAATTATTATACTCCTATATAATCAAACATAAAATGCTATTGTTTTTTGCATTGATTATGGCTTCGATAAATATTTGCTTCAGCTTATCTGACTCTATAATTACAGGTAAATTAATGCAGGATTGTGGTGTTGGATTACACAAATATGCAGGAAATGAAATCGGTTTTATCAAATCTTTATCGTTCTGGCTCGGACTTTCACTTGGCGCCGCAATGATTTCGAGAATTACCAAAAACTTTCAGGATTACTTTACTAATGTCGTTATTCAGAGAACGGGAGCGCAAATGTATACTGACGGAATCAAGAAATCTCTTGATTTGCCTTTTGCAGAATTTGAAGATCAACGAAGTGGTGAAACTTTGAGTAAATTAACCAAGGTACGTTCTGATTCTGAAAAGCTAATTACGCTTTCTATTTCTTTAATTTTTCAAACCGTAATTGGATTTGTATTCGTAATCGTTTATGTTGCCCAAATCGATTATCGCATTTCGCTTATCTTTTTAATTACAGCTCCCATTATTGCTTTGGTAAGCTCGTATTTAGGTAAAAAGATTAAAATCGTTTCTAAAAAAATTGTCAATCAAACTAATGCTTTAGCAGGTTCTACAACAGAAAGTTTACGAAACATTGAACTTGTAAAAAGTCTTGGTTTAACCTATCAGGAAGAAAAACGTCTGAATTTGAATACGTTTAAAATTTTACAGTTTGAATTAGAAAAAATCCGCTTTATCAGAAGTTTGAGTTTTATTCAGGGAACTACGGTTCACTTTTTAAGAACCTGTGTGGTTTTTACTTTGTACTATTTCTTATTTGGAAATAAAATTATTGTAGGTGATTTGCTGACGATGGTATTTTTTACTTTCTTCATTTTTGGGCCTTTACAAGAATTAGGGAATTTTATTATTGCTTTGAACGAAACGAAAGTTTCTATGGAAAACTTCAAAACTTTATTAAGTGCACCAAAAGAATTCCGCCCAAAAAATCCAAAACATGTTGGAGCGATTCAGTCTTTGCTTTTTTCTAATGTAAGTTTCAAACATAAAACGGCCAAATTCAAAGCAGTTGAAAACATTACTTTTGATATTAAACAAGGAGAAACCGTTGCTTTTGTTGGGCCATCCGGTTCCGGGAAAACGACTTTGGTAAAATTACTGGTGGGATTATATACTCCGGCTGAAGGTCAGGTTTTATATAATGACATTGATTCTACAGAAATAGACTTATTGGATTTAAGAAAACAATTAGGTTTTGTAACGCAGGATGCGCAATTATTCTCTGGAACAATCCGTGAAAATTTATTATTTGTAAAACCAAATGCAACCGATGAAGAAGTTCATGATGCCTTAAAAAGAGCCAGCTGTGAAAAATTACTAATACGTGCCGAAGATGGTTTAAATACCACAATTGGAGAAGGCGGAATTAAAGTTTCGGGTGGAGAAAAACAACGTTTATCAATTGCCAGAGCTATTTTAAGAAACCCTAATTTATTGATTTTTGATGAAGCAACTTCGGCATTAGATTCAATTACAGAAGAAGAAATTAATGCTACAATCAGAAATATTTCAGACAAAAACAGAATAACGGTTTTAATTGCACATAGATTATCAACTGTAATGCATGCCGATAAAATATTTGTTTTGGAACAAGGAAAAATTATCGAACAAGGGAAACACGAAGATTTAATTCTGGAAAAAGGATTGTATTTTGCTATGTGGCGCCAGCAGATTGGGGAAAGAAAGTGATTTTTTAATCGCGCAGACGCAGAGCCGCAAAGTTTTTGATTATATATTTTTCTCTAAAGATTGTTAACAATTCTTGTAATACCAAACTTAATCAAAGGAACATTAAAATTTATCAGCAAGCCTAACTTCATTTTTGTAATCTTCAAATATGTCATAGTTTGTTTCGCATGAACTTCTGTTATTTTTTCAATTGATTTAATTTCTAAAATCAGTTTATTCTCAATTATTAAATCGGCTCGAAAACCAATATCAAGTTTAATCTCATCCCAAATAACGGGTAGTATTTTTTGCCTTCTACAAATAATCCTTTTTTAGTTAATTCGTAAAATAGAATTGCTTCATAAACTGATTCTAACAAACCATGTCCAAGTTTTACATGCATTTTATAACAAACATCAACTACAATAGCAGAGATTTCATTTTCAGTCATTTATTTAAATTTAAAGTAAAAACTTACAAATATAAATTTATAAAACAAAAAAAATCGCAAAGCTTAAAAAAACTTTGCGACTCTGCGTCTTTGCGCGAATATAAAAACTCTTATTTCACAAACTCAACCGCCTTAGCCAAAGCCTCCGCAACTCCATTTGCATTTTTACCTTTTCCGGATGCGAAGAAAGGCTGACCTCCTCCATTTCCGTCAATATATTTTCCTAATTCTTTGATCACTGCATTTGCATTTAAACTTTTTGACGCAACCAACTCTTTAGCGATGTAACAGTGAATATTTGGCAAACCATCTTCAACAGAAGCTAAAAACACAAACGAATCTGCTTTTAAACTTCCCAAAGCTGAAGCTAAATCTTTTGTAGAAGCCATACTCAAATCTACTTGTTTTGCAAGGAAATTTACGCCGTTTATTTCTTGAAAATCTTTTTCTAATTCAGATTTTAAGGCGCCTACTTTTTCTTTTAATAATTGCTCTACTTGTTTTTTCAATTTTGCATTATCATCCTGTAAAGAAGCTACTGATTTTAAAACATCCTGTGGATTTTTTAATGTTTCTTTTATTTCAGCTAAAGTATTCTCCTGATTTTTATAGAAGCCTTTTACTGCATCACCTGTAATCGCTTCAACACGACGAATTCCAGCTGCTACTGCACCTTCAGAAATGATTTTGAAATGCCAGATTTCTGCCGTGTTTTTTACATGAATTCCACCGCAAAGTTCTTTACTGTCACCAAATTCAATCATACGGACATTATCGCCATATTTCTCTCCAAATAAAGCCATTGCACCTTTATCTAATGCTTCTTTAATCGGAATATTTCTGTGTTCCACCAATTGCAATTGTGCTTCAATTTGTGCGTTTACACTTGCTTCAACCTGACGTAATTCTTCATCTGAAACTTTAGAAAAATGGGAAAAGTCAAAACGCAAATAGTTCGGATTTACTAATGAACCTTTTTGCTCTACGTGAGTTCCAAGAAG
>Ga0247810_10002420_pt1 | contig 10341 bp, 9 predicted proteins | sample UWRJL119311C1_FD_179918 | JGI IMG/M metagenome (GOLD analysis project Ga0247810, IMG submission 179918) | Plant litter microbial communities from Arlington Agricultural Research Station in Wisconsin, United States - UWRJ-L119-311C-1 | ecosystem: Environmental > Terrestrial > Plant litter >...
TCGAGCTCCTTGCAAGTATATACAGCATGGTGTTTTGTCAATATATACAATAAATTGTGTCCAAGCAGGACAAAGTGTGATAGCTTTCTGCCTATTCTACCCTCATGATTTGTTGTCCTGGCTATATATCTTTTACTTACTCGTACAGTCGAAGGATCACTCATATACACTGTGAGTACCAGTCTGAGTCTAGGTCAGTCTCATGATTCGGGACCTTTTGGTTTTCTACAAGAAAGAAAGAGGATTAGTTACCGTTACTGAACGTGCAAGTGCCAGCTGCACAGACAGTGCAACCAGTGTAGCCCTGCCCCCCGCACTGACCCCATTGTGCGACAGAGCAGTCACCGCCGCCTCCAGAAGCCTGGGTGGTAGTCACAGCTCCCGATGTGGAAGTACTCGCGGGACGGGCAGAAGTGGTAGATGCCACCAGGGTAGTAGTGGTAGGACTTACAGTTCCAGCGTTGTTCCAGTAATTCATGTCAATCCAGCTCGTGCTTCCAATAACGTTGGCCAGAGTCACAGCAGAGCTGAGTTTGCTTGAGAAGCTCGCTCTTGTACCTGATGCACCAGTTCCAGTATTACCATACTCACGGTAGAAGACCTGGTCGGTGCGTGTGTCTCCAGACTGCCATATCGACCATCCAGCTGAGTTTACAACAGCACCAAGATTGGAGTTCTGTACAACCACACGAGCATAGTTACGCCATGGACGACCAAGGTATGTTGATCCAGCAGCAAGCGAAACACCCGATTTTGTGCTGACAGTCGCGCCGTTGATGACATAGTATGCTGGGTTGGAAGAGCTATCACGTCCAGAAGCAGTGATCCATCCTCTTCCAGAAATAGCAATCGTGGACTTCTCGAACCACGCAACCGCTGTCTGACCGAAGATGAAATCAGTTGCGCCCTCGATGTAGCATTTATCATACACCTGCTTGCCAGACTGTGCAAGGATAGTGTCTTGATACCCGATGAACTTGCAACCATAGTAGCCTTGAGTTCCGCTCGCAGCATATGCCGAAAGAGCAATAGCTTGCGTTCCCTCGCCACGGGAATTAACAACGTTCAGGTTGTACGCGGCGAAGTTCCCAGCTTTGACTCTGAGTGTTCCAGAAGCATCGTTTGAGCCGGCCTCGTCAGCCCCTTTTCTCTGAGTAATGGTGACTTGATTGTTTGCAAAGTTCTGATCGTTCGTAGTGTATCCATAGATCGTTACTATTAAGATCCGAGTCAGTGATCGACAGATAAAGAAAAGAAAGCGAACGCTTATAGGGCGACACGTTTCGAGTTTCAAGTACGTACATTTGCCTGCCAAGGCTGGCACTAGGACCTGCTCATTGTATGTTCCGGGCTGGATGAAGATGACTCGAGCAGTTGTCGATGTGGTGGAAATTGAATTAACTGCAGCTTGCAGCTATATGAAATCGTTAGCTTTATTAGGTCTTCGAATAGATGTCGAACATACAGTGGTAAATTGTCCTCCAGATTTCGCAACCACAATCGCTCCAGATGGTGGTGAGGTTCGAGCGGCTCCCTCAACCAATGCAGCCAAAGCGGCAGCAGCTAACAATATATTCCTGAACATCGTGACAAACAAGACAGATACAGTACAGTCAAATCAGTGCGAGTAAGGAATGCAAGAACGCAGTACACATCTCAGCCACAGTCTAAAGCTTCCATGCCCGAGACTTTATACAATCTGCGTAATCCGCAATCCGTAGTCCGTGACACGGTAGTTATGGTATAAGAAGCTTACAGTCAAACTCCACTTGCAATACTATGCAAACAATAACATGAATCTATGCAGTCAAAGGAACGCACCAATGAAAACTTGGCATCAGAGTGGTCCACGTTTTACCTCACCCCTGCTTAATCTATCCGCTGTACCCCACACAAGCTTCGGAGAATCCCTTCAGATATTCCTCCACTGAAACGAGGGCAATAAGTTCCATGTCAAATATAAACGAGTAATTCCCGCTCCACCGAGTGACCGTGTTTCCCGTAGCACAAATGGTTGGAGTCGACAGGAGCTATCTTGGGAAAAGTAGGAGATCGAAATCATTGCTACACAGATCAGTTTTCAGCGATGTGCAGGCACTGCAGAGGATACCTTCTTCAGCAAGCGTATCGTGGATGTAGCCGGGCACTCTCTTCTTGCAGAGAATGAACGGAATTCAATTTGACAATTCGACGACCTTGAGGAAGAGTGCACATCACTAGCATGCCGAGGCTCGTCCTACCACTTTGCTTGATTGAATTTAGCGAGTATACACTGCAAGCTTTCGTGCTTGATGAACAAATGAAAAGTGGCAAGTTGAGTCGATTCACAACATGTGTGTCCAAATACACAGGTCGACTGTAGCAAAGTCGCCATCCTAAACGCCATCCCATGCTTCCCAATTGCCTTAACCCGGAACGCCATATATGCAGTCCACCAGATTTTACAACGGCCTCCAGCCTATTCGTCATCCTCGTCCAGATCGATCGCATCTGGATTTGCTACAACAACAGGACCAGAAGCTTTGGGTATGTTACCACCCTGAGGTCCTGTACTTGCCGCAACAAAACCGACAGGAGCTCTAGCCTGCTCCAGAGCAGCCATGGCATCGGTATCGACCTCATCATCGTCCTCGGCAACACCATTTTGCGCCTGACTTCTCGCCAAAGCTTGCGATGCGATGAAGTTGACATCAGTGTTGTATTGTGCTTGTACACTTCGCTTGATTCGTAACATTTCCTTGAACGTATCTTCGTTACCATGTGAAACTTCGAAGGACTCCCACTTCTGCCAAAAGGTAGGTGACGTCCGTGGGTCGCAGAACTGTGACGCATGTCCATAGATTGCCCTCGCACGATCGATCTCACCAAGTCGTTTCTCCATGTCAGCAAATTTGAGACACATGTCTCTAGCTTCTTTGTCAGGCAACGCCGCGATTGCACGTTCGTATATCTGACGCGTGGAGGGCAGGCCAAAGTTAGAGGCGGATTTGGTGATGTAGAAATTGAACATATCAGCTCGATCGTCATCCGACACGGCTCTTGTTGCCCGCTCGTATATGCGCATTGCATGACGAGCCAGGCCTCTTTCTTCTTCAAGATTGCCATACATCAAGTACAGCACTTTCGCAAATTTTGGCGGACAATCCTCGACAGCTTGTTCGAATAGATCCCGAAGTCTCTCTATACCAATTTTACGATCCACAGCCTTTGTCAAATATAAGTTCCATATCTCGAAAGCCACAGGATAGCTGAAAAGATCCAGACCACGTTCGAAGATTTTGAAGGACTCCTCAAAATACTTGTTCTCCTCGAGCAAGTTAGCGTAGTTGACCACAGTTTGAGGTGTCGCGATTCGCAACTCGAAGATTCGCTCGTAAATCTTCTTCGTCTCCTCCAAGGTGCTGACACTTTCCACAAGATCAACATAGAAACTCCACAATTTCCAACTCTTGTGAAGACGCTGCTGCGGCGACAGATTCTCATCGAAGTAGTCCACGGTTGATCGTTTGGGCGCCTGAACCGCCTTAGCCATGATCTTGACTGCATCGTCAAAATTCTCGTTCCTCAGTTCCATTTCCGCCCACTCCAGCCACATGTCCGCCAACTCATTGACAGACTTGAACGGTACCTTCACAGCTTTCTCCATGATAACTCGAGCGTTTCGAAGATCGCCGCCCTTTTCGTAGAGCTTCGCGTAGTCTGTCCAGATCTCATGGAACTGGCCGACAGCTTTCTTTGGCTGTATGGCAGCAATCGCATCTGTGTAGGTTTGAACAACTTCTTGCTTATTATCACCCCATAATCCAACTCGCACTTTCCATTCCGATACATTGTTTGGATTTTGGCGAATGAGCACATCGTTAATCAGGAAAGGTCGTCTGTCCATGAGCTGTTCGAATCTCATCATGCGAATATCGAGGTCAAAGTCTGCATTCTCATTCACGATACCTTTCTCAGAACGAGCAGCAGCTTCTTCCATCAGCGCGCCTGTAATTGCTTCCTCGAACTCCACATATGAATCGAATATGAGCGTGAAATCGCGAACAGTCATGACAGTTGTGATGCCTTCCTCAAAAATGTCTCTCGCCCGTTCAAAACTGCCTCGAGTGATCCAGTATGTTGCCAAACCAGACCAAAGTTTTCCACGTTGGTCAGAAAATCGGTCGATGCCGCTTCGAATGATACGCTCCACATCTATGCCCTCCTCATCACCAGTGTCGATCTCTTTAGCATGGTCTACCAACAAGTCCACCATCTCGCTCCAGAGCTGATAATGTCCTTTCATGTTTTTACTTCGAAATTTCGGATTATTGAGAATGTCCATGTACTTCTTCACAGCTTCGGTGAACTGCCGCTGTTCGATCAACAGCTCGATGAAGTCCTCTACATCTTCTGGATGTACCTGCATATAGCGCCGCCAAATCTTGACGGCTGTGTCTCCTGAAGCCGAGTTTGCGAATGGACGATATAATGCCCAAATCCGATTGTGTTGCGTTATAGGTAAGGCGCGCAGTGCTCGATCGAATGTTCTTCTCGTTAATGTGACGACAGGTTGAAGTAAGAGGAACGTCAAATACATCTCCCATATCTTTGGCATCTTGTTTAGGAGTACAAGCGCACGTTCGTATAATGCATTGACTTTAGCATATTCCGTCGCGAATGTTGCTGGATTGAGTTTGCCGAGATGCTTCATTCTCAGATTCAAGTACTGTGACACCTTTAGCACACTATTCCGCCAGCTCAGTATGTTACATACCATTTTCCATAGTTTGTACGACCGAGGTAACGCGTTGCAAGCTCGTTCGAGGACAAATGCCTGTTCCTGTAAATTTCCATGCTGTGATTTGAAATCTATATATGCTAGCCAGGGTTTCGTGGTCCCTGGATCTCGTAGAACATCTTGTTCATAGATGGTATCTTCCTCAGACTAGGTCAATTAGCTATCGTCTTTAAAGTCTCGTGGCAGGGGAAGTGTACAATGAGATACATATCTGCAGGCCGCTGCGAAAGCTTTCCCTTCGAGACTGTTGGCGCAGCCATCGTCCGCAGAAGCTCACCAGGCATGATCTGCCTACTGATGATGTGCAAACAAACAAGGGAAGAGGATAATAATGAACGGACGACAACGTGTAAAATGTCAGGTCGGCGCGTACTTGTCGTCTTCGCGAAAGAGGTTACAATATTTGATGCCTTGTCAAATCGCAAGGCCAAAATAGCTTGGCACTGCAGCTTCCAGTGATAGTGGGGACATTCCAGGAAGGTGTGTACTGGAGCGTACAAAGCTCAATTGATAACCCACGCACAATTCGAATCGTCTCGACTTCTTTAAGTGGTGTCTGAAACTAGCTGAGCAAATACTTCATCAAAAACATTGATTTATTCAAGTGTACATAGGGAGATAACAGCGTATTTACAACCAAGATGTCTGGAGCTCAGGTAGGATGACCACCAAGCTGATTTTAGAGTACGGCTGACACTGTGTAGAACAGGGAGCAGGTCTTCCCGACCAGGCAGTCTCTCGGCGTTATGAAAGCGAAGCTGAAAGGAGCACAAACTGGTCACGACCTACTCAAGCGCAAGAGTGAAGCCCTCACAAAGTACGTCATTGACGCTCTCGAAGAGCTATGTACACAAGACTGACCACAACAAGACGTTTCCGAGAGATCACACGACGCATCGATGAAGCCAAACGCAAGATGGGTCGAGTGATGCAGATCGCAGCATTCTCACTAGCAGAGGTCACATATGCAGTTGGAGGAGACATTGGCTTTACGGTCCAAGAAAGTGTCAAGTCGGCAAGATTTAGAGTACGAACGAAGCAGGAGAATGTCAGTGGTGTCTTTTTGCCAGCGTTCGAGAGCTTTACGACGGAAGGGAACAACGATTTTGGCTTGACAGGACTGGGAAAGGGGGGTCAACAAGTTCAAAGGTGTAGAGAGACATATGCTAGGGCCGTAGAGACTCTGGTAGAGCTGGCAAGTTTACAGGTAAATTTTATGATCATGAGTAGCGTTTGTACACTAAACTTTTACAAGACAGCATTTGTTATCTTAGATGAGGTCATCAAGGTTGTTAACCGCAGAGTAAATGCTATCGAGCACGTTATTATTCCAAGGACAGAGAACACAATCAAGTACATCAATTCCGAATTGGATGAGCTGGACAGAGAGGAGTTCTTCAGATTGAAAAAGGTAAACTCTTCGTGCTTGAGATGAGAAAACGCAACTAATTCTGGTCAAGGTACAAAACAAGAAGCAGAGAGACACTGCGGCCCAAGACAAGGAAATGGCCGAGAAGAAAGCTGCCAAGGAGAAGTCTGAAGCCAATAGTGATAAGGAGAACACAGAGGTAGAGACAAAGAATCTGCTGGGGGACGAGGACGATGAAGATGTCATCTTTTAGGAGAGGGGAGCCAAATTCTCAGTATCTGTATCTTGCTTGCAAGCATGTGTCTAGTTCGTGGAGTTTTGGCGCCCACATCAGTCATGAGTAGTCTATATCACGGCATAAGGAAACTGCCTATTGCAATGAATGATACCACCATATCAGTGACAGCTGGATGTGAATTCCAGACACCATTACTGTCTCTGGTATGTGACCTTCATGACCTGTCCCTCAGAACCCAGTGCCATACCAGCAACATTCTCCTTGGCAGATATAGCACCAACCTCAGCCTCATATTCAACAAAAGCAATACCCTTCCTGCCCGGAACCAATCGAACTTCCTTAAACCCTTCGAATCGTCCGAAGATGGCTGTAAGTGCATCGACATCGTAACCATCTGGCAAGTTCTGTGCAAAGAGAATTTTGTTTGGTGGGAGGTATTCGTCGGGAATGACTGCTGCTGCAGATGCATTTGTAGATTTCAGGCCGGCACCACGAGTGGCCTTTGCAGGTCTTTGTGACAACTCTGTGGGAAGGTTTGCAGCTGGGCGTTTGAGAAGCTTCGCTTGCTCTGCTGCCTCTGCAGCTTTCTTCTTGTCTATTGTGATACGTCAATGGTCTGGAAAGGAAGCAGCACTCCAATTGCACGACATACCTTTCTCCCCTCCTCTAACTCTCTTCCATTTCTCCAGAGCTTCCGGACCTTCCTTCTGCTCGATGAAAGCATCGCTCTTTGTCCTCGCCTTCTCTAGCTTCATCTCCTTGCCAAAGATCTCAAATCCTTGGACTTCCTCGATGGCCTTTTCCGCACTTTCTGGGTCATCAAAGACAATGAACGCTTGTCCTTTTGCCTTTAGGTTTTTCTTAGCGACAACCTCAAGAATGGTGCCATATTCGGAGAACAGCTCGGTCAAGGCCTCGACAAGTTCTGGGATCTTGATGCGCTCTTCGAGGTTACGAACGTAGACACTATGGAGCACAAATAATGTCAGTGAGGCTTCTGTACGTGTCGGAGTGCAATGACACGCACGTTGCGCCTGGTGCCGATGCACCTGTATTCGTGGTTGACATTCTTGGGTCTTTGTGAAAAAAACAGTACTTAGATCAGAAGAATAATGTCGTCTTGTTTTGAATGTGATGCATACTCTTGGCATATTGACCCACTATCTTTTAGCTTCGCCTGTGACAGATTACATGGAAACCATTATTGCTGCTCAACATGTCATCGTGAATTACGTTGATCTTGACGCGTCATCTAGTTCACGACAGCTCCTGGTCTTGTTGGATGCTTGGGAGGCAGAAGGTATCACAACGCCATGCACTCACATGATTGCTGTCGTCAATTTCCAGGACCGTACCTACACAACAACGCCAAACGGCAATGAGCCAACCACCATCTCTCGAACTTCATCAAAATCCAACGATTCATCGAACAATCTCACTTCATTTGTACAGCATGGCAGTGGAATTCCAACCATTGTCATACATTCTCAGATGGTAATTGTGCACAGAATATGCATCTTAAAAGGACTCTGGAATCTGGGCGCTATAGTTCAGCCAGGGACTGGCAGCGTCAGCAGGTGTCGCATCGATTGTCAGACATGGTCATAAAGAGCTCCTGCAGCTCCCAATCACATAGTAAGGTTGAACAAGTACGCACAACCTCCTGTCGAAAGCATGATCAATGTTTAAATCCTTGATAGGATTATAAAGTCCTGATTTTGTACTTTCCCTATGTACTTTTTCCATCTTGCTGTACCTTCTCCCAGCACTCGACAACCACCTATAATGCTATACTACGATCTTTGAATTCTGGCTTTCGTCCCTCAAATCCACTCTACAAAGAGCTTTGCATCACCGTAGTTGTTTGGGCCAAGATATGCGTGCAACTCATGGTACTCGAAGTCGTTGGCAGGGAATTGGATCCATGCAGCAGTCTGGCCAGGCGCTTGGGTGAAGGCCGAGTTCTTGAGGCTGAGCTGACCAGTTGATCCAACGCTCCAAGATGATGAAACACCGCTGCCACTCAACGCCTTGAGCAGAGGGTACAATGGGCCGCTGGAGGTGCTGGTCTCAAGTCCAAGCTGCGAAATCGTCGTTAGTCATCTGCTTTCGTAATCGACCAAACCAAGCTTGAGAAGACGATTGACAGGTAATGAATCGTCGTCTGAACTTTTCCTACCAGGGAGGAATTCAGAGCTCTTCGAGGAGGTCTGATCGGAGACACGTACCTTGGAACCACCCGTGAAGATCTCGCCAGATGGGGTATTGGTTGCGAAGGCATAGACACCGGCCTTGTCGGTACCAAGAACACGTCTGGCATTGGGGGCGAGGTACCACTTCACAGTGTTTGGGAGATGAAGTTGGTCTTGGACAACAATACGGAAGGATGGTCCAAGTGCGAGTGCAGAAGTTCTGGGATTGTCAGTGGAAAGTTCAGCTAGGTCGGCAAACGCTGATATACCCCAAGGAAACTGCCGTTGCGATCACGGCTAAGAAGGTCTTTGGAAGCATATTGACGATATTGAATGAGAGCGGTGATTAAATTGGTCTGTTCTGGAAAGAGTGGAATGAAGATGGTTGATGAGATGATTATTTGTGTTCCATTGTAAGGAAGTACTCTGAACTTTATACTGTCAAGCTGTGGTACTTTTTAGACGTGGCGAGCCCTTCTAGGAGCATGCCGCATAACGCGTCGCCAAAAATGGTCAAAGTCGGGGGAGAAGCGAATCCATGGTCTATGATCCTTTCCACGCTCTATGTGTACTTTTCCTTGATTTCTATCGAATAGGGATTTATGGAATAGACATTTTGGACGTCCAAGAGGTGTGGCTACCTGCACGACTAGGAAACGGGCGTCATTTAGTTGACACGATCATGCCATCAGGTCGACCAAGTGAGTTACTTGCATCAAGTGTGGTGGAACTGTTGCTGTATTGAGGTTGCCAAGCTCTATTGTCGCTGCGATCTAGACACGACATTATAGTACTCCTGGAGGGTAGATTTAACAGCCGGGACTATTTCAGTACCCGTGCCGATCTCCCCTCGGACAAGTTCCCCGCGAAATAGATGAGAAACTAATTCAGCCTCTGTACTGGCATTGCTCGTATCGAACGGGCCAATTAAGTGTCGTTGGCAAATACAGTTCAAGAATAAGCTTACATGTAACGCAATAACTGGGCCTCTGTCAAGCTTCCAAAATACGTTCTATAACATTCCTATGCAGGAAGGTAACGAAGTCTTATTAGCTTTTATCCGCGAATCCTGTCATTATGTCCATCGTCATGTCAGCAACAAATGACGAACAGCTTTAAGCACAACAACACTTACGAGTCCTTTTCCAATTATAACCAAGTCAAGAGGCACGTTTTGTCTATAATGGTCACAATACGAACTGCTGCGCCGCTGCCGAAATAGAAGGAATCAACTCTGCCTATTGGGACATATCTGAGCAAGTTAGCTCCACCATGTCACCAATATTTTTTATGACAATAAGAGAATCGAATAGGGCTTTACAACACTTCCGATCTAGAGTGCATAATTGAAGACGTGGACGCGTCGTCGACTGCTTATCGTTAAGTATGTTAACACATATAATGTAAAGATCATTGCATATGGCACCAAAGATGTGGAAAGTGTATATACGTTACAGAACCCCATTGCACGTACAGCTATCGAACGAGGATGACTTTTACTTTGTACCCCGATGCAACTATGAGCATTGTCATCGAATCCGGCTTCCCGAATTTCTATCGGTTGAGGAGCAGTGCCAATCTCCTTGCCATTCTCGACACGCTTTCGGAAGTTGCTACTTAGGAGACTCAATACTACCTGTCGAAGTCTATCGTAACCTAACAACCAATAGCTGTGATACCCTTGCGGTTGGCTACTGACCAAGGACTATATTCTATAATTAATCATGGTACCAATGCGCCTATGAGTCTCACCTATTATTAG
>Ga0247810_10002425_pt1 | contig 10326 bp, 7 predicted proteins | sample UWRJL119311C1_FD_179918 | JGI IMG/M metagenome (GOLD analysis project Ga0247810, IMG submission 179918) | Plant litter microbial communities from Arlington Agricultural Research Station in Wisconsin, United States - UWRJ-L119-311C-1 | ecosystem: Environmental > Terrestrial > Plant litter >...
GGCAAAAGGCATAGCCCTTTCCCTTGCCTGCTCGTAGTATGGCTTACCAGTCTGCCATATTATCTGCACATTCTCTTTCAGCAGCTCCTCCAGCTGCGCATCTATAGTTTCATTTATAGACTTTGCGCCCAGGCTGCCGCCAATCACCAGTATCGTCTTCACATCCTGCTGCAGCGCAAACCATTCTTTGCTTTCCTCGCAGGTCCTGCACATATCTGTTATGTTCTTCCGCACCGGGTTACCGGTATGTATTATCCTGTCTTTAGGAAAGAACTGCTCCATGTTTTTATAAGCTACGCATACCGCTTTGGCTTTCCTCGCCAGTATCTTGTTGCTTCTGCCGGCAAAGGAGTTCTGCTCCTGTATCAGTGTAGGTATATTCATTCCCTGGCCTGCATTCAGCACCGGGAAGCTGGCATATCCGCCCACACCTACCATAGCGTGCGGGTTAAAATCCCTGATGATATCCCTTGCCTGCATCCTGCTTCTCAGCAGCTTCAGCGGCAGTGATATATTCTTCCATATGCTGCTCCTGTTAAAGCCTACTATATCCAGCCCTATTATCTCAAAGCCTTCCTGCGGCACCTTATCCATCTCCATCTTTCCCCGTGCGCCTACAAACAGCAATTGCGTGCCAGGCCTCAGCCGCTGCAGGGCATGCCCCACCGCTACTGCGGGGAATATGTGCCCGCCCGTTCCGCCTCCTGCTATAATCACGCGCAATGGTTCCATTTCTCTTATTCTTCAGGTATGGTTATCGATGATACTTTTACCCTTGGTGCTCTCTTTGGTTTTATTCCCGCCGGCAATGGCTCCTCCTGTTCTGCAACCGGAGCCACTTCTGCCGTTGGTGCAACTCCTGCCGGCTCCGTTTCCCGCGCCTGCACAGCCGCTACTTTTGCCGCATTCCTGCGCTCTCCTTCCATTTCATCCACATATTTGCTCACGCTCAGCACTATGCCTATAGCTATGCTCGTAAACCAGATCGATGATCCACCCATGCTTATCATAGGCAGGGTAAGACCGGTTACAGGTACCAGGTGCACATTTACAGCCATATTCAGCATAGCCTGGAATACCAGTGTTATGCTAAGCCCCACAGCCAGGAATGCCCCGAACGCAAAAGGACAGCGCTTGAAGATGAGTATGCTCCGCCACAGGAAAAGCAGGTACAGCATCATCACAACAGCCCCTCCTGCCAATCCATATTCCTCTATGATTATAGAGAAGATAAAATCAGAATACGGATGCGGCAAAAAATTCTTCTGCAGGCTGCGTCCCGGTCCGCGGCCGGTAATGCCGCCATTGGCTATAGCTATTTTCGCCTGCTCTACCTGGTATACATCCGGGTGCTTGTTCTCCTTTTTCTTGTCCGATGTAAAGTCTACTATACGCTGCTCCCAGGTCTTGGCACGGCCAAAACCGGTAAGCTTGGATACGGTGAATAATACGGTTAGCCCTATCATGCCCACCCCCGCCATCAGCAACAGGTGCTTTACCTGCACCCTGCCAATAAAAAATACGATGGTACAGGTAAACCCGAGCATCAGTGCGGTAGACAGATTTGCCGGGGCAATAAGCGCACAAGTGAGCAGCATAGGCACCAGCACCGGTATGAATCCTTTTTTAAAATCCTTGATCACCGCCTGCTTCATGCTCAGCACCCGCGCCAGGAACATGAACAGCGCAAGCTTTGCAAGATCTGATGTCTGGAAAGTAAGATGTATGACGGGCAGCATTATCCAGCGCGATCCCTCATTAAGACTGGTACCGAACAGCAGCGTATACAGCAGCAGCGGCAGGCTCAGCAAATAGAGCACCACAGCTATCTTGGCAAACTTGGTATAATTAATATTGTGTACCCAGTAAGTAATAAGCAGGCCAAGGCCTAAAACCATTACCTGCTTTATAAGGTAATAGCTTGAGTTCTTCTCCATCCTGTAAGCAAGTGAGCCCGTAGAGCTATACACCGCCAGCAGGCTGATAAACGAAAGCACGAGGACTACGGCCCAAATCACTTTGTCGCCTTTCGTTCTTCTCAGCAATTGTGTCATCCGGTCTGCCATACTATACTACTTTTTCTCCATCATCATTCTCTGCACAGAAACCTGTCAACATTTCAACAAGCCCCACCACTCTATCATAAATCAGCAATTAAAGCCTCAGCTTATCAACCTAAAGATTCTTCACAGCATCCTTGAACTGCTGCCCCCTGTCTTCATAATTATTAAACCTGTCGAAGCTTGCGCAGGCAGGCGCCAGCAATACCACATCACCATTCTCCGCATAGGAGTAAGCAGCCTGCACCGCTTCAAGCGCGCTGTTTGTCTCTACTATAGTTTCTACTACCTTATCAAATGAGTCATGTATCGGCTGGTTATTCACACCCAGGCATACGATCACTTTCACCTTTTCCTTCACCAGCTCCAGGATCTCAGAGTAGTCATTGCCTTTATCCTGGCCGCCAAGTATAAGTATGGTAGGCTTTTTCATGCTTTCCAGGGCAAACCATACCGAGTTCACATTGGTTGCCTTGCTGTCGTTTATAAATTCCACACCGCGCACAGTAGCCACATACTCCAGCCTGTGTTCCAGCCCCTCAAAACGGGTAAATGTCTCGCGTATCTTCTCCTTCCTTATGCCTGCCGTGCGTGCAGATATACCCGCTGCCATACTGTTATATTGATTGTGTTTGCCTCTAAGTGCCAGGTCATGTATAGACATGTCCAGGTTATCTCCGTCGTACTGTACATGCATCCGATCTCCGTTAATGTAGCCGCCTTCTTGTCCGTTAATGTTATCGCTCATCGTAAAAAATATTGTAGTCGCGTGAATAGAATGGGTTGCCAGGTAGTCCGTTATCACTTTATCGTCCTGGTTTACAATAAAGCGGTCTGTATTAGTTTGGTTTTGGGTTATCTTAAATTTTGATGCTGTATAGTTCTCAAACTTATAATCATATCTGTCCAGGTGGTCCGGAGTTATATTCAGCAGCACAGCCACATCCGGTCTGAAGGTGTTAATATCGTCCAGCTGAAAGCTGCTGATCTCCATCACATACCACGCGCATGGCTTTTCTGCTATCTGCCCGGCAAAGCTGTAGCCTATATTGCCTACAAGCGCCACATCATACCCTGCATCTCTCAGCACGCTATAGGTAAGCATTGTTGTGGTGCTCTTGCCGTTGCTGCCGGTTATGGCTATTATTTTACTGTCGCCTTTATACCTGTACCCGAATTCTATTTCACTGCATACTTCTATCCCTGCCGCTCTTACCTGCTTCATTATAGCTACCTTCTCGCTGATGCCCGGGCTTTTTACCAGGCAGGTAGCGCCAAGCACCTTATCTGTGGTATGCCCGCCCTCTTCAAATGCGATATCTTGTACCGTCAGTATCTCCTTGAACCGGTCCTTGATCTTGCCGCCATCACTTACAAACACATCCCACCCTTGCTGCTTTCCAAGCATGGCTGCCCCTACACCGCTTTCAGCAGCGCCAAGTATTACCAGGCGTTTTGTATCTGTGCTCACTATTGCAGTTTTAATGTTACTATGGTTACTATTGCCAGCATTATTCCTATTATCCAGAATCTGGTAACTATCTTAGATTCATGGTATCCTTTCTTCTGGTAATGGTGGTGCAGCGGCGACATGAGGAATATCCTCCTGCCCTCGCCATATTTTTTCTTTGTTCGTTTAAAATACCATACTTGCAGCATTACTGATACCAGCTCTATTACAAAGATGCCGCACATAATAGGCAGCAGCAGCTCTTTGCGCATAATAATGGCCAGCGATGCTATGATACCGCCCAGCGCCAGGCTGCCGGTATCGCCCATGAATACCTGTGCCGGGTAAGCATTGTACCACAGGAAGCCCACGCAAGCCCCTACAAATGCGCCGATGAATATAGACAGCTCCCCCAGGTTTGGGATATCCATGATATTCAGGTAGCTGGCAATAACATAGTTGCCCGACACATAAGCGAACACACCCAGGCACACACCTATTATGGCTGATACACCCGTAGCCAGGCCATCTATACCATCTGTTATATTAGCGCCATTAGATACCGCAGTGATGATAAAGATCACGAACAGTATATACAGTATAGGCGTGGTAACATTTACATATTTCTCGCCAAACAACGCTGCGGCTATCTTCTCATACCTGAATTCATGTGTCTTGATGAAGGGCAATGTAGTAGTCGCAGTTCTTATATTCACATAAGTATTCCTTTTACCATTCTCGTCCTTTCGCACATAGCGCCCTTCCTCCAGTTGCTCTGCAGCGTTATATATACCAGTCTGGCTGCCGGTTACCTGCCTGCTGATGACCACATGGTGGTTATAATACATAGTAACCCCTATGATGATACCAAGGCCCACCTGCCCCAGTACCTTGAACCTTCCTGCCAGTCCTTCCTTATTCTTCCTGAACACTTTTATATAATCATCCAGGAAGCCTATAAGGCCCAGCCATATGGTTGATACCAGCATGATGACTATATATACATTCAGCACGCGCGCAAATAGCAGCGTGGGAACAATGATAGCCGCTATAATAATGAGCCCGCCCATAGTAGGCGTTCCCCTCTTCTGCACCTCGCCTTGCAGGCCCAGGTCGCGCACAGTCTCGCCTATCTGTTTGCGCTGCAGGAATTTTATGATCCACTTGCCAAATACCGTAGAGATGACGAGAGATAATATGATTGCCATCGCCACCCTGAAGGTGATATAATTGAACACACCCGCACCCATAAGGTGGAACGTATCGCGCAGGTATGTGAACAAATAGTACAGCATGGCAGCCCTTTATTTATTTAATGTTTCAAATGCTTCGGTCAGTATCTCCCGGTCATCAAAATGATGCTTTATTCCTTTTATCTCCTGGTAGGTCTCATGTCCCTTTCCTGCTACCAGTATTATATCACCCGGCTGTGCCAGCGAGCATGCTACCTTTATCGCCTCTTTCCTGTCTGTTATCCTCAGGCTTTTTCTTTTTTGCGGCGCGGTAAGCCCGGCTTCCATCTCGTTCAGTATAGCCTCGGGGTCTTCACTCCGTGGGTTGTCAGCCGTTAGTATTGTTTTGTTGCTGTGCTCGCAGGCCACCTGGGCCATTACAGGCCGCTTTGTCCTGTCGCGGTCACCGCCGCAGCCTACTACCGTTATCAGTTGCTGCCCGCTTGTGCGTAGCTGGTTTATGGTAGCCACTACATTTATAAGCGCGTCAGGAGTATGTGCATAATCCACTATGCCCAGTATCTTATCCTTTGGCGACAGATAAGTCTCAAATCTGCCGGCCGCGCCATGCAGCCCGCTCAGCGTGGCCAGCACGCTCATTTTTTCTTCACCCAGCAGTCGCGCTACACCATATACCGCCAGCAGGTTATAGGCATTAAATGTGCCTATCATCCTGAAGTGGGCCTCAGTGCCATCTATCACCAGTACCAGGCCTGTAAGATTATTCTCCAGCACCTTGCCTTTTATGGTGGCTACTGTTCTCAGGCTGTAAGTTTGCTTTTCAGCTTTTGTATTCTGCAGCATTACCATACCGCGCTTATCATCGGCATTGGTCAGGGCAAATGCAGCATCCTCCAGTCCGTCGAAGAATAGCTTCTTTACTTTTATGTATTCGTCAAATGTATTATGGTAATCGAGGTGATCATGTGTAATATTCGTAAATGCGCCACCCGCAAAACGAATGCCCGCTATGCGGTGCTGGTGTATAGCGTGCGAGCTCACTTCCATAAAAGCGTAAGTGCACCCCGCATCCACCATTCTCCTCAGCAGTGCCTGCACTGCTATGGCATCAGGTGTAGTATGGGTAGCTGCCTCTACCTTGTCGTGTATATGGTTCTGTATGGTTGATAGCAATCCGCATTTATGGCCCAGCCCTTCAAACAGCTTGTACAGCAGTGTTGCCGTTGTGGTCTTCCCGTTTGTACCGGTAATGCCTACCACCCTTATCTGCTCAGATGGATGTTCATAAAATGCTGATGCTATTATTCCCGCCACAGCTGCGCTGTCCTTTACCTGTATGTATGCTACTGCATCATTCAGCTCGGCAGGCATTGTTTCACACACCACAGCCACTGCGCCCATGCCTATCGCCTTTGCTATAAACGCATGTCCGTCAGCCAGTGTTCCCTTTATTGCTATGAACAGGCTGCCCTGCTCCACCTTGCGGGAGTCTATACACAGGCTGCTTACCTGCATAGCCATATCGCCTCGCTTTTGCAGCGGGCTTATGCCGGTCAGTATGTCGTGTAGGTGTTGCATCAGCTTAGTTGTAAGAGTATATTTTGTCCTTTTGCTATTCTTGTTCCAGCGGGTATAGATTGTGCGGTCACCTTTCCTTTGCCCTGCACCTTCACATCCATACCACCATTCTCCAGCATATATACCGCATCTTTAAGGCTCATACCTGTCACATCCGGTACTATATTCCGGTACAGCGCTTTTGGCTGTATATCGGTATGCCTGTTAGAGTCGGTAGATAGCTGCATCATTACATTCTTATAGTCCACAGGTATATTGGTAGGCTTGCCTATGCCACCCAGCAATACCTCATAGCTCCTCGCGGTAGCGGCCTTTGCGGGCATCATACCATTGCTCACCCTGGCAAGGCTGTCCAGCGGCCCTGCCCATGCGCCCATATTTTGAGAGAATATCTTATCCGCCACCATCCTGAATACCGGCGCGGCTATCGCACCGCCATAGTATGCTGCAGAGTGAGGCTTGGTGCGTATCACCACGCATATTGTATATTTAGGCTTATCTGCAGGCAGAAAGCCTACAAATGAGCCCTGGTATACACCATCCGTATAACGTATACCTTTATCCGCCACCTGCGCCGTACCTGTCTTGCCGGCCATAGTATAGTATGGCGATTCTATGCCCTTTGCCGTACCGTCAGTTACCACAGCGCGTGTGCACTTCAGCAGCTGCGCTATGGTCGAGGAGTCGCCCACCTGCATTACCTGCTGCGGGGCATATGTTTTCACGTTTTTTCCGTACTCTCTAATAGCGCTCACCAGGTATGGCTTCATCATGCGGCCATTGTTGGCTACAGAGTTATAAAGCATGCAGGTATGTAGCGGGGTTATCATTACGCCATACCCGGTAGCCATCCATGGCAGCGATGTGTTGCTCCATCTGTTGGCCTTATCACCGGGGCTTATCACCACGCTCCTGCGCTCACCCAGCAGGTCTATGCCAGTAAGGCTGTCCAGCCGCAGCTTTTTCAGGTGGTCCACGTATTTACCTGGGTTATCCTTGTAGTAAGCATAAGCTAGTTTAGCCATAGCCGCATTGCTCGATTCTGCATATGCTTTCCATATAGGCATTGCATGCAGCCCCAGGTGAGAGTCGCGCATTACCCTGTTGCCAAAGCTTATAGCGCCACCCTGCGCATCTACTATCTGGTCTACATTTATATATTTATCCTCCAGCAGCGATAGCAGGGTCACGAGCTTGAATGTAGAGCCCGGTTCAGTAGGTATAGTGGCATAGTTAAAGTCCTCATCATAGCTACCGTCTTCCTGCCGCCCCAGGTTCACCAGTGTTCTTATCTTACCGGTATTCACCTCCATTACTATACAAGTGCCATACAGGCACTCATACTTCTGCAGTATGCTCAGCAGTGCGTGGTGGGCCACTTCCTGCACATTCATATCCAGCGTGGTCACTATATCCCTTCCGTTCTGGGGGTCTACCTCACTGCCGTCTATAGGCACCCATACGCTGCCTGTGGTCTTCTGCACCACGCGCCGTCCGTTCTCGCCTACCAGGTCACGGTTATACTTCGCTTCCAGCCCGGTTATATTGCTGTCTCTGAACACACCTATAGTGCGGCGTGCCAGCTGGTGATAAGGCAGCTCTCTTTTCTCTTTTGAGTCTACTATAAACCCACCAAATCCCTTGCCCTTATTAAAGATCGGGAAGGTGCGTAGCTGCTCATATTCGTAGTATTTTATCTTCCTGCCCAGCAGGTAGTACTTATTGTTATTGTTGTAGGCATTTACAAAATCCTGCTTGTATTGCTCCGCCGTCTTCTGCTTGTCCGTAAGCAGGTGCGACATGCAGATACTCAGCGAATCTATGTTCTTGGCAAACAGCCCTGAGTCTATCACAGAGAAGTCTATATGCACCTCAAATTCAGGGATAGATGAGCTAAGCAATATTCCATCTTCGTTATAGATATTGCCACGCTCTGCCAGCAGCGTATCGAAGCGGGTATGCATTTCCCTGGCCATAGCGCGCAGCTTTGGCCCTTCCTTCATTTGTATCAGCGCAGCCTTTATGATCACGGCGCAGCCAAACAAGCAAATGCAGGTAAAAGTGATATACACCCTGAATCGTATGTCCTTCTTAATATTCAATTACAGTTTCCAACTTTACTATCTTCAAAAATCTACCAGTAGATCTTTTAAAAACTACCTGTCAGCAAATCAACTTTTTAACCTACTTACCTATCTTATATGCCGGCAGCAGCGATGGCTTCAGCCCTATCTTTTCTGCGTTCTTCATTATCTGCGTCTCGGTCTTCACATACATCAGCTTCGATTTCATATCCATATACTCCCAGCGCATCTCTTTCAGCATTTTATTCTTCGCATTCACCTCGCGCTGCATTTCTATAGCACGGTGACTGTTGCTGATGTACAGCACACATAAGAGGACAAGAAATGCCAGGAAGGGAATGTTATTGACTATTGCCTTGTAAGATACTTTCTCTACCAACGACCGCCAGTCACTCCGCACTTGCTGTGCGGGTGTTAACACCTCCTGTTGAATATTTTTTTCCTCGCTGCTCATACGCTTTTTATTTCCCCCGGAAAAACCTCCTAATGTTCAACTTGCTCATCTCACGGCCCTATACCAATCAGCTAAAAATCATTTCGAATCATCACTATAACTCACCTATCAACTTTTCAACAAATCAACCTACCCGCTCTCCCACCCTCAGCCTTGCGCTTCTTGCCCTTGGGTTGCTTTTTATCTCCTGCTCCGTGGGCTCTATTGGCTTAGGGTTTACGGGCTTCAGCAGCGGCTGTATTGGCTCTTCATATTCCCCCTGCTCGTCCCATCTCCCTCTTTTTATGTAGTGCTTCACTATCCGGTCCTCCAGCGAGTGAAACGATATTATACTTAATCTTCCTCCCGGCTTCAGGCTTACTGCCGCCTGTTGCAGCAATTCCTTCAGCGCGCCCAGCTCGTCATTCACCTCTATCCTCAGCGCCTGGAAAACCTGCGCCAGGTAGCGGTTAGGATTCCCTTTCATCACAGGGCTCAGCATAGCTTTCAGCGCATCTATCGTTTGCACGCCTGTGCCCTTCCTTTGGGTCACTATGTGCTTTGCCAGCTGCTTAGAGTTGCGCACCTCGCCATACTGCTCAAATATCATGTGCAGCTGCTGCTCGGTATAATTGCGTAGCACCATTGCTGCGGTCAGCTCAGCGCGCTTATCCATTCTCATATCCAGCGGCCCGTCATACCTTATAGAGAAGCCGCGCTCTGCGGTATCAAACTGAAAAGAGCTTACGCCCAGGTCAGCCAGTATACCATCCACCTCATTATGCCCGTGCAGCCGCAAAAAGCGGCGCATGTATTTAAAGTTCTCCGTTACCGGTATCAGCCGTTCATCATCAGGCTTATTCTTCCAGGCATCTGCATCCTGGTCAAACGCTATCAATCTCCCTTCGGCACCCAGCTCCCCCAGTATGGCCCTGCTATGTCCGCCCCCGCCAAAGGTGGCATCCACATATACACCATCTTTCTTTATGGCAAGTCCCTCTACCGCTTCGTGCAAGAGAACTGTTGTATGATAAAAATCAGGATTACCCATAGTTCTATATATTTTCAAATGGGTTTCCAAAATCATTTGCCACAGTTTCTGCAAGCTTGCTAAAGCCACCCGCATGTTGGCGCAGATAGTTATAATAGCTATCTTTAGCCCACAGCTCTACCTTATTGCCCTGCGCGCTCAGCACCGCTTCAGCTTTTATGCCTATGCCTGCATAGTCCATTAGCTGCTTCGGTATCAGCAAGCGGTCTGCGGTATCAAGCTCTATTATATTAGCACCATTCAGAAACAGCCTTTTAAACTCTCTTACTTCAGGCTTAAAGTCATTAAGCCTGTTTATTTTTTCACTGATCGCATTCCACACATCCATTGTATATATGGTAAGACAATTCTCAAATCCACGATTAACAACAAATTGCTCTGTACCATCGGCCAGCTGCTTGCGAAAACCCGATGGAAGCAGGAAACGCCCCTTGGCGTCCACCGTTACTTCATATTCACCGAGAAAATTCACCATTA
>Ga0247810_10002427_pt1 | contig 10323 bp, 11 predicted proteins | sample UWRJL119311C1_FD_179918 | JGI IMG/M metagenome (GOLD analysis project Ga0247810, IMG submission 179918) | Plant litter microbial communities from Arlington Agricultural Research Station in Wisconsin, United States - UWRJ-L119-311C-1 | ecosystem: Environmental > Terrestrial > Plant litter >...
CGGGCCGTGAACATCGCAAGCCAGCGAGCAGAAGGTTTTGTGCTAGGTCTGGAGACAGCTGGGGCGTACAAAACAGACGTGATCGAGGCGCTCTACATTGGCTTTGAGAGATCCGGTGCGCAGCAGCTTGTTCAGTTGTCGATGTCGTGATTCACTGCCATGAACCGTCAGCCCTGTGTCACACTCAATCGGCACTCGCGAACCAATTATACGGGCTTAGCTGCGTAATCTGCCGATCCCCGTGATACAAATTACTTGTAAAAAGCTCCATTAAGAAAAGGATTTGCCATGTTGGATGCAAGCGAATCAATTGTGCGCTTAGTAATGAGAAATGATGATAGGAAACCGCTTGGTGTAGGTACCGGTGTACTTTATCGGCACAACGAAAAACATTACATAGTTACCGCATGGCATAATCTCACCGGCCGTCACAACTTTGACTATTCTTGCATCGACCCCAGCGGGGCTGCTCCGACCAATGTACTGGTCTTGATGGCGAGACGAGTTACTGGATATATTACATCGAGGTTGGCTTTCGAAGTTCGCCTTGAAGATGAAGAAACAACCAAATACTTCGTTCATCCACAAATGTGGCCAAGAATCGATGTCGCAGCTCTGCCAATACATCTAGATCAATCTTACAGCCACGAAATGAATTTGAGTACGGGACGTACTCGGATCGTGAACATGCCACTTCTGCTAGACACTCACGGATTCGGTACTCAAAAAATTACAACTGTCCAAGACGTAGAGGTCGATGACCCCAGCGTTGTGGAAGCATGGTTCGAAAACCTGGACGTTACTGACGAACTTTTTATCCCGGGCTATCCAGAAGGCATCACTGACTATCTAGGGCAGCCCGTATGGAAGCGCGCTACGGTAGCATCCAGAGTTACGCCCGGATGGAACAATGAAAGTAAATTTCTTATTGACTGCGCCTCAAGAAACGGAATGTCTGGGGCACCAGTTTTTTATCACAATCGAGAGGGGCGCGTTAAGATCGGAAACTCAAGCATCAACTATCCAAAAATTGCGTCAATACTTGCAGGAATTTACATTGGCCGCGTGGGCACGACAGACGAATTTGAAGCTCAAGTTGGCGTCGTTTGGCACCGAAAGGTCATTGACGAGATGTTGAACGCTGAGACCTTAGGTTTCCACTCACAAGAAATGTACGCCGGGGATGAACAGATCATTGAAGCGTTGAAAGCCTGCTACAAAAACTCAGCAAAACAAGGTCTCCAAAATGTCATGGACGAGAATCTACCAGCAAGATATTACGTTCTTAACGAAGTAATGGTAAAGATAGATGGACGAGCCTCCCGCAAAATATTGCTGGATGAGATATTGGCTTTAACCAAAACAATGCTTGATTCCGGCGAGTACGAAGACGCGCACGCCGAAAGCAACTAAGACTACCCATACAACATAACTAAATACACGGAGTTTTCATGGCAGGATTAAATAAACCAACGCTTGGCACAGATCGCGTGAATGGTTGGATGTACTTCGACTGCCATATGACGAGCTGCCTCGTACTCAAGGAGTTCTTCGAGGCTTCCAACTACCTTAGCGGCATAAAAAAAATTCAGGCTTCAGCAAACGAGACTATTAGAGTATACGAAAAGCTGGGCCTCAGCGTCGCACGAGAGCAAGAACTCCAAGACTGGTCTGAGAAAATGAGCTCAGAAGGTTATCACGAGTTATTTTCGATGGCTTTTATAAGTATGTGGTCAGCATTTGAAGCAGGAATTGAGAACCTAATAACCACTTACATCGAACATGATAAGCCGCTTGCCGAGAAGCTGCATCGAGACCTTGGCCTAAAAATTCAGCTGACTAAGTGGCCTTGGAGCTTTGATGAGCGGCTGGGTATTTTAAGGAAAATCGAGCGAAAAGCTATGGAAGGAGCAGTCCCTTACCATACGAGGATAATAAAAATGCTTTCTTATATAGAAGTAACTGTTCTGGAAAGTGAAGCGAGAATTCCTCATGCAATGCCGAATCTAGATGAAGCCAGCAGGGTAAGAAACATAATACTTCACCGTTATGGTGAAGTCGGAGATCGAGACGTCGAGTCGTGTCCAGCTTTAGCACCTTGGCTGAACAAGACAATCCCATTTAATGATGATCGATTCCGTAGATACAATGATGCTATTACCGTAACGCTGGTTGCAATCATGGGCGCCATACAGCGCAGCCGCTTTGCTATCAAGAGCGCTCCTACAACGTGACAGATCCAAGCTTAGCGGATAGCAGTGCGGCTTCGACAGCGTCGGCAGTAAACACAGCCGCATTGACTGGCGGCTGGCCCAACTGCGCGTGAACATGCGCTGCGATCTGCGTGTTCATATCCTGGAGCAGGTCCAGCGCGTCGCAGAGCACGCGAAAAATGTTGATTCCTTCAGAACCTACGTGATTTTTCGGTGCTATTAGCTGCTGGCTAATCCCGGCCACGCTTCGGCGCAGACCTGCGATCTTTTCCTGCATGTCGCCACCCACGGCAGCGTTGTGCTTCTTGCCGACCACCAGGTTGTAATCGCGCCCAGTCGCCTGGTGCATATCGTCGACGGCGGCGAGCGTAGCGGTACCGGCTGAGTTGAGCTTGAGTGAGCCCAGGGCGTTGATGCGTTTGATGCCCCCCACTTCCTCGGTGGAATGGTTCTCCACGTCCTGGACGTGGCTCTGGAACTTCTCGCTATTGCCCAGGGCTTCCACTTCGCGCTCTAGGGAATGGTCGCGGATCTTGCCGTCTGTAAGGCGCAGCCAGTTGCCGTCCGTGTCGACGCGCTGCTGCACGGCGTCACTGTGTTGCCACACCTGGTCCCCCTTCGGCACCTTGGGCAGGCTCAGGCCGTGTGGCAGGATCGTTTGGATGTAGGGCTTGCTGGGCGAGCCATACGCGAAGCACACCACCACCTGGGTGCCTTCTTGGGGAAACGCAAACATACCCATTTCTTCACCGCCCGAGGGCAGCGGCAGCGGCACGCCAGTGAGTCGCGGCACGGCAGGATCTGCTTCACCATCCTGGCCAAGTACTTCGATGTCGACCGCGTAGCGTGGGCGGAAGTCATCGCACATGGATGCGTCGGCCGGAGCGTCGGCCACACCGACCACGCGAGCGAAGCGCGGCAAGTGATAGCCGCCGGTGAGTTCAGGAAAAAGGCGTTCTACGCTGCGCTTGATTGCGTCGTCCATTTGATGGCCATCTGTGTGCCGGCAAGCGTGACACTGGTGATCCGCTCGCCCTGGTTGATTGATGCGCCTGGTCGTAGCCCGGGCAGAGCTGAGACCATCGCGCTTTGATTGCCCTGGTAGCCGTCGAACAAGCTGGCCGGCAGCTGCAGCGCTTGGCGAGCGCCAAAGAAGCTGTCCGCCCAGGAGCCCACGAACACCTCCCCGTCACCCTGCTGCTGCCAGATAAAGTCGGGGATCCCGAACACCGTGCCCATACTGTCCATGGCCTGGTAGCCGGCCGCTAGGCTGTAGAAATACGGCGCTTTTACCTTGGTGTACGGCTGGTCCGGAACACGGAAGCGCAGCCCGGTCTTGCTGCTGATATCGGTCAGCACGGCGCGCAAATCCACGTGACGCAAGTTCATTGGCATGGACTTGGCCAACACGGCAGCGACCTCTCTGCAGAACAGGATCTGCTCCACCCCATTAGCCGCGGTGCATCGCTCGACGTAGCCAATAAAGTGCCGCTGCAGCGCCGATTCGTTGTAGCCGATGTCCAGTGTGACCAGGCCGCTCACCTGGGCCCCGGCCTGAATCGTAAACGTGGCCCGCCCTGGGCTTTTCAAGTCCAGGCGCACGTCGTCGTTCACCAGGGGAATGACCACGCCGCCGATCGTCAGGACCTTATGGAGTTTCATGCTCATGAAGTCGGCCCCAGGTAGGTGTCCACTTTCTTGAGCAGGCTTTCAAAGCCGGTCAGCTCTTGCGGCGCGCTCGATCCATCACCGGCGCCGGCTACGCCGTCACCTGGTGCGGACTGCGACGTCACCGGGTTGCCGGCGCGACGGTTTTCGACCTTCTCCGGGTTTGACAGCTTCTCGGATAGCGTGAACTGGATGATCCATTGATTCAGGCTGTCGTCTTCCCGGGCGCTCACACCGTCGGTGAATTCCACCTGGCGAATGCCAAAGGCCTCGGCCGTATCGTTGACGATCCGGTACGTGGTGCGCTGGCCACCGCCTTGGGTGCTCTCGGCCAAGCGCATCAGGGTGCGCAGGTTGCTCATATCCTTGTAGGGAATGGTTAGGGCCACGGCCAACGTCTTGGGTTTGAACCCCTTGTGCGACGTCTCGGTGCCGCTGGTTTGCCCAGACATATCGTCGCTTTCGATCTTGAGGTTGGCCGTCACTTTCATGCGGTTACCGATGATCTGTTCACCGTTGAGCATCAGGGTCATAGGCCCACCAGTTCACGAACAAAGCTCAAGCCCTGCAGGGATCCCACCAGCATCACACCGGACGACAGCACCCATTCATGGCCCGGTGCGTCATCGCCATCGAGCAGCTGGGCGCGCAGCTCGCTTGCATCACCTGGGCCCAGCAACCGCGACTGCATGCTGGTGTCGGGTGTGCCGCCGGCCAGCAGCGCTTTCAGCTCGTTCAACTTGGAATCCTGCCCCACGGCCTGTTCGGCTTTGCGCTGGACCAGCTCGGCCAGGTCATCGAGCGGCGAACTATCGGCGGCGTAGCTCTCCAGCCGGGCCAACTGGCCTTTGATAGAGGCGCTGGCCTCTTTGAGCACGGTGCAACGCTCAAGCGGGAGAGCCGCCCAAGGCGGCAGCGCGCCTACAGTCGGCAATTCCCACTTCGACGTGTCCAGCTCAAACAGATGCTTGGCGCGTCGTTCGGCCTTCTGCAGCTCGGCAATAGGCATCAAGGCGTTGAATTTCGACAGCACGCCGGCCATCTGGTCGAAGCGCGTGCCCAGGAACAGGATCACCAGGGCGTACTGCTCGCCCGTCGGGTGCGCCGGATCTGCGCTGTCCTGCAGCTTGTCAGCCAGGCGCTGCACTAGGTTCGGTGCAGACAAAAACCGCTGATAGCCGGTGCCCTGCCCCACGCCGCTCTGGAATGGAGTCACTACGAAGCACTTGGGGATCTCGCCAAACTGGCCGTCCAGCGCGGCGCGGCCACTGGCAACCACGCCTTTAACTGCTTCACCGATCAGGCTTAGGTCCGTGGTGACCTGCTCTGCGAGCGTGGCCAGGCGGCCATACGCGCTGTCGAGCTGGGCGGTAGCCATGTCCTTGGCCGCGTCCATTTGGTCCATCCACGCGGTCGCCTCGACGGGCCACTGCATGGTTACCGGGGTCCAGTTCACTGCGCGGCATCCTTCACTTCAGCAACAGCAGACTGATAGGCAGCTGAGAAGTCGGCCTTGATGTCGATCGCCAACTGCAGGGCCAGCGTCTTGGCGTTCTCGATCGCCGTGCTCACCACACGCTCGCCACGAAAGCAGGCGCGACGGTGAACGGCCAACGCTTTGGCGATCGGCTCCATTTGTTCCAGGTTCACCGCTGCAAAACTGTTCTCCGCTTTCAGGTCGGTGTCCGGGATCAAGCCATATTTCAGGTCGGTGTAGGCAATGTTCAGCTGCGCCTGGCTTTGGCGGTCAGTCAGTAGACGCATGCCGCCGTCAAGCTCCAAGCCCCCCGTCTCGATTTCGAGTCGGTAGGTGGCCAGCTCCGTGAGCATTTCCGGTTTATTCATACCCACGGCGATCAACTCGCCTTCGGCCAGGGATCCCGCCAGAAAGTCCGATGCGTAGGTGTCGCCGTCGACGATACGTGCGTACGGCTTTTTGTAGACTTCAACTGTGTACATAAGTCGGCCTCAATCAGCGCGGTAAAGGGTATTGGTGTAAATGTTCGGGTTGTTCTGCTGACCGCCAAATATGTACAGACTGCCGTTGTACTCGGCTGCGGATAACAGGTATCGCGTGACGGGGAGGTTTGCCAGACGCCGCCACTTATCAGTTGCGGGGTCATATTCCTGCACATGGTTGTAGGCCGGAGAAGATTCGCCGGACACATTGCCCGTCCCGCCTACCGTATAGAGGAAGCCAGACACAGCAGCACCAGCACTGGTGGAAATACCCACGATTGGTGAAGAGCCTGTAGACCAGGTATTCGCGACGGAGTCGTAAATGAACAGGTTGGAGTTCGACGCTACGTAGATCTTTTTGCCGATCGTGACGGCCACGCAGTACGGTGCAACCGCTGGCATGTCTGCGAGCTGCGTCCACTTGTTGGTCGCAACGGTGTACTTCCACACGTCTTTGGTGGTCCCCCCGCCACCGCCATTGCTTCCACCCAAGACATAAAGGTCGCCATTTAGCTCGACCATACCGGACCATGCCCGCGCAGATGGGCCCACCTGCAGGGTCTCCCAAGTATCCTTTGCAGGATCGTAACGAGTAAGGTCTGCCAGGAGCGTGCTCCCGCCGTCGCTAGTGCCGCCAAAGAGATACAGCATGCCTCCGACGGTAGCGGCAGCGTGACGCGAACGGGCAAGTGGTGCGGAGGTCTTTTGTTGCCAAGTAAGAGTACTGAAGTCGTATCGCCACAGCGTTTTCCCCAAGGCGATACCACCGGCAGACGAATAGCCGCCGGCCACATATAGGGCGGTGCCGATGGTCGTCATAGTGCAAGTATCGCGCGCAGTCGCGCCGCTGTTTACCAGCACGTAGTTACCAATAAGAGGCGCAGCAGTGACAAACCCAACGGTGGCTGACCAGTCGCTTTGACCAGTGGCCACACCTTTGTAGGCAACCCGGGCGTAGTACTGGGTGGTTTTAGTCAGTCCCGAGGCCGAGAAGAATTCGGTCAGCTGCGAGGTACTCCAGCCGCTGTCCTGAACGACCGTAGAAAAGTCGGCCACATTGGAGATCTGCCAGCGGCTCGACTGGTGAGTGTCCGCGCCGCCATAAACGCTGAATACGTCAGCAACCAGCTTGCCGGCCAGGCTGACCTTGGTCGAACCATCCGTGGGAAACGTCAGCGTCGGCTTGCGCACGTAGACCGACGCGGTGTTGAAATACACCGTGGTCGACCAGTCGGAGGTTAGCGTTGCGCCGGCGTGGCGGGCGCGCATGTAGTAGCGGGTCGACGGAGCCAGGCGCAGCGGCACTTCGCTGAGTGGCAGGCTGCGCAAGTTTGCCGCCGTGTCCTTGTCCAGCACCAGGTTAGCAAACGCCGCGTCAGTCGCGATTTGCCAGCGGGTTTTTGCGTGCGTGTCATAGCCTGCTGGATAGACCACAAAAGCCGCGCAGGTCAGGGTCGGTTCGAAGCCAATGCCCGTCGACCCATTCACCGGAGCTGTGACGGTTGGTTTCTCGATCGCTGCCGCGCCCAGCGGAATCTTGAAGGTTTCCTTGATGCCGCTGCGGGTGATATCGAGTGTCACCACCCCGGCGGCCGCGTTGGACGGAATAACCAGCGTCAGCGTATCGCCGCTACGGGTCACGGTGCCGGTGCTGGTGGCGACCGCCCAGGTGCTGGAGAAGTTGAAGTCGGTGATTTTGTAGGTGTTGGTGCTGCCCGGGTACAGCAGCACCGGGCCGTCCAGATTCACCTGGGCCGGCGGCGTCCAGTTATCCAGATCAATCTTCTTATCGACCTTGGCTTCTAGCGCCGTAAAGCGCAGATCGATCTGTGCAAACAACGTGCTGTAGTCGAACTGCCAAGTTTGCGCGGGCACGGTGATGCCGGTCAGGCTTTGCGCGCCGTTGTATTCCAGGATGATGTTGCGCGTCAGGTTGTTGCCAGCCTGCAGCGGCGGAATTTCTTTGTGCTTTTGCTGCAGCGGCACATAGGCGGTGATCAGCAGCACGCCTTCGGCGGTCTCCAGACCCATCCAGTTGAAGTCGAAGTCACCCACCGCGCTGCTCATCATCAGGCTGTAAACCACCTGATTCGGGTTCAGGAAGCCTTGGCGAGTCACGTTCGTGCGTTGCACGATCTGCGCAGCGGGTGGCACGCCTGCAGCCCGATCTACAGCCTGTGCGGTGTCCAAGCCCGGCACGTTGGCCAGGACGAAACGGGACACCACCAGCAATTCGCCGGCGGCTTGTTTTTGTGCGATCAGGCTTTCGCCTGCCAGGGTAATACTTGCCCCCATTGGGAGATTCCTTTTCAGCGAGTGACCAGCGTCATGTGGTCGTTGTTGAATTCAGCGGTGGCCAAGGCCAGGCCAATGGTCTGTGTGTCGTCAAATTTGGCGGTGATGGTCATCTGGTCGCTGCTGACCTCGTGCGCGCCGATCACCAGCTGCAGCAGCGTGGTGCTCACCAGCTCGTAACGTCGGCAGGTGCGCCCGTACTGATGCACCACCAGATCGAGCAAGGTGGGGAAAGCAGAGAGTTGTTCGTCGGTCAGGTGCAGCTGGACGATGTCCCAGTCCCGATCGGGCTGGCGTTCACTGATCAGAACGGTACCGATGCCCAGGCGTTGGAAGATCCGCTGGAAGCCCGCCACGGATCCGGCGTCGACCGCGTTGATAAAGGCGTACTTCACGCGCAGCCGGTAAAGAGTCTCGGGCTCCCCCTTGAACCGGGTGATATCGCGCTGCCAGGCGAGCAGATCGAGCACGGCCAGGTGGCAGGTCTCGGCATCCATCTGCAGCAGCGGCCAGCGCAGCCATCCTTCGACGGACTCCCACCAGCGCTGGGCAGCGGCTTTAAGCTTGGTGGCCTCTTCACCGTCCAGCCAAAAAGGCAGCTCGAGCTTAATCATTGAGCACCACCGCAAGCGTCCGCAGCCGGGGTACGGTCAGGGCCGACACAATGTCGTCATTGCCGAACTTCATGGATTCGATGCCGGGAAACTGCTCGTGCAGCTCATCAATGAGGCGGCTGAACGAAAACCGCGACTGTGGCCAGGTCAGCGTCGGGGCGTAGTCACTGCCGGTGCTTTCGCGAAAAGCGGCCCGAATGAACAGTGCGATATCGGCTTTCAAGGTGGCGCGCTGCGCGTCGGTCAGATTGATCACCGGCCATACCTGCAGGCTGACGTCGTGCTGCGTCTCGGGCATGACCAGGACCAGCATGTCGTCGCCGTGGCCATGGTTGCCTTCGTCCATGATTCGGGCGTTGATTTGCTCCAGGTAACTGTCAGCCGGCACATCGGCTTGGAACAGCACATAGGCGTTCGCACTGCCTGGACCGCGTGGCGCACCGTGTTCGAAGTACACGCCATTGGCCGAAACACCCGGGAAGGCAGCGATCAGGGCGCGGTAAACCGCGTCGGTGTGCCACTGGTTCACCGCGCTGAACTGGTTGCGGGTGCGCAGGCGCAGATCCTCGTCCAGTTCGGCGTCGGAACCCGGGCTAGCCAGCCAGCCGTCCAGGTTCACCACCTGGACAACGCCCGGTACCGGCACGGGCAACACCGCGTAATAACCCGGGGCCAGGTTGAAGCCGCTGCCCGCCTCGATCGCCATGGCCGGCACGGACACTTGCGACTCGCCTTCGGCAAAGCTGGCCAGCGCCGTGGTGACCAGCTCGTAGATGTTGCCGTTGATTGCAGGCGACTGAACGCGGGTGCCGATCGGGATCTCGAACGAACCCACGATGGTGGCTCGACTGAACAACAGCGTGCCGATCGCCTTGGTCGATGCTTTGCGCTCGACGTTGACCGCCCAGGCCAGCATCTCCAACCAGGTGCCGCCGGCCGTCTTTACAAAGAAGTTGGGCAGCACGGTGTCGCTGACGAAGTTCAAAATCCACAGCACCGGCTTGGTGACCAACGCCGTGACCACCCGCCAGAACGGCGAATACGCGCTGGTGTTGGCCAGCTTGCTGCCCTGGGCGGTGACTTCGGCTTCCCACGCTGCTTTCAAGGCCGCTTCGGTGGTCGGAATGCCGGAATCGGCTAGTGCCTGTTTGAAGTCGACAGTCACAGGGTCACCTCCACGCGGCCAAATTGCAGGGTGGTGGCCGTCACCTGGTACTGCCCGGTAGATACCTCAGTGATCTTGGAGGTACCAGGGACCAGGCGAACGTCGTTTTCCACCAGCAGCTCCAGCTGCTGGATGCAGTCGCGTTGTTTGAGGCGGTTGCGCTCGCCGACCAGGACCACCAGCAGGCCGCTTTCGCGGATCATGTGGCCGATGTCCTGGGCGATACAGGCCCGATCCTCGACAGGCAGAGGCTGACGCGACAGATCCAGATCCAAGTCGTTGTCAGTGATCAGAAGGTCGATGTATTCGCTCACCCGCTCACCCCCATGCTGATCAAGTTTTCGATTTCGAGCGGAGTCATTGGCTTGGCCGTGTTGATGTTGATGTTTTCCACGTGCGTGCCCTTGTT
>Ga0247810_10002428_pt1 | contig 10320 bp, 7 predicted proteins | sample UWRJL119311C1_FD_179918 | JGI IMG/M metagenome (GOLD analysis project Ga0247810, IMG submission 179918) | Plant litter microbial communities from Arlington Agricultural Research Station in Wisconsin, United States - UWRJ-L119-311C-1 | ecosystem: Environmental > Terrestrial > Plant litter >...
CGCTTTGGGATACGTATAGGGCACTGCACCCTTTTTTTAATATCATACAGCCATCACGCAATAATGATATGGTGAAGTCGATGATGGCACATTACGATCAGAGCGCTTTAAGGATGCTGCCGATATGGTCCCATTATGCGAATGACAATTGGTGTATGAGTGGGTATCACAGTGTGTCTGTAGTTGCAGATGCTATTATTAAGGGAGTTTATAAGGGTGATGCTGAAGCTGCGCTTGCAGCCTGTATTGCGACTGCCAATCACCGGGATTATGAAGGGATAGGTGATTATATAGATAAAGGTTTTATACCAGCTGAGAAAAGCGGGACCTCTATTTCGAATACACTCGAATATGCTTATGACGACTGGTGTATTGCACAGGTTGCCAAAAAGCTGAATAAGCCTGAACTTTATGCCCAATACATGAAACGTTCTGGAAATTGGCAAAACAATTTTGACGTTGAATCTGGTTTTATGCGTGCAAGAATGGCAGATGGTAGTTTTCAGCCAAAACCGGATGTACTCAGTACACATGGGCAGGGATTTATAGAAGGCAATTCCTGGAACTATAGCTTTTTTGTACCACAGGACCCAAAGCTTTTAATGGAGAAAATGGGAGGCAAGAAGAAGTTTGCCGCTCGTCTGGATACCCTGTTTACTATGCACCTGCCGGATGAGTTCTTTGCGGATACGGAAGATATTACAAGGGAAGGTATTATTGGGGGTTATGTACATGGCAACGAACCTGCACATCACGTGGCCTATTTGTATAATTGGACAGGACAACCCTGGAAAACCCAGTCACGTGTCCGTATGATCTTAAAGATGCAGTATAAAAATGCCCCTGATGGCCTGGGTGGCAATGATGACTGTGGCCAGATGAGTGCCTGGTATATCTTTTCGTCTCTTGGTTTCTATCCTGTGGCTCCGGGTTCAGACGAGTATTCTTTGGGCAGTCCGGCAGTTGAGTCGGCAATCCTACAACTCGAGAATGGTAAGATATTTACTATAGATACTATCAATCAAAGCGATAAAAATGTATATGTACAGAAAGTGTTATTGAATGGAAAGGTGATTACTGATTATACGATCCGTCATAGTGATATTATAAATGGCGGCAAACTTGTTTTTTATATGGGTAATAAAGTTAAATAGAAAAAATAGCACATTTGAGTCTTGTTATTATAATTATCTTTGCGACCCTGCATTAAACGCAGGCCAATAAGATTCAGTATTAATGACAATTTTCCTGACCCTGTTTTCAGCAGTACTTGTATTTTTTACAATACTTTCCCTAATTAAAAATGATTATTGGATCTTTAGGATCTTTGACTATCCGAGGTTACAGAAGTTTGTAGCGACCTGTACCTGTTTGGTACTGCTGATTTACTTTTTTGACCTTACTGATAGTACGTATGTCATCTGTATTGGGGCTATGGTATTGAACGCGTTGTATCTGGCTTATCTGATAGCACCATTTACACTGATTGGTAAGAAACAGGTCTTGCGTGTAGTTAAAATAGTGCCTGAACAATCCATAAGTATCATGATCGCCAATGTATATGAGGATAACACAAATACAAAAGGTTGCCTTAAAGAAGTTCACAAGGCCGATCCGGACATTGTACTTTTGCTGGAAACCAATGGAAGATGGGAAAAAGAAACGGAGGAACTGTCAGCCAAATATTCCTATAACGTTAAGGTGCCGCTAGAAAATACTTACGGGATGTTGCTCTATTCTAAATTGGAATTGGTAGATGCTGAAATTAAGTTCATGGTGGAGGAAGGCATACCATCAATACACACTAAGGTTCTCTTAAAAAATGGCCAACATATAAGGCTTTTTGCCGTACATCCGACACCACCGGTGCCGAATGAAAATCCAAGGTCTACGGAGCGGGATAAAGAAATGCTATTGGTAGCTGATATGGCAAAAGACTGTGATCTTCCGGTTATAGTCATAGGCGATCTTAATGATGTCGCATGGAGTTATACTACTGAATTGTTTTTAAAAATGAGCGGTCTGCTGGACCCAAGGCGTGGAAGAGGATTTTTTAATTCCTTTCATGCGCATTACCCTTTTATGCGCTTTCCTTTAGACCATGCTTTTATATCTACTGATTTTAAGCTTAGGGAAATAAAGCGACTTTATAACTTTGATTCTGATCACTTCCCGATTTTCATCCACCTTCAATATGAGGCAGGAGCCGTATTGCAGCAGGAATCAATGGAAGCTGATCAGGAAGATATAGAACTTGCAGAAGAAAAGAAAGCAAAAGATGTTAGTGAGTAGCAGTTGTTTCCAAACAGCACAAGTAGATTTAATGATATTGTAACTGCTATTTTGAATATACAATGGTATTTTTGCAATGCATAGTATCAACAGCTATTGCCATTAAAGAATTATAGAAATGCATACACGTTCAGTCGTTCTGTTACGTTATAACTTTTATTGTATTACATATAGGCGGGGTACTGATTGCGGAAACATTTCCGGAAAAGCGTATCACATCCAGGATAATAAGTGGGATAAAAACTAATAAAATTACATGGGATTTCCGCAATGGGATCCTCGCAGCTAAGATAAATTGATTACTAATGACAAACGAACAGACAGCTGTAAGGGCAACCTATTTTAGTATAATCAGCAATATCGCCCTTGCTGTTATTAAGGGTACTGCGGGGATATTAGGCAATTCGTATGCATTGATTGCCGATGCGATAGAATCAACCGCCGATATCTTTGCCTCCTGCCTTGTATTGTTTGGGATTAAATATGCCAACAGGCCGGCAGATGAGAACCATCCTTATGGGCATGGAAGGGCAGAGCCTTTGGTTACGTTTCTTGTTGTAGGCTTTCTGATAACCTCTGCGACTATAATTGCATATGAGAGTATTATGAATATCAGTACTCCGCATGGCTTGCCAAAATCGTGGACGCTGATCCTGCTTGCGGCATTGATCGTATGGAAAGAAATCTCTTTCCGGTTAGTGATGAAAAAAGCTATAGCAACCAATAGTTCTTCGCTAAAGGCAGATGCGTGGCACCACAGAAGTGATGCAATAACTTCTGTTGCAGCATTTATAGGAATTTCTATAGCTTTGATCCTGGGTAAGGGATATGAAGCTGCAGACGACTGGGCGGCGCTTTTTGCTGCGGGATTTATTTTATATAACAGTTATAAAATCTTTAGGCCCGCATTGGGAGAGATTATGGATGAGCATTTATATGACGACCTGATTGAAACCATAAGAATAAAGTCCAGAGACGTCGAAGGTATAATAGATACCGAAAAATGTTATATCCGTAAAGCAGGAATGCAATATCATGTAGACCTGCATGCAGTTGTAGACGGAAATATTACTGTAACCCAGGGGCATGAACTTGCGCATAAACTTCAGGATGCGCTACATAGAGAAATTCCGCAACTTGGAAATATACTAATCCATATTGAGCCTGATGAATACGGAGAGTAATAATCTTCGTAGAGATCACTTATTAAATCATAGCTATGGGGCATATAAAAAAAATGATGTTCACATTCTTATTAGTACTGATTGTAAATTTAGTTTTGGGGAATAGTGTAAATGCACAAACAGGACCTGAAATAAAAAAGGCGGACAAACTGTTTGGTGGAGCATGGGTAAATAAAAGAACGACAAGGCATTTAAGGATATTTATTGAGAAAGATGGGTATGTAACCATTAATGACTGGACGAGTAAAAAACAGAAGCAGGAAGAAGGGGACGCTTATAAAGCCTATATCAAAAAGGGTAAACTTATAATGCCGGAAGATTTGGAGCACCATACCCCATATAGTGAAATGCAGGTTAAGGATAATACATTGATTTATATTACTATATTTAAAGATAATGAGGGAAAACAGATAACTGATAAGGAGTTTTTCGTAAAAGAGTTGTAGAGGGGCCTTCAATAAAAGCATAGTACATTGTTGTATAATCTGCCTTTGGCATGTTTCCTCAAGACAATGTCAGAGCAGTTTTGTAAAGGCATAACTAAAAAATGCTGTCACTATAAAGTGACAGCATTTTTTAGTTATGCTTATTGATCCGAAGTATCTTTAGGATTGGATAAATTCCAATAAATCTTTATTAATAGTTGCTGCTTCTGTTGTAGGCATTCCATGAGGGAAGCCTGGGTAAGAGATTAGCTTTCCATTTTTTAAGAGTTTTGCAGCTTTAGGAGCTTGAGAATAGGGTACGATTTGGTCATCTTCTCCATGCATTACAAGAACTGGGATTTCTACGCTTTTAAGGTCTTCCGTGAAATCGGATTCAGAGAAAGCTTTTATTCCTTCATAGTGAGCTTTTACTGAACCCATCATTCCCTGACGCCACCAGTTGTGTTTGATCCCTTCTGCAACTTTTGTTCCTTCGCGGTTCCATCCGTAAAAGGCGATAGGGAAATCGTAGTAATATTGTGCCCTGTTAAATCCTGTACCTTCGCGGATCTCATCAAAAATTGATAATGGTACGCCTTCAGGATTACTGTCATTTTTTACCATGATTGGTGTAACGGCACTGATTAAGACGGCTTTTGCTACACGTCCTTTTCCGTATTTTGCAACATAACGGATAACTTCGCCACCACCGGTTGAGTGTCCAATATGAATAGCATCTTTTAAATCAAGAGCTGCCGTTAATTCAGCTATATCGGCAACATAGGTATCCATATCGTTTCCTGCTGAACTTTGTCCGGAACGGCCATGTCCACGGCGGTCATGTGCTATAACCCTGTAGCCTTTATTAAGGAAAAACATCATTTGTGTATCCCAATCATCACCTGATAAAGGCCATCCGTGATGAAAAACAATTGGTTGTCCTGTTCCCCAGTCTTTGTAATAAATTTCGGTTCCGTCTTTTACTGTAAATGTGCTCATTTTCTTAGTTTTATAATTAATAAATTTTAGAGATATTGTTACTATTCCGGAAGCAATTTTAAATCCATAAGCACAATTGCCTGATATGTAGATTTTTATGTTTTATCCATGTTGTCTAAGTTTACGATATAGCGTAAATTTATGTTAGGCTTTCTAAGTATCGTAATTTAAGTATTGTAATAGGCATTGGCTTAAGTTCGGCTCCTAAATTTAAGGAAATAATTATAAACAGGCTTGAGCAGGGGGCAAAATATTAAACGAGTTGCATCTTTATTACTATTAATCCTAAACTTTTATTAAACTTTGCCTTATTAAAGAACTATGATTTAATTTTATGGGAGATGTCAATAGGTATCTTTTAATATTAAATTTTTTTTTATGGCATCAGGTTTTTTTGCGATTTTGGATGATATAGCGGCATTAATGGATGACGTAGCGGTAAGTGCTAAAATTGCGACACGTAAAACGGCAGGGATTTTAGGAGATGATTTGGCTGTAAATGCAGAAAAAGCGACAGGGTTTTTATCATCAAGAGAATTGCCTGTGCTTTGGGCCATTACGAAAGGCTCGTTTCTGAATAAACTTATTATTCTGCCTATTGTTTTTCTGCTGAATTTCTTTTTTCCGATCGCTATTACGTATATCCTGGTTTTAGGAGGTTTCTACTTGGCATTTGAAGGAATGGAAAAGATTGTTGAATACCTTTTTCATCGCCCAAAACACAAAGGAGATACCGCAGTACAGCAAGTGTCGGAAGAAGCTGCAGTAGATGAAAAGTCAAAGATAAAATCTGCTATTACGACTGACTTTATCCTGTCTATTGAGATAGTGATCATAGCGTTAGGTACTGCATTAGACAAGGATTTGACTACTCAAATCTTGACGGTTTCGATTGTAGCTATATTGGCAACAGTGGGAGTTTATGGTCTGGTGGCTCTTATTGTAAGAATGGATGATGCGGGTTATAAGCTAATCGACCGCAGCAAGAATTCTGGATTCTTATCCAAGCTGGGACAGTTTTTAGTAAACCTATTGCCATTTGTCATTAAGTTTTTAAGTGTTGTAGGTACAATTGCCCTGTTATTAGTATCCGGTGGCATATTTATTCATAATATAGACTACTTTCATCATTTCCTTCCGGAAGTTCCTGCAACTTTGGTAGAGCTTCTCTTAGGAGTAATGGCTGGAATTATAGCAGTTGTTATAGTAACAGTAGGTAAAAAGATTTGGTCTTTAATTAAACCAAAATCGGCAAGGGTATAATAGTCTATGCTGTTTTTGCGTTTCAATTCTTATCACGATTAAAAGTATTATAGTTGGCAATTAAACATTTTACGATTATTGTAGTCTAATAAATATAAACGACTTAAATACAAATGTTATGGATAACCCAAACCTTTGGTCGCTGCGATTGGGCTTTAGCGGTAGACAGGCAGAAACAATTAGGAAAAATGGCATCAACATTTTTCTTAAGGATTCTTTTTTACAACAGGCGGATGGTCAACTCCCTGCATTTTTAAAGGATCAGCCTAAGACACCAGTAGAAGTTAAGGCATTTCGTGATAACATAAAAAAGGGTGGCGATAATACAAAGATATTGGAGGAAGTAGTTAAAACTTCTTATGATCTGAAAGCATGGTGGCTTGAAAAAATGCGGACTGACTCTTATCCTTTGCGGGAGAAAATGGTCTTATTTTGGCATAATCACTATGTTTCGACTATCCAAAAGGTAAGGGTCAATTATTGGATTTACAATCATAATCAAATACTACGCGAAAATGCATTTGGTAATTTCAGGGAAATAACAAAAAAAATACTGAAGACCAATGCAATGGTAGTCTACCTGGATAATACTGAAAATAAAAGGGATAATCTTAATGAAAACTTGAGCAGGGAACTACTGGAACTTTTTACTTTAGGCGTTGGTCATTATAATGAAAGCGATGTAAAAAATGGCGCTAAAGCACTAGCAGGTCTTAGTATAGGTGCGGACGGACCACAATATAGCCAAAAGAAAAGGGTAATTGAACCTTTTACGTTTATGGGTAAGACGGGTAAATTTGATGTAGATGATATTGTAGATATTATCTTCCAACAAAAAAACGCTCCCTATTTTATTACTAGAAAATTGCTTAAATGGTTTATTTATGATAATCCTCCAGAAAATTTAGTTGCCTATTATGGTGACTATTTACGTGAACAGAATTATGAAATAGAACCATTGCTTACAAAAATAATAACAGAAGAATTTGATAAAAAAACAGCCGGCTCTAAAATAAAAGATCCTTTAGTATACCTTTTTCAGCTCTTAAATGAGTTGGGTATGCAAAACCCAAATAATAAACTGGTTGGATTATATCTTCGCAATCAAGGTATGGATTTATTTAACCAGCCTAATGTTAAAGGTTGGGATGGTGGTAAATCCTGGATAACGGCCTATCTTTTTCTACAGCGTAATAATTTAGTGGATCAATTGTGTAAAGGTAAAAACTTTAATAGTAAACCGCTAAAATCGATTAATGCAGATAATGAAGTTGTATCAGAAACTTTTAATGCACAGCTTAGGTGGCGTAAAAAAGGAACTAATAAAGATGTTATAGCAGAGCTTAAAAACCGGTTGCTTTTTAATGTAGATGATGACATGCAAAAGGATTTTGAAAACATTCTGAAGTATGACTTTGACCCTGAAGGGGCAAGCGCAGCTAATGGTGTGATGCGGCTTTTTAATTTTATGGTAAAAACGCCTGAATTTCAGATAATTTAATGGAGATGATATTATGAACAGGAGAAACTTTTTTAAACTTACAGGTACGTGTACAGGGGGATTATTGCTATTGCCCAATTTTTTATATTCGTATGCGACTCAGGAGAACCTGACAGCGGGTAATGGCTGCCTGGTATTTATTCAATTAAATGGAGGTAATGATGGATTAAATACATTTATCCCTTTTCAGGATGAGTTGTATTATAAATACCGTCCCGCTATTGCAATCAACAAAAATGACAGTATAAGTGCCTCGGGAGGAATGGCTTTTCATCCTTCTTTAAAAGGTTTGGCTGAAATACAGCAAAAAGGGGATCTGACCGTAATACAGAATGTGGGATATCCAGAGCCCAATCGCTCGCATTTTCGAAGTCAGGAAATATGGCAAACAGGATCTGCCTCAAAGCAATATTTGGCCGATGGGTGGCTGGGGCGCTTCATGGATAAACATTATCATCAGCACAATCCGACAGGAGCTGTCAATATAGACGGTATAGATAATCTCTCTCTTAAGGGAGTGGAGAATAACGCTATAACAATACAGGATCCTCAAAAATTAATAGGAGGGGGGACAACTCAAAACGTCAGGCTATCAGATAATCCACAGCTTGATTTTGTTCGTAAAATTGCTAATTCAGTTTCTGAAGGCTCCAATCTAATGAGTGAGGCTATAAAAAAAGCAAAGCCTTCTGATGTAAGTTATCCAAAAAGCGGACTTAGTAAAAATCTGGAGTGGATTGCTAAACTGGTTAAGGGCGGATTAAATAGCAATATATATTATACATCACAGCAAGGATATGACACTCATGATAAACAGCTGGCATCACATAAAATCAAACTGGGTGAACTCGGAGACGCGGTATTAGCTTTCTACAATGATTTGAAAGCAGCTAAAAAAATGGATGAAGTTACAGTAGTTATATTTTCAGAGTTTGGGCGACGTGTTCAGGACAACGGCCACGGTACCGATCATGGTACGGCAGCTCCGATGTTTGTAATTGGCGGAAAGAATAAGGGTAAAATTATTGGTAAAAATCCTAATCTAGCTAATCTTGATAATGGGGATTTAATTTACGAAACTGATTTTAGAAGCGTATACGCGGCCTTACTTAAAGACAAATTTGCTTTTGATCCTAATCAGATAGGTATTAATAATGCTCCTTTGAGAGGATTGTTCTAGTTATTATATGTAACCGATTGAGATGTAATTCTTTTTGTATCAATATGTAATTGTAGGAGTAAATCTTTATTGACTTTAGTCTCTCTAACTATTAATCCTAATAAACTAAAATCTTTTTTTAAATCTTTAATCTTTAAACTTTTGTTTACTGTAAAATTATATTCAAGTGGCTGACATTGTCAAAGCCTAGGCCATATTCAAATCATTCCCACGATTGCTAAGCCTTATTTAAGGCATCCAAACTTATTTTTCCGGGACCCGTCAAAAGGATGACTGGAATACCGTTTACATATATAAATTTATTCTCCGTGTTCAATATCAATTCCATGGAGTTGAATAATAGAAAACCCCTTAAATCTTAGGATTTAAGGGGTTTGAATGCCTCGGGAAGGCGTTAAAGTCGGGGTGGCAGGATTCGAACCTGCGGCCTCCTGCTCCCAAAGCAGGCGCGATAACCGAGCTACGCTACACCCCGTATGCGGCTGCAAATATATAATTATTTTTAACTCTCACAAAGTTTTTCAGGAAATAGTATCCGATTATTTTCGTATAGTTTAAACTGATGTTTTTTTGCGCTCCATATTTTAATAAATGGCTACATTTGCAAAGTACAAATAGATTTTATAAATAATATTATGTCTGATACAATAGAAAAAGTAAAATGCCTTATTATTGGCTCGGGACCTGCGGGTTACACTGCTGCCATATATGCAGCCAGAGCAAATATGTTTCCCGTTTTATACCAGGGTGTTCAGCCGGGTGGACAACTGACAACTACCAATGAGGTCGAAAACTTCCCGGGCTATCCCGATGGTGTGACAGGTCCTGAAATGATGATCCAACTACAGGACCAGGCAAAACGCTTTGGTACTGACGTACGTGATGGCTGGGTTACTAAAGTAGATTTCAGCGGTTCTATCCATAAAGTTTGGATCAACGAAACTAAAGAAATCCACTGTGAGACAGTAATTATTTCTACCGGTGCTTCGGCTAAATATTTAGGGTTGCCTTCAGAATTGCACTATCTGAATATGGGTGGTGGTGTTTCTGCCTGTGCCGTTTGCGATGGATTCTTTTATAGAAATCAGGAAGTGGTTATAGTGGGAGCAGGGGATTCTGCCTGTGAAGAAGCACATTACTTATCCAAACTTTGTAAAAAAGTAACGATGTTGGTAAGAAGCGAACAGTTCAGGGCTTCGAAAATCATGGCAGAACGTGTCCGTAAGACAGAGAACATAGAAATCATGATGAATACTGAAACTCTCGAAGTATTAGGTGATGGTCAGGTAGTAACTGCGATCAAAGCTATGGATAAAACCAAAGAAGAGGTTGTTACTATTCCTGCAACAGGTTTCTTCGTAGCCATAGGGCATAAACCTAACACGGATATTTTTAAAGATTATATTGCTTTGGATGAGACGGGTTATATCGTAAATATGCCGGGGACGTCAAAGACCAATATAGATGGAGTTTTCG
>Ga0247810_10002429_pt1 | contig 10319 bp, 10 predicted proteins | sample UWRJL119311C1_FD_179918 | JGI IMG/M metagenome (GOLD analysis project Ga0247810, IMG submission 179918) | Plant litter microbial communities from Arlington Agricultural Research Station in Wisconsin, United States - UWRJ-L119-311C-1 | ecosystem: Environmental > Terrestrial > Plant litter >...
AAGCAGGCGTTTTTCTACGTGCTGAAAGACTTCCGGATCAGGATCATCCAGTAATTTTACCAATGCGCTTATTTCTGTACTATTTTCCATTAAATATGCTATTACAATTGCGTGTTTACCTATTTTTGCGCTATGGTATTACAATTTGTCAGTGATTTTCTGAAGCATCGTTTAACCGCTAAAAGCAGGCATGGTACACATTCACCTTTTGTTTACAAGCTGGTGGATGAGGTAATTTACGATTTTAAGTCCAAAACTGAATACAATAGTGTGGAGCAGCAAAGAAAAAAACTTTTACATGACGATGCCATAATCAACGTTACAGACCTTGGTGCCGGTTCTCACCTGAACAAAAACCGTACAAAACCTGTAAAAGAAATTGCAAAAAATGCATTAAAGTCGCCCCGCCTTGCCCAATTAATTTACAGGCTGGCAAAGAGCAGTACTCCGGCAAACTTGCTGGAACTTGGTACTTGCCTGGGTATCACTACTGCCTATCTTTCCAGGGCTTGTCCGGAGGCAGATATTATTACCATTGAAGGCTGTCCGGAGACCGCTAAAAAAGCATATCAGAACTTCCAGGAGCTGGATCTGGAAAATGTGGAGCTGCAGGTAGGGAATTTCGATGAGTTATTACCTAAAGTGATTGAAGAAAGTGCACAGTTGGATTTTGTTTATATCGATGGTAATCACCGTAAAGATGCGACTATCAATTATTTTAAGTGGTGTTTGCCTAAAGTACATGAAAACTCACTATTGATCTTTGATGATATTTACTGGAGTAAAGGGATGAAAGAGGCATGGGAAGAAATCAAAAGTCACCCGGAGGTGACTGTAACTGTCGATCTTTTCTGGATAGGTTTAGTTTATTTTAAAAAAGGACAGGTAAAAGAACATTTTAAGATCAAATTTTAAGACTGCTTAAAGCAGCTAAATTCTTTAAAAAGCTTCTGCCAGACTTAGGTAGAAGCCTGATTGTCTGGCTTCGCCAATGCGTTTTTCTCCAACAGCATAATCTGCTCTTACACTTAATCCCTTAGCGGGGTCATAGAAATACCTGATTCCGGCGCCATAAGATGGTTTAAACTGTTTCAGAGAGAAACCGCCATTTTCGAAAACGCGGCCACCGCCCCCAAAAGCAACCAGGCCGAATCGGTTACTAAAGCGATACCTTAATTCTGTTTGTGCTGCAAGCAGGTTCTCATCCCGGTAGCGGCCGGAGTAATAACCCCTCATTATTTCATCGTTCCCTAATTGTGGCAACAGGTAAAAAGGTGTACTGTTACTTTGTACGGTGTAATATATCCCATTCACACCCAGCACCAGCTTTTTTGCCAGGGGCCAGAAGTTGCGTAATACTACACGGATCTGGCTGCCGCTGAAATCATTGCCGCCGAAAATATCAGGTGCATATTGATAAGAAACGCGACCGAAAAATCCTTTGGTAGGATAGTTATTTGAATTTCTGGTATCGTATGTCTGCGAAACACCAATAAAGAGCACATTTCCCCCTGGTTTTCCCAGTACTGCCGGGTTAGTGTCGTATAAACCACCAATTTCTTTATCCTTGAAACTGTAATTTTCAAATCCCAGGGATACTCCTGTATAAGTGAAGGGAAGTATATTCTTTTCTACATCGAACATGGCCTTTACCTGGTGCTGTACAATCCGGTCTTTGTCGGCCTCCAGTGTCTGGTTCCCAATGCCGAAAAAGTCGAAAGGCATACTGCGGAAACGCATTTCACCGATCAGGTGATAGGCATTATGTTTAGTCCAAACATCCCCTTTCAAACTTACATTATAAGTTTTTTTGGTTGAATAGGATAAAACAGCAGCAAAATTTGAACTCCTGTTGGTGCTGTCATTTTTATCTACATAGGTAGAATATAAACCTCCGGCACCAAATTCCAGTCCGACTTCCTGCGAATACCTTAATAATGGCAGGGGCATAAAACTAGCCCTCCGTGTGGTATCTACATCTTCTGACAACATACGTTTAATCAGTTTCATCTGGGCTGATCCAGAAAAGGCAGAGAGCAGGAGGAAGTTGCAGATCAGAAATCGTTTCATTTTAATGACTCGGATAATAGGTATAGCCGGCGAAATTAAACAATTTGAACGAATTAACTTGTACCAGGTGCTGTTCCCATTAAGGTATAGACCTCTTGCATGTATACAGCCTCGTTCAGCATGGACCGGAACTCTTCCAATTCTTCTGAAGTGAAGGCAAAGCTGATATCTTCATTGGGACTGCGCAATAAAATCCTTTCCTTTTTATCAGGAAATGGGAGAGCGGTTTCTGTGAAAGAAGCATTTTCTATAATTTCCCTGAAGCTGATAAACTCCTGTCCGGAGAAGGAAAGCACAAGGTTGTTATGCCATACATAATATACTTTGCAACAGGGACAATGTGAGATTGCCGTGTGTTCTCCTGAACTTAAAACTATTGTTTTACACATATGATTGGGTTTTATTATTCCTTTTTAATGCAATCCTGACCCAGCAATAAAATATGACTGAGGTCAGGACGGGAGAGCGCATTTCATTTTAGTTTTAATCTGTTTTCTATCATCCGCTCTTCAGGTAGTGTAAGAAGTCGGCTACTACTAACCTGTACTGAGGAAGATTTTGTGGATGTGCCATTTATATCTGTTAATACAGCCTTGAGGCAGTCTTCTTCCGGATCTCCCAGTATTGGGTCTGCGGGGTTAGCAGCGGCAATGTCAGCAGGGATACCTGTGAAGTAGTCTGACCATCCGCTCGCATTTTTGATCAGGAAACTGGCGAGATAGACGGTGTATTTATCAATGTTTATCGCAAAAAATCCGACCGGTTTACCATAGGTTGTTGAACCGGCAAGCTTAACTTTAAAATAGGGCTTAAGACTGCTGATCAGTAGTTCGCTGGCCGATGCAGTGTGTTCGGATACAATGAAATAAATGGTTGTTATGGTTTCCAGTGTTCCTTTTTTACTGAAATAATGTGTGTTTCCGGCTTCCGTGAAATTAACATCGGCCATAGTGGCCGTTCTTCCATTATATATCACCGTTTTTCCTTCATTATCGTAGTAAGGCTGATTCTTAAGAATCGTTGCTTTTCCTGTCTGCAGCTGAGTATTATAATGCTCTGAGTAGATTACTTTCCCGTTTAAGGAGGTGCCTGCAACCAGGTTGGCGACGTATTCTGCTGTTTCTACATAACCACCGCCATTGCTTCTTAAGTCGATCACAAGAATGCCCGGATGCGCCGCTGCGAGTATAGTGAACGCATCGTCAAGGGCTGTTTTACATAAACTCAGTCTGGGGAATGATCCCAGTGCGATATAGGCGATCTGCTGATTTCCGGAACTGATCACAGCGGTTTTTAGAATGGCCTGATCACTTGCTGTACCAGTTGCCGCACTAACGCCGGAAGTGTTTCCGCTCTGGATATACGAATATTTTGATGATGTGCTGCCAGACGAAAATTCATAAGGACTTCCTGTTGCTGAATTTATTTTTAACTGTGAAAAATTAAACAGCTCAGTTTTAAATGCCGTGATTTCAGGATTTATCGTTGCGTATTTACGTGGATTAAATCCGGCATAAGGGGGCAGGACGTCATTCCATAGGTACACCTGTTTGGCATATAGATAAATAGAATCCAGTGTAAATTCGGTACGTGTTCCCGTTGTTGGTGATATAGGTTCTTCTGTAAGAACAGGGGAGTCTTTTTTACAAGAGATAACAGTCAAAGTTATTGCCAGATAAAATATACAATAAAGCTGTCGTTTCAATCTAATAGTCATGCTCCCCTGTTTGATAAATATGTTATTCGGTTATGGTGATGAGCGGCGTAGAAATAGTTGCCCTGCCTCCCGCATAATACTTGCTTTCCGGATAAGTATAGAGGATCAGAGAGTAGGTACCAATAGGAAAATCAGCAGGAACTTTCAATGACCAGCCGGTAGTTTTTGCTTCCAGTAATGTAAGTGAGACGATCACCCTTGTTACACTATTTCTTATCTGTACGAGCGTAACTTTTTCCATATTGTCACCACCGCCCCATGTGAACTCCTGACCTCGTTTTAAAGTAACAGGTTCGGCGACTGGCGCAGTAGCTAATCTTGGTGCCGGACTTTTTGCAAGTATTTCAAATGTCTTATCTATGGTGAAAGACCGGTTGTTTGATACTATTTTAACTTTTTGATACAAACCCGGCGTTTCTGTTGCTACATCTGCCCGGATAGGTGTAATGCCTGATATCGTTGCAGGAATTTCTGCATTATCGTTATTGATGAAATATATTTTTGTAAGGTTGGCGTTCGTGTTGAAGTAATCACCATTCACGGTGATATTGGAATTGATTTCTGTAAAAAAATAACCATTATAGTCCAATATTGATACCGAACTGATATAAGGCTTAGTAGAATTGATAACTGGTTTTAATTTATAAGTGGTTGTTTTGCCATCTTCAGCAGTAACGGTGAAGACCGTATTTTCATTGAATTTTACAGTTGTTCCTGATGCTGGTTGTATTGTCGCTTTATCAGACACCGTGATTACCGGCGATATGTTTTCTGGTACTTCCTGTGCAGGCGGCCAGTATAATGTAATTTCATTATTCTCTATGGCAGCTTTGATTGATGCGCCAGTATTATCTTTTATAGTGAAATTGACAATTTCACTATAAGGCAGTGAAGGGTATTCTTTTTTACAGGCAGAGAAGGCAAGCAACAACAGACAAAGAATTAAAGTGTAATTGAATGATGTTTTACTGGTAGTTGTACCTAAGTATTTATTTTTCATGATGTTGCATTAAAGACTTTTTTTTATATTTTTGAGCCCTTTAAAGACAGGGTAATGTTTTTTTAATTTCATTACCCTGTAATTTTAAAACAATCCGGGGCTTTTATCTTGGCGGTATATCTGCTAACAGATCTCGGTGAATCTTTAGAAGAGGGGCTGACCTCGTACGCCAGCCTCTTTTTCAATCCGCTTCGAATAGCTTATTTAGTTAATTTATATTATTTCAATCTTTTTGTATGGAAAGCTACAGCTGTGTTATACGGTCCTGTTCCAGTACCAACGATTGAATCTAATTGCACTACAAGTACTTTTGTAGCTGCTGCTACTGTAGAAGCATTTGCTATGATAATGTATCTTGATGCTACAGCGGCTATGGTTCTGGTAGTGGTGTTATAGTTATACCACCCAACAACTGTTGCTGTGTTGTTGCCTAATGTAGTTGCGGCAGTCAGGCCAGTAGAAACATTTGCCAAAGTTACATCCGCTACGTTAGCCACAGATGGAAGATCAGTATAGCTTAAAAAGAAACCCGTAGCAGGAGAGATATTTCCATTGAAATTCTGAGAGAATAATGCCTCAGGATCATCGCTGTCAATTAAGTTTTCTGTCAGGTTATAAGCGATAGTTCCCCAGCCGGATGCTGATGGTACAGCTGCAGAATTTGTGAAGCTACCCGCCTCAGTTCCATTTACAGGAATAGTTGCCTGAGCTCCGTTTAATGATAATTGCGCGCTTTCTGAAGGAGCTGCTGTTTCTTTTTTACATGATGCGCCAAGGATGGCAACTAATGCCAGGCTTAATGTGATTTTTAAGATGTTGTTTTTCATTTTTTAATTTTTTATAATTTATTATTGATTTGGGGTTGATGCCCCGGATTGTTTCATAGGTTGGTTATTTGGCGATCACATTTATCGGCCAGTTCAATGTACTCGCTGCCCAACCACCAAATAAGGCTGTTGGTGCATAAGTTCCGGCAGGTGTGTTATCGGGTACACGTATGACTGCCTCTGTGCGGGTGTAAGATTCGATAGGCAGCAGGGTCTTCTGACCTCCGGCTACAATGCTTAACTCCTGGAAATCATAAAATACTTCTCCAGATGTAGTTATGGTAAATGTATCTCCCTGTTTCACTGTAATCACTTTATAGTCGATAACAGGTCTTCCATAAATGAGCTTTATTGGAAGGGTAGTTTCGGCAGTAAGGTGTTGTATTTTTACCCTGACCTTGTAATCGCCGTCTTTCAGTTCCTGCGGAATTTGCAGGTTGGTCAGCGTATATGTTTTCAGTCCTGCGACAATTGTGGGCGTAACTGTGGATCCCTGAGTTGATCCTATTACCGGATGTTCTACCTGATCGGCTCCAACTAGGAATACTTTCACCTTATTAGGATCTGTGGTATTAAAATTCCCCTGGATACTGATTGTTTTTGAACCGATTGCCCATCCTGCCGTTGTAGTGGCCGTTGAAGGTTCAATCAGTACAAGAGGACCAAGCTGCTGCACTTCAATGTTAAGTTTATAAGTGCTCACGGTTTTATCTGCTCCGGTTACAGTGTAAGTAACATTCGTACTCATCACGTCAACAGGTAATATTTCTTCGCTGATCTTTGCCCCTTCGCTTACCTTGATCTGCGGATCAATTACATCCAGCTGGTAATAGAAAGGGATATAAACAGTAATGGTTTTATCCGCTTCGTCAATCACACCAGTAATTACACCATCGGATACCGGGATTTTATACTCGGTGATTCTGCTATTCTGAAGCTCAGGCAGATCCATTGTTTTTTTGCAAGCGGAAAATCCGATCGTTACTAACAGAGCAGCTACAGATAATATTAATTTAGATTTCATTTGATATTAGTTGATTATTTGATTTCAAATTTTGTACTGCCTTTAGGCACCAGCACATATTCAAATGTGAAGAACATATGTGGGGTAGACCTGAACCAGGTTTCTGGTGTGAATGCATTCTGGTAACAGCTGATCATTTTGATTTTTGCAAAATTGCCGTTTGCTGTGCGCAGAACGATGGTTCTGGCTGGCAGTTTTGTTCCATTGGCAAGCGTTAGGCCATCTGCAATAGCATAAGCCACATGTTCTTTCTCGTAACTGCCATCACCAACAGTACGCCCTCCAAAATCGTACAGGTACCATCCTGTACCTTCTCCGAAGTCGCCGTTTTTGTCTGTTCCGACTATAGTGCCCCCTGTTTTGAATTGTGCTTCTGCAGGAATGTCTGTTACTTCATCAAAAGATTTCTCTAAAATCAGAATAGCGCCTGTGCCTGATGCCCCGTAGCCTAGATTTGTCGCATTTGTGCCGTTATTCCCCGATAAAAAGCTGTTGTATAGTCCGTTGAAGCCTACATCCCATCTCGCTGTTTTTGCGAAAGCGGCTTTAATCTCCATCTTATTCTCCAGACTGTAATAAGCGGCTGATTTGGGTACTGTAGGATTCGCATCGTCGGTTTCCACCGCAAAATTTTCCACTCGCTGCACTTTATAAAAGGGAACTGTTCCGGTGATTACTTCCGGCTCGGTTTCTGGTGCCGGATCCTCGCTTTTAGAACAGGCACTGATCATAAATGGGATGATAGCGAGCAGGAAAATCCTTTTTGCTGGTTGAATGAATTTTGGCTTCATGTATTTTTCTGTATTTGTCATTGCCGTTTTTTAATCTGCTGTCAATAAGTTTCTGCTGCCATCCTGCTGCACATAATAACGGAAGGTGAAATAAGGCGCAGGCCAGTTCAGGTCGCTCACCGTTGCAGGTGCGCCTTTATACATGCTGATCAGCTGTAACTTGGCATATTTTCCCTCAGCTGTACGTAGTACGTAGGTCCTGTTGATTACAGGTACAGCGATGTGTGTTTTCAGTTCATAGAAATACCAGCCGTTGCCGGCTCCGGAATCCCACCCTGCGGATGTGATGGTATTATTGGTAAACTCTGCATCAGAGGGGGCCTCTGTGACCTGATCATAAGCTTTGTTAACAACAACCATTGCGCCTTTACCAGTGGCACCAAAGCCAAAGCTCTGGTCGTTGGTGCCATTGTTGATGGATACATAAGAATTATACTCTTTTGCAAATGCGATATCCCATTCTGTACTTACCTTTTTACTGCTTTCTACCTTTGCTCCGGTTTTAAAGTTGAAATAAAAAGGTTCAAAAGGTTTACCGCTACCGACTGTATTGCCTATGTCACCCTCCAAGTCTCTGATCACAGTACTCACCCCATCTTCCAGTTCAGGAGCATTGTTTTCTTTGGTGCAGGCCGACAGCATTGTTATCATTGCAACTGCAACCAGTATTTGCCTGATGTAATTCTTTTTCATTCTGTTGGTTTTAAGCTACTGTTACTTCCTCGAATACATCGCCAAAACGGACAAAGGTTTCGTCAGCTGCAGCGATAGCAATGGCTTCCTGTTCAGGAGTAGCCGCCTGTTGATTCATTACGGATACGAAAACGCCCCATTTCTGGCCAGTTGCTTCACCATATCCTGAGAAAAATGATACCCCTTCCGTAATACCACCTTTTTCGAGCATTTTCACAATGATACTACCGCCCATGATAGAACCTTCCATCACATAGAGTGCGCCCAGTGCCTGTAGTTCATTTTGGATAACCGGTACCGCTACGGTGCGGATGTCGTTTACATTTCCACCCAGAGCCTCGATATCATTTTTAAGATAAAGAGAGTTTCTGCGGTCTTTGTAGTCCGGCAAGAGCCCTGTTGTCATGTAAGGTGCAATGGCCTGTTCTACCTGATTGAAGTAGGTATAAAAATATTTCAGAAAATCTGCGTAGTCTGCATTGCTGCGGATGGCTTTCATTTTCTGGATTACTTTTTTTTCTAAATTAAGATGAGCCTCTTTGGTCGCTTCTTTGATGTTTGTACTTAGCATATTTCTGGTTTTTTGTTGTTTACTTGAAAAATCTATAAGTGATGCCGCCTATAATTGCCCTGCCCTGTTGTGCAGGCATAAGCTGATCGCGGTAATCGAAAATATTATCTGCCGTGAGCTGTAGTGAAAGGTGTTTGTTTATGAGCGTTTTCTGGAGGGAAATGTTGAAGAGGAAATAACCAGATACAAATGTGTCATAGTTGTCGATAAAGTTATTTGCCCTGTTCGCTTCCATAAAACCATACTTACTGCGGTAGTTTACCCGAAACGAACCAGTGAAGCCCGCTTTGTGCTCATAAACAAATTTAATGTTGGCCATGTGGCGGGAACGGTTGGCCATGCCGAAGTAATCCGATCTTTCAGACTTCCGTAATTTGTTGTTTTCCGTATCGTAGACCTGAGCGAATAATCCGGTCTCGTTTTTAATAGAGTCGATCACACCACGGTCTATCGCATACAATAATTGATAACCGGCATTGATGTTCAGCGATGGGGTGGCCGACCAGTTGATACCGATCTCCGTTCCTGCAAGATATGCTTTGGCAATATTTACGTAGGAGAATATCTGTTGATTACTGGTCTTGGTTGCAACTTGTTCTGAGTTGATAAAGTTTTTAATGTCGTTGTAAAATACGTTGACATCCAGCTTTACCGATTTAATGGCTGTTAAGGTGAAACCTGTACTGTAAGATACAGAGCGTTCTGGTCTGAGTGCACCTATTCTGTTTGCTATAGGCCAAATATTCAGGATCTGTCCGGCATCCTGCAGGATCTTAATTTCTCTTGCATATTCTTCAGATCCAAGTACGGTATAACCCGTTTGAATATTCGTAAATACCAGGTACAGCTGTTGAAAATTAGGCGTTTTGAAACCCGTACCTACGGCCGCTCTAAAGACGAGGTCTTTAATGGGGGTAAATTTTAGTCCCAGGCTGGGATTGATTTTACTGCCATACTTGTCATGATAGTCGAACCTTGCACCGCCAGTAAACTGTAGTGTGTTGGTCGCCCGCCAGTCGCCCTGCCCGTAGACAAAATAATTTGTCATTGTCTTAGTGCCCCTGTAAGACACGCTATTTAGTTGTTCATAAGCAGCACCAGCACCTGTAGTTACACTCAGTCTGCTGCTGAAATCACGCGCTGCCTGCAACTCGCCGCGGTGCAGGTACTGTGTAAATCTGTTTCCTGGTAACTGCACGCCGCTGTTGAGGTCAGTAAAATCCTGTTCACTCTGATAACGTGTAAGGTAATATTGAGATTTAAGTCTGGTACCATTGCTGAAATTGCTGTTCAGGGAAACAGAACCATTGAGATCGCGTTCATCCATTATATCAGTACTTGGTCTTACCCCATAATTCAAATTGTTCACTGAATGCCGGGTAGCATAACGGGTGTTGAAATTAAGGGTGTTAACAGTGCTTAGCCGGTAAGCACCTCTCGTTTGTAAAGTATAACTGTCGAATGGCGGCGCTGTTTTTCCTTCAATCAGATAATGATTGGAATTGAAACCATCCGTCCGGTAGTAATTCCCGGATACATACACTGATCCTTTTTTTCCGGCGAAAGGTGTTTCCCCTTCGAGTGTAGCATCTACCATATTGAAACTACCATAACGTAATGCGGCGA
>Ga0247810_10002431_pt1 | contig 10316 bp, 8 predicted proteins | sample UWRJL119311C1_FD_179918 | JGI IMG/M metagenome (GOLD analysis project Ga0247810, IMG submission 179918) | Plant litter microbial communities from Arlington Agricultural Research Station in Wisconsin, United States - UWRJ-L119-311C-1 | ecosystem: Environmental > Terrestrial > Plant litter >...
GGGGTGGTACGCATTAAAAATGCCGTCTCTGTAGTGGATTGCGGAACAGTGGTGAGTCCGAAAACAGCAAGAAGTCAGCTCATGGGCGGTATCGTTGGTGGTATCGGTATGGCTTTGATGGAAGAAGCAGTGATAGACGATAGAACGGGACGCACGGTAAACGCGAGTTTTGGTGATTACCATGTGCCGGTGAATGCAGACATTCCTCAAATGGAGATGTTATTTGTGAATGAACGTGATGAACATTTGAACCCGATGGGTTCTAAAGGATTAGGTGAAGTTGTTATTATTGGTGTTGCTCCTGCGGTAGCTAATGCTGTTTATAACGCAACAGGTATCCGTGTAAGGCATTTACCTATTACGCCTGATAAATTGATATAAAAAAGATCTATATGATGATCATCAATTGATAAGATGGTTAATAGGATAAGATCATCGATACGATAATGATCATAAGTTAATTTAAGCGTCCTGTGCTCCTGCACAAGACGCTTTTTTTTTGATATCTTCGGATCTAAATTATTGTAAATGGATAGTCTTCAGGAATCATATGCCTACCCGATCGGGAAATGTAAATTAGAGGCAAACTACACGCCTAAATTGGTTTCCAAATGGATAGGGGCAATCGCTTCTGTTACTTTGCTGCTGGATTATTGTATAGAGAATTTGGATGAAGCACAATTGAATACGCCTTACCGGGAGGGTGGATGGACAGTGAACCAGGTAATTCATCATATTGCAGACAGTCATATGAATGCTTATATGAGAACAAAATTGGCCTTGACAGAAGACCGTCCTGCAATTAAGCCTTATGACGAGAAATTATGGGCAGAGCTGCCTGACGTGATGGATGTGCCGGTTAATGTGTCGATCACCATGATCCATGCACTGCACAGACGCTGGGTTTCCTTGTTAAGTCAGCTTACAGAAGAGGATTGGAAAAAGGAATATTACCATCCTGCAGATCAGAATTATGTACCGCTCTGGCAAATGGCGAATATGTATAGCTGGCATGGCAGGCATCATGTAGAGCAGATTATGTCGCTGCGTAAACGTATGAACTGGTAGTCAGGTAATCAACAGTATGACAAGGCTGAATTACAAACGGTGTTCTTCTGTCTTTTCTTTAGGCGCAGGCGTAAAACTTTGTATTTGCGGATAAATCAGTAATTTGGTTTGCGACTCGAATACCTGCTCGAGCTTGCGGTGAATATTGGTCAGCGCAGGCATAAAGGATGGTTCCATATCACGGTCAACCACAAAAACCATAAAGTCATCAGGATTAATAACGTCTTTTAGCAGCTTCCAGTCTTTCCATACTTCCTCTTTATGAAACTTGAAAATTACACTAGACCGGTGTTGTTGCAGATAGTGCTCAATCAGTGATTTTGTGGTTTCATCGCAATAACAATCTATACCAAGACTCAACTCTCCGCCTAGTTTGCAAACCTTTGTCAGCCATACGTGCATGGTTTTCTCGGTAGAGAACGATGGGGTACAAACCAGCTTGATACACTTGTGGGTAGTGATTGGCTTGTTTAATTGGAGGATAAATAAATTGGCAGGTGATTTTTCAATCAGTATGGTCGACTTATCGCCCATAAACTTATCAAATACAGTAACTTTTCTTGGCCAGCCGGTAATAATGATGTTTGCCAGTTTCTCCTTAGCAATGCGCATTACACCACTGGGAACATTATAATCCAATGTTGCTGTAACTTCCAGATTGGTGCCGTTACCGGAAGCATACATCACAGTTTCGTTCAGTTTTTTACGTGCGATGAGCAGGTTTGCCTGTGCATTATCAGAATCTGGTACTACCGACAGCAGGTGGATAGGGTGATCAGAATTTTTATCTTTAAATAACACAGCCAGATCCAGCATGGCAGCCATATTATTAAAATCGGCAATCGGGATCAGGATATTCTCCATGTCTGTTTCCACTTTCACGGGATCTGTTTCTTCGGCGGCAACAATCCTGCGACTCGCTTTCTCGGTAGCGAATGAAGCGGCAACACAGGTGATCAGGATCAGGATAATCGTACCGTTAAGGATATTGTCGTCGATAATCTTAGCCTTATAGCCTACTAATATGATCGCGAGTGTAGCAGCAGCATGCGCACTGCTTAACCCAAAAATAAGCAAGCGCTGATTCCTGGTATATTTAAAAATCCATTGGGTGAAGGTTGCTGAAAGGTATTTTCCAAGAATCGCGACAATAGTCAGGGATCCTGCAATAATCAATGCATCCGGCCCTTTGAATAAAACACGGAGGTCTACCAGCATCCCTACGCTGATCAGGAAAAAAGGAATAAATAGGGCATTGCCGACAAATTCAATCCTGTTCATCAGAATGGAAGAATGGGGAATCAGTTTGTTCAACGCGAGGCCGGCGACAAATGCACCAATAATTGGTTCTATTCCTGCCAGCTGCGCCATAAAGGCGGAGAAGAACACTACAGAGAGTACAAAGATGTAGTGTGAGGTTTTCTCACTTTCCAGTTTAGTGAAAAACCATTTAGCGATCTTCGGAATAATAATAAAAACGGTTGCAGTAAAAATGCTGAGCGAAATGGCCAGTTGGATCCAGAAGGCACCGTTGAGTTGCCCGTCTACTGAACCCATAATTACTGCCAATATGATCAGTACCGCTGTGTCAGTCAGGATCGTACCACCTACTGCAACAGCTACTGCTTCATTTTTAGCAATGCCGAATTTGTTGACAATAGGATAAGCAACGAGTGTATGCGTAGCAAACATACTGGCTGTCAGGATAGAGGTCAGTAAGGAATAGTTCAGCAGATAATAACACACCGGAAAACCGATCATGATCGGCACAATAAAGGTGAGGAATCCAAATACAAAACTCTTGTGTTTTTTCTTTTTAAACTCCGCCAGATCCAGCTCTATTCCTGCAATAAACATGATATAAAGCAGACCTATAGTAGAAAATAGTTCTATGGCAGAGTTTTTCTTGAGAATATTAAAGCCATTCGGGCCGATCAGAATCCCTGCAATAATAAAACCTACGATGCCCGGGATCTTAATTTTTCCCAATAAGATGGGGGCAATTAAAATGATAAACAGGATCAGCGAAAAAATCAGGACCGGGTTAGTAAACGGGAGGTCGAATTGTCTGGAAAGATGATCAAAAAAATTCGTGTGCATAATATGATTTAACGCTAAGATGCGGATAATTATTTAACCAGCTTATTGACCACCTTATTTAGGGTCAGACCCTGCACAATGATAGAAAATATAACAATCAGATAACTTGCTGATACAATGAGTGATTTATATGGTGATTCTGGTAAGGAAAGTGCCAGGGCAACAGAAATACCACCCCTTAATCCAGCCCAGATCAGTATCCCCAGTTTATTGAAATCCACATTCAGCGATCTTCTTAGCAATATTGTTGGCGCAGCTATACTTAAACCTCTGGCAATTAAAACAAAGACAATGGAAAGTAAACTGATCACCCAGTAATTGCTGAAAAATGGAATGACCACAATCTGTAATCCGATCAGCACAAATAATATAGTATTCAGCAGGTCGTCTATCAGACCCCAGATTTTATCCAGCAAGTCTTTAATTTGCTGTCCCGCTTCTCCATTACGGAGCTGCATATTGCTTAACATGAGTCCGGCAGATACTGCAGCCAGGGGAATTGACACATGCATCAGGCTTCCCAACACAGAGATACCCATCACCATAGCAAGCGTAATGAGTAAAACAGGTTGCAATTCGGTCAGTTTCCTGGCCAGTTTAATACAGACATATCCGGATACTACACCAAACAGGATACCCCCGAATACCTCCTGGATAAACAATAGAGCGGAATGAGAAAAGGAGAATGCCGCATGGGTATCTTCCGTCAGCTCTCTTAAGGTAACAAATAAGAGGATACCTACACCGTCATTAAACAGGGATTCACCGCCAATGATGGTTTCCATAGAAGGCGGGATTTTAGATTTCTTCAAGATAGAAAGTACGGCTACAGGATCTGTTGGTGAGATCAGTGCACCAAACAGGAAACAATAAATCAGTGGAATGTCGATATGCAACAGTCCGGCTGTCCAGTAAAAAAGAAATCCGAAAATAGTTGTACAGCCAATTACACCTACAGTACTTAAGATCAGTACAGGGATTTTCTGCGCCTTTAATTTGTCAAGGTCAAAATGGAGCGCACTGGCAAATAACAAAAAGGCCAGCATGACATCCAGTAATGTTTTAGTGAAATCTATTTCTGTAGTCAGGTCTTCAATGAAACTGTAAGCCACAGGGAAAGTTTTACCGGTAATCATAATGACGACGGAAAGAATAATGGCAATAACCATTACGCCAATTGTACCCGGAAGCTTAAGAAAACGGTGGTTGATAAATGAAATGAGTGCGCTGATGGTAACCAGGACGGTAATGATTGTAAAAGTATCCATGCTTAAAGAACGTCAAAAATGAGCTAATTGTTTGTACAGTGAGCCAGTTCATGTCAGTCCGAAGGCATAAAGTGAATGAAAAAACAGATTATTTTATATAGATTCGTTCAAAAACGTGCACTAAATGAAGTATTCGAAATTAGGCAACTCTGATTTATCTGTCAGCGAGATTGGTTTAGGCTGTATGTCGCTAAAGGATGATGAAGCTGAAAATAAGCGGATTATCGCTAAGGCACTGGAAATGGGAGTAAATTTTTTTGATACTGCAGATCTTTATGAAAACGGAGAGAATGAGGTGAAGGTCGGGCGACTGCTTCAGGCAGATCGTAAACGTATCATTCTGGCTACAAAGGTAGGGAATCAGATGCGTGCGGATGGAAAGGGCTGGGATTGGAACCCTCATAAGGATTATATCATTGCTGCAGTAGAAGGAAGTTTGAAACGTTTGCAGACGGATTATATCGATCTGTATCAGTTACACGGCGGCACTATAGATGACCCGATAGATGATACCATTGCCGCATTTGAATTATTAAAGGAACAGGGGAAAATCAGGAATTATGGGATTTCTTCTATCCGTCCCAATGTAATCAGGGAATATGTAAAAAGATCTGCCATCGTTAGTGTGATGATGCAATATAGTTTGCTGGACAGGCGACCGGAAGAAGCGTGTTTTGAATTACTGGAAAAGCACAACATTGGTGTGTTGGGCAGGGGAAGCGTGGCGCAGGGATTATTGGTAAATAAAACCGCTAAATCCTACCTGGGCTGGTCTGCGGACGAAGTGGAGAAAGCTGCCGGAGCTGTTCATGCAGTTTCAGGCGATGGAGCTACTGCTGCGCAAACCGCTTTACGTTATGCCTTGCATCCAGCTGTCATGAAAAGTGCGATCATCGGTATAAGCACCTTAGCTCAGCTGGAAGATAGTCTGCAAGCTGTAGAACTACCTTCATTAACAGCAGAAGAATTCACACAGCTACAACAAATATTACCATTTAAAGGATACCAGGAGCATAGATAAAAGATGAAGTTATCATTTGGTACAAAGGTCAATAACCAGCCTAACTATTTTATTGAAAAGATCTGGAAAGGATTATTAAACGGTACAGCAAACCTGGAAGACAGTTATCATAACTATCAGGGGCGTTACCTGGCCAAGTTTGGTGAATTCTGGGATGGGGATAGCTTTGGCGAATTCCTGGAGCCTAAAATTCATACAATCCGCAGGGATCCGGAAAATAAATGGCGCGAGGGTACAGATATTCAGCTGATCATCCAGCAGGGGGAGCCCGACGAATTTCAGTTTGCACCCACTATTAAATGCCTGGGGGTACAGCGGATCCAGATCGACTATTCGAATTTGATCAATGAAGGGCCTGCAGTGTTTATCGATTACGAGCTGGTTGATCAGCAAACCCTTGCCAAACTGGTTGTCAATGATGGTTTTGCGACTATCGCAGAGTTTTTCTATTATTTCAATGAAGAATTCAGCGGCAATCTGGTACACTGGACACCGCTAAAATACCAATAAGGTCAGCTGCTGTAATTTTATATTTACCTGTTCAGTTTGAACTCAAAATGCTCAAATAAAGGCGCATCTGTGCCTTCTGGCAATCCTTCATGCGGTATTGCATAATAGTTGCCACCTATATAAAGACCGTCCGACTTTTTCTCTACTTCCAGCTTCAAAAATCCGTGCTGCATTACGCAATAACCTTTTAGCTCCACATTGTCGAATAGCGGATTGTCGTCCGTAAATCTGGGATCATCTTGCTCTGCCAAAGAGTGCAATTCGTCGAATCCGCCACCACCGCAAACAATAAAAGGCACGCTTACACCATCATCATAATGCTTAACATAACGCTGGTAATTGTGAACATGCCCACTCACCACAAGATCCGGTCGCACACCATCTGCGGTAAAACACTCTTCCATCAAATTGATCATCGGCAAACTCGAACCGTGATTGATATCTGCCGAATAGGGTGCGTGATGGATAAAAACGATAATCGCTTTATCCTCTTTCTCTGTTGCCGCCTGTTTTAGCTCAGCAATAAACCATAGCTTCTGCTCTTCAGTGACCACACCGAATTTTGGTACATTGCTATGGAGACCGATAATATTTGCCAAAGGTGTCTGCAGCGTCCAGTACACATGTGGCTGTACACCGCTTTTACGTTCTTTATTGTCGCCAAATGGTACAGGTCTCGGATTTTCACCACAAAAGACACTTGTAAAGGGAGCTAAACTCTCATATGGAGCAGCTGCAACGGTATTGACATCACTGTCGTGATTACCTGCAATCGCATAGATGGGTAGTGGATAGTTTTTATAAGGAGTGAAGAATTGACGCTCATATTGGTCGGCCTCTCCAAAATGATAAACGATATCTCCTGCGTGGTAGAGAAAAGATGGTCGTTCGGGTCCGGCGACCATACATTGTTTAGCCATTTCCTCAGCAATTAGTCGCTGAAAAGCAGGAGATTTAATCCCCCCGGTATCTCCAACCACGTGAAATACCATTTTATCTTTACCAGTATCTTTAAAATCTGGTTTTAAGCGGTAAGGATATTTTCCGCATGGTGCCGGCAGGGGTTGAAACTTATAGGTATCGTCTGGCTGATTTAATTTAAATATAGGTTTTGTTCTTTTATATGTATTTGATAAGGACATGCTGTGTTTATGCGTTTTTGATCAGGATCGACTCCAGTACGTTTGCCACATCTTCACATTTATCTGCTGCCATTTCCAGTGTCTGCAAGATCTCTTTAGTTTTGATTAACTCTATTGCATCAGTTTCTAGCTGGAATAATCTGGCGATTGCGGTATTACAAAGATGATCGGCCTGGCTCTCTCCTTTATTAATTCTTGCACAAACATCAGTAATAACTTTTGAATTAGGCGAGTTTTTGAGTTCTAAAATTGCAATTTCAAGATCTTTACACATCACCACCAGCAATTCTGCCAGCTGGATCATCTCCGGGCCTACTACCTGAAGTTTATATAATTCGATATTAATCGCAGTGGCATAGATATAATCCGCAATATCATCCATGGAACTCACCAGCGAATGGATATCTTCCCTGTCGAATGGCGTGATAAAGTTTTTGCTCAGTTCCAGGAATATAGAATGGGCAATGTCATCACCACTTTGTTCCAGGTGACTAATCTCTCTGTAAAAGAACTTTTTCTCTTCCGGATCTTCCACATTTAATGCGAGAACTAGTGTTTCTGAGATTTTAACAAGGTTTTTAGCACATGCTTCAAAAGAAGGCTGGAACTTTTTATCTTTCGGGGTAAAGAGGCTGAATACAGAGTTCATAGAAATAAGTTATTTCCTCAAATGTACCACCGTTATATTAACATAGCGTGAATTAATCTGTTTAATATTTATTTGCTGTTGGCCAGTAATACCAGCTCAGCTTCAGAAATGAGTTCCGGATCTTTGAACTGACGGTTCAGAAGGGCTTTTCTGATTCTGATCGTTCTGGTAGTAGTGAACACCACAGCACCTGCGGTATTAAAAGTATGGGAAACGTAAGTACCTATGGAAGGGTCAAACGCATGAATTCTAATAAGTAATTCGTAGATCACAAAAACGGGTATCGGCACACCGCAAAGATAATTTAACAATAGGGTAATATGTAATTATCATTCTGTTAATATATCGGTCGACTTAACATAGATTTAATATAGCCGCTGAAGTCATTATTTTGCGTATAAAATGGCTCAAAATATTTCTTCAAAAATTACCAAAAATTTGCACGTCAATGAATTAACAATTGTATACATTTGCGCCACTCAAATAAAAAAAATGGCAAATCATAAAGATGTCAATAAACTTACCGCTGCTGGTTTATTAATAAGCTTAGGAATCATTTACGGAGATATAGGTACATCTCCTTTGTACGTCTTCAAGGCAATCATCGGAAAAAGAGAAATCACGGCAGATCTGATTCTCGGCGGATTGTCTTGTATCTTCTGGACCTTAACGCTGCAAACTACCATTAAGTATGTTATTATTACCCTTCAGGCAGATAATAAGGGAGAGGGAGGAATCTTCTCGCTCTATTCACTGGTCAAGCGAAAAGCGAAATGGCTGATCATTCCTGCAATGATTGGCGGGGCCGCACTCCTGGCGGATGGAATCATGACTCCTGCAGTAACTGTTTCATCAGCTATTGAAGGATTAGGGATTATCTATAAAGACCTGCCAACTATCTATATCGTTATTGCCATCATTACGTTTTTATTTGGCATCCAGCAATTCGGCACCTCATTTATCGGAAAAGCATTTGGCCCTATTATGTGGCTATGGTTTACCATGATAGCGGTACTGGGGATTTCTTATGTGATGCAATTCCCGGAAATATTAAAAGCGATCAATCCTTATTATGCTTACCATATATTATCTACCAATCCTGAAGCTTTTTATATCATCGGTGCAGTATTTCTGTGTACTACAGGTGCGGAAGCACTGTATTCAGACCTTGGACACTGTGGAAGGTCAAATATTCGTGTAAGCTGGGTGTATGTTAAAATCTGCCTGATCCTGAATTATATGGGGCAGGGGGTATGGTTATGGCAATTACAGGGTAAACATTTGGGAGAGGACAATCCTTTCTTTCACATTATGCCGCAATGGTTCCTGATTTATGGGATCCTGATCGCTACGGTAGCGGCTGCAGTGGCCAGTCAGGCCCTCATCTCTGGCTCATTTACCCTGATTTCTGAAGCTGTACGTTTAAACTTATGGCCTAAGGTAAAAATCAACTATCCGAGTAATTCCAAAGGTCAGCTGTATGTACCTTCTATGAACTGGGTATTGTTTATTGGCTGTATCCTGGTGGTGCTGATCTTCCAGAAATCGGAAAATATGGAAGCCGCATACGGTCTTTCTATTACCGTAGCGATGCTGATGACCACTGTGCTGGTATCGATATTTATGATGCGTAAAAAGGTACCGATGTACCTGATCGTGATATTCCTGGTGATTTATGGTGTTATTGAAATTACTTTCCTTGCCGGTAATGCTGCTAAAATATTGCATGGAGGCTGGTTCACCTTGATATTGGGGCTGTTGTTGTTTTCTATCATGTGGGCCTGGTCTAACGGGCGCAGAATCAGAAACCGCTACATGCGTTTTGTGGATATAGAAAAGTTTTATCCGATCATCAGCAAAATCAGTGAGGATGAATCTATTCCTAAATATGCGTCTCAACTGGTGTATCTGACCAGTGCTAACTTTAGTTCTGAGATTGAATCGTCAGTGATGTATTCTATTATTCAGAAACACCCTAAAAGGGCTGATGTTTATTGGTTATTACACGTAGATGTAACTGATGAACCTTTTACAATGGAATATAAAGTGGAGCAGCTGATTGATAAAAAGCTGATCCGTATTGATTTCCGCCTGGGCTTCCGGGTAGAGCAGCGTGTGAATGTGCTGTTCAGAAAGGTGGTAGAGGAGATGGTTAAAAACGGGGAAATCGATATTACTAGTAAGTATACCTCCCTGAGGGAACACAATATTGTGGGAGATTTCAGGTTTGTTGTCATTGAAAAAATACTGTCAAATAACAATGGTCTGAAGTTTATTGAACGTGCAACGATGATTTATCACTCGGTACTCAAAACCTTCAGCGTACCGGAAGAAAAAGGATTCGGACTTGATCTGAGTTTTGTAGCGGTAGAAAAAGTTCCTTTGATTGTGGACTTGCCGACCGACTTCGAGTTAAAGCGTCTGGTGTAAGGTCTTGTTCTTCCCAAAGTCTGACGGCCTGATATTGGTGAGCTGAAAAAATGCTTTACTGAAGGCCGCCAGACTATTATAACCTGTTAAAAAGGCGATCTCACTGGTAGACATGTCATTCTGCAGCA
>Ga0247810_10002433_pt1 | contig 10304 bp, 7 predicted proteins | sample UWRJL119311C1_FD_179918 | JGI IMG/M metagenome (GOLD analysis project Ga0247810, IMG submission 179918) | Plant litter microbial communities from Arlington Agricultural Research Station in Wisconsin, United States - UWRJ-L119-311C-1 | ecosystem: Environmental > Terrestrial > Plant litter >...
AAAACATCACTGGACAATGAATTAATCTTATACAAAAATACATTAATCTCATTATCAACCACATATGTTTTAGTACAAATTATAGTCATTTTTTAAATTTTAATAAAAAAATAATTTTAACTTAATTTAGCAGTCGAAAAAAAATGATAATCGTTTTTTTAATGTTAAATTTCCGACATATCAAGACTGTGCTAAAATATTTTTTCATCGCAATTTGTATATTATTTCATAAATTGCATCTAATTTTGATTAAATGTTTAAAACATAACTTTTAAAATTTTGGTTTATTGTATTTCAATTATCAAAGAATATTTATTTCTTTTTCTTTTTTTTTATACTACAGCTTCCAGTCAAATTTCAGGATGTACTGATTCAATGTCAAAAAGCTACAATTTGAATACAACTCTAAACGATGGAAGTTGCCTGTATAAAACAATTAAAATAAAACCGGTATATTCAAAAACATTAAGTGATTCTATTAAAGAAACCTCAGGGATTTTTTCTTTCAATAATTTATTATGGACACACAATGATGACCATGATAAAACCATCTACGGAATAGACTCTTTAGGAAAAATCAAAAAAAAAATAATTCTGGAAAACACTATAAATCATGATTGGGAAGAAATTTCACAAGACAGCTCACATGTATATATTGGAGACTTTGGCAATAATTATACAGGAAATAGAACTGATTTAAAAATCTTAAAGATTGAAAAAAAATCATTTTTAAAAGAAAATCCAGTCATTGAAACTATTTCTCTTACTTATTCCGATCAAACCGATTTTTCTCCAAAAAAACCGAACAAAACCAACTTTGATTGTGAAGCTTTTATTGTTACAAAAGACACTATTTATTTGTTTACCAAACAATGGAAATCATCAAAGACAAATATTTATACGTTACCAAACGAATCAGGAAATCATAAGGCACAACTAAAAGAAACATTAGACACAAAAGGTTTAGTAACAGGCGCTACTTATTTAGAGTCAAAAAAATTAATTGCTCTTTGCGGTTATTCAACAAAAGGAAAACCTTTCATATATCTTTTATACGATTTTAAAAATCATGATTTTCTATCAGGGAACAAGAGAAAAATCAAGCTTAAACTTTCGTTTCATCAAATTGAGGGAATTACAACCGAAGATGGTGCTCACTATTACTTAACAAACGAAGCCTTAATTAGAAAACCTATTCTGAATGTTCGGCAACAAATCCATTATGTTGATTTAAGTCCAATATTGAATCCCTATCTCCATCAATAATTTTTTAAAATCGCAGCTAACTTGTTGGTATAAAAACTCGTTTTGTTATACTTGTATGTATATATATTCTCTATTCACAATTAAATAAGTAAAGAGATTTATCTATTTTAAGAATGAGGAATATTAGGAATATAATTTTCTTTTACAATTATATCAAGTGGTATAAAATGGGCCGCATCTAAACTTTCATGTAAAATGATTTTTTTATAAAGATAATTTATGCCCATATACCCCTGCTCTTCTGGTTTTTGATTAATCAAAAAATCAATTATGCCGGAATTCAAATATGTTATATTTTCTTTTAAGAGATCATAACCAATTATTCTTATTCCTTTTATGTTTTGCTGCTCTAAAAATTGAGCCACAATATAAGCCCTGGAATTAGGAACAAATATACTGCTAACATTATTAAACATTTCCAAAGTAAGCAGATTTACATCAGGGTTTGTGATAGTAATTTCAGAAAAACTAAAATTAGTCAGTTCGTGATGTTCTTCAAAAAAAGTGTAAAATCCTTTAATGCGCTGCAAATAAATAGAAGTACTGTCTATTTCTTTTGCTATCTTAAATATAAGTACTTTACGCTCTTTTTTTACTGCAAAACTAATGAGTCGTCCTGCTAAATAACCACTTTTAAAAGCATCCTGACCAATATAATAGTGATCTATTTTGTTTTTAATTTCGGAGTCAATCATCACTACCGGTTTATCTTTCTTTTTATATTCATCGAGAAACATAATAGATTCTTCATGAAAGATAGGAGAAAAAAGCAGTCCATCACAATCAAAATCCAGCACATTAGAAACCATTTTTTGGAATGATAAACTATCAAAATCATAGAGAAAATAGTGCAATTCAACACCAAATTTTCCAAAATCTTCAGCAGCCTTTTTTACCCCTTTTAGCTGACTTCCCCAATATTCCAGTTTCTCAGATTTTGGTAAAAAAACAGCTAATTTGCATTTCTTATTCGAAGCTAAATTACTTGCAAAAATGTTTCGCTTAAATCCATGTTTTTTAATTATCGCATTTACCTTATCTATATTCTCTTGCGAAACCTGCCCACGCTTGTGAATAATCCTGTCCACTGTACCCGGTGAAACATTTGCCAACTCTGCTATTTTTTTGATTGTTATGATATTCTTGAGTTTTAAGTTAAATAATTACAGAAAATGGTAAAATTAAATTTTTTATTTCAAAAATCACTTTTTTTATTTAAATTTTTATATATATTTGTAATTTACGTGTGCGTACACGAAATTATCAATTAAACTTTTTAATAACTCAAAAATAAGATTTCAAAAAATATTCAGGCTTGGTTAGATGCCGGAGTTTCTACTGTTAGAATGGGAAGTAAACTGATTAGCAAAAAGATGATCAAACCATTGAAAATCAAACTAAAAATGTTCTGAAAATTTTATAAAAAATAAACATAACAAAATGAATTCAATATTAAATTTAGAAGGCAAAATAGCCCCTATTACAGGTGGCTCCGGTGTATTAGGAAATAAAATGGGAGAAGTATTAGCCAAACAAGGCGTTACTACCGGAATTGTTGGGCTTTCTCTTAAAGAAGCACAAGTAGCTGTTGACAGAATAGAAAGCAATGGTTGAAAGTATTTACCGTAAAAGGAGATGTTTAAATCAGGAAGAAATGGAAGCTATTCGCGATATCATTATTGAAAAATATTGTCGTTTGGATATTCTGATTAATGCAGCTAGCGGTAACATGCCGGGTGCTACAATTGGATCGGATCAGGCGATTTATGATTTAAAGAAAGACCATTTACAAAAAGTGCTTGACCTTAATATCATCGGAACTATTTTGCCAACTCAGGTTTTCTCTGAGCTTTTTGCAAAACAAAAAAACGGTGTAATATCAATATCTCTTCAGCATCTGCAGAGCGTTCTTTGACAATAGTTGTGGGATATTCTGCTTCTAAAGCTGCAATAGATAATTTTACAAAATGGATGTCTGTTGAATTGGCTTCTAAATATGGAGAAGGAATTCGTGTAAACGCTATTGCTCCGGTATTTTTTATTGGGGAACAAAACAGGGCTTATTGCTTACTAAGGAAGTTGAACTAACACCAAGAGGAATCAAAATTATTGACCATACGCCAATGGGACGTTTCGTGTTCCTGAAGATTTTGATAGAGTATTGCTTTTCTTGTGCAGCAATATGTTCAAATTTGTTAAGGGAACCATTATCAAAGTTGACGGAGGTTTTGGCGCTTCAAGTATTTAATTATAATTAAAAATATAAAATTATGGAACAAACATGGAGATGGTACGGACCAAATGACCCGGTACAATTATCAGATGCAAGACAAGCTGGTGCAACCGGAATTGTGACTGCCTTACACCACATTAAAAACGGACAAGCGTGGGAAGTCGATGAAATCCTGAAACGTAAAAATGAAGTAGAAGCTGCAGGATTGACTTTTTCAGTTGTAGAAAGTATTCCGGTGCATGAAGACATTAAAAAACAATCCGGTGATTATTTGAAATACATAGAAAACTATAAGCAAAGCATCAAAAATTTGGCAGCATGCGGTGTTAATATTGTTTGCTATAATTTCATGCCTGTCTTGGACTGGTCAAGAACTGATTTGTCTTATGAAATGCCCGATGGTTCTAAAGCGTTGCGTTTTGACATCAATGAATTTGCCGCTTTTGAATTATTCATTCTAAAACGTCCGGGAGCAGAAGACACGTATACAGAAGCGCAAAAAGCAAAAGCGAAAGCTACTTTTGAAAAACTGACTGATGCTGACAAATTAAAATTACAGCAAAATATCATCGCTGGTTTACCGGGTGCAGAAGAATCTTATTCTGTAGAAGATTTTCTGAAAGTGCTTCAGGGATACGATAGAATTGATGCTAACAGATTAAAAGAAAATTTATATTATTTCTTACGTGAAATTGTACCTGTAGCCGAAAGTGTTGGTGTAAAAATGGCCATACACCCTGACGATCCTCCATATCCAATTTTAGGATTACCAAGAGTTGTGAGTACAGAAGCTGACTTAGTGCAACTATTAAATGCAATTGATTCTCCTTCAAACGGATTCTGTATGTGTACAGGTTCTTATGGAGTAATCGCCGATAATGATTTATCAGGAATGATCGATCGTAATGGCGAGAAAATGAATTTTATCCACTTAAGAAGTACACTACGCGACGAAGAAGGTAATTTTTACGAAGCCAACCATTTAGAAGGAGATGTAGATATGTTTGAAGTGGTTAAATCTATCATTAAGATGGAAAAGAAAACCAACAGAATCATTCCGATGCGCCCTGATCATGGACATCAAATGCTGGATGATTTGAAGAAGAAAACTAACCCTGGATATTCAGGAATTGGTCGTTTAAGAGGTTTAGCCGAATTACGCGGATTAGAATTAGGGATTAAAAGAAGTTTATAAATAATAGCATTCCACCTTTAATTTTTATAAAACGAGAGGTGTAATTTTTCAATAGTACGGTATATCCTCACTATTATTTAGTATTGCAGTATCAATATCAAAAAAGCTTCTCAAAAACAGGAATATCTTGCTATCATATTTTATAATCTGCATGCTGTTTATCTTTGTAAAATCTTAGGTATTCATCAATACTTTTTAACCTGATGATGTTTTTGTCTTTAAATAAAAGCTCAATAGTCATGATGATAATTTTGTACTGTTCAATCTTATTGAAAGTTTTTACAGCAGGTTTGGAACTAAGTTAAGTCCATTATTCGAATTTGCCAAAAAATCAATAAAATGTAATTAAAAAGAAAGAGCATTGGCAAAAACTTTCATTTTCCAATGCTCTTTCTTCTTAATTTTCAACATTTTAAATCTGTTCTAAAACAGCAGCCCAGCCACCATTTTTAACCATTTTCACATCAATAGCTTCATTGTTTTTAATATTATAAGTCTTTTTTCTGTAATCCATTGCCTGGTAACCTGCATTGATTCCGTCTTCAAATGAAGTTACCTTATATGATTTGCCCGATTCTAAAAAGCTTAGGCTTACCTTAAAAATTCTTTCCTTTTCTGCATCATTAGTGATTCCACCAATAAACCATTTTGCACCTTTTCTTTTGGCTACAATTGCATATTGCCCGGCTTTGGCTTCTAAAGCTATTGTTTCATCCCAGGTAGTAGGAACCGAGGTTATAAATTCGGTACATTCTTTTTCACGATAATAAAGGGTTGGATTATCGGCAAGCATTTGCAGGCCGCTTTCAAAAACAACAAACAAAGCAAGCTGGTACGCCCTTGTACCAATACTTCCTGCGTTAGGACGGTCAGTCCTGTAAACTTCAGGCTGCATACTGATCATTGCTCCGGGAGTGTAATCCATCGGCCCTACAGCGTTACGCATAAATGGCATATACAAACTGTTATCAGGCTTGCAGCCTCCCATCTGTTCCATTCCTCTAACCCCTTCATAAGAAATCAAATTTGGATATTTGTATTCAAGACCAGCTGGCTTGAAGGCACCATGAAAATCTACAAATATTTGATACTTAGCAGCTTCTTTAACAACCTTTTCATAATAATTGACCATAACCTGATCACTTCGATCCATAAAGTCAATTTTTACACCGGCTATTCCCCACTCTTTAAAGGTTTTAAAAAGTTCCATGTTTTTATCCACAGTCAGCCAAGTAAGCCATAGTACAATTCCAACCTTTTTTTCCTTACCATAACGAATCAATTCGTGAACATCAACATTGGCATTTGGTGAATATGGATCTGTTGTGGTATTAGCCCACCCCTCATCCATAATAATGTATTTAATGCCAAATTTTGAAGCAAAGTCAATATAATACTTGTAAGTATTTAGATTGTAACCTGATACAAAATTCACATCTGGTCCGTATGGTGTAGCACCATTCCACCATTCCCAACTCGCCTGACCAGGTTTTATCCATGAAGGATCTTTAATCTCGCTTTTTGGAGCCAGTTTCAAAGTCATGGTGTTTTCAATAAGCTGCTTGTCATTTTTTGTAATGACAAAATAACGCCATGGAAAATTCCTTGTTCCTGCGGTTTTTGCAATATAATCTGCTTCTTTTAAAATTTTGAGGCTTCTATCGCCATCGGGACCAAATTCTAAAGGAGCTTTTGGAAATATTGATACAACTCCACTTTCTGTTCCTTTTAAAAACATTGCCGGATAATCTGTCAAATCAGATTCGCTGATCAAGATTTTGTGTTGTTTTTTTGAATCTGCCAAAATGGGAAGCGTAGACATTTTATCAGAAGGTCTCCAGTCTTTTAGGTTAACATGTGAATATTCTTCTTCGTAGGCTGTTTTAAATCCTCCTGTCTGTTGCAGATGAAGCAGGTAATCTGTTGGGAAATTAACCGAGAAATCTTCGTTTATTATCTCAATTTCTCCTTTCTTGGCGGTAATAATACGGTATGCCACGCCTTGGTCAAAAGCACGAAATTCAACTGAATACCCCTCTTTAAAATTCAAAAGCAAATAATTATAAGTATTGGCAACTGTTGAAAACTTAAGCGGAATAGCAGGGTTTATCACTTCATTTACTTTTCCGGTTTTGCTGTTTGATAATTTAGGATTTAAACCCAAGGTTTCATTTTTCAGTATTAATCCTAAATGATTTTTTGAAGCTAATAATTCATTTTCCGCTAGAATCGAATAATAGATTTTATCGCCTAAACTAATCGATAGTTTTATTTCGCCATTTGGAGATACAACTTCAAAATTGGTTTTCTGTGAATAAGTATCATAACTTCCAAAAAGCAACAATAAGTAAGCAAATAATTTTATAGTTTTCATTATAGTCTTTTATTTGTAAGTCCTGTAAGGAGATTAGTTTTATTAATATTAAATTGTATTGTCTTATAATAAGTTCCATTTCGTTCCACTTTTGACAGATTATGTGAATAAAATATCATCAATTTAGAAATTTTTATTTTACATGATTCTTTTGTATCAGGATAATTTCTAATCACTACATATATCTTGCTATGTGTTTCTTGAGGAAATTTAACTACAATACAAAAAATCAGTTAGTATTTTTAGAAATTACATTACTTATTGGCAAAATAACAAAACAGACAAATATACTAAAACGATTTAGCTTTCAAAATATTTCAAGTAAATAATGAAAACTCACTAATAACTAATATTAATTATATTTAAATCAGGAACATATAGTTACATTAAAACGAGATGGCAAACTTTCAACTAAAAATTAATAGTTTAGATAATCAAACTAAAAATAGTAATCAATTAGAATAATTATTTTCAATTTTAATACTGCTTTTAAAGATTTAAATCAAAAAGTATAGCATTGCATCCTCCTTTTTATAACATTTATCTTTTGTGTATTCAGACGACTGCTTATTGATTGTACTTATTTAATATATCAACTACCAGAATTTAAACTAAACGAATACCATATAAAGGATTCACTGTAAATAATTGTAAATTGTATCTAACTTTTTTTGTTTGATTCAAAAAACTATCTTTGCCGTGTTTATATTTGTACCCTCTTAATCATTAGAGACCCAATTAGAGACCTCTTTGATTTAAAAACATAAAGCCCTTTTTAGGGAGAAAATTAAAATGAATTACTTATCTGTAGAAAATATATCGAAGTCTTTTGGCGAAAGAACGCTTTTTGACAACATCTCATTTGGAATCAACAAAGACCAAAAAATTGCTTTTATTGCCAAAAATGGTTCTGGAAAAACCACCATTATGAGCATTATCAATGGTTTGGATGAGCCTGACACAGGACAAGTAGTTTTGAGAAAAGGAATCCGCATGGCATTTCTTTCTCAGGACAATAATTTACAAGAAGAACTTACAATTGAAGAAAGTATTTTTGCTTCAGATAACGAAACTTTAAAAGTAATCGAGGCTTACGAAAAAGCACTTGAAAATCCGGATGATGAAGAAGCCTATCAAAAAGCTTTTGACGGAATGGATCAGCACAATGCCTGGGACTTTGAAACACAATACAAACAGATTTTATTTAAATTAAAACTGGAAGATTTTAAACTTAAAGTAAAAAATCTTTCGGGTGGACAAAAAAAACGACTTTCATTGGCTATTATCCTGATCAATCGTCCGGATTTATTGATTCTGGATGAGCCAACGAACCATTTAGATCTTGAAATGATCGAATGGCTGGAAAGTTATTTTGCCAAAGAAAATATTACACTGTTTATGGTAACGCACGACCGTTTCTTTTTGGAGCGCGTTTGTAATGAAATCATTGAATTAGACAACGGAAAATTATACCAGTACAAAGGAAATTATTCTTATTATTTAGAGAAAAAAGAAGAAAGAATTGCTTCTGAAAATGCAAGTGTTGACAAAGCTAAAAACTTATTTGTAAAAGAATTAGAATGGATGCGCCGTCAGCCAAAAGCGCGAACAACAAAATCAAAATCGCGTCAGGAAGACTTTTATCTTATTAAAGAAAAAGCACAAAGTCGCCGTCTTGAAAACAAAGTTGAACTGGAAATTAATATGGAACGCATGGGAAGCAAGATTATCGAGCTTCACAAAATTTCGAAAAAATTCAAGGATCACGTTATTCTGGACAACTTTAGCTTCGATTTTCAGCGTGGGGAACGTATTGGAATTATTGGCAAAAACGGAACCGGAAAATCTACTTTTTTAAACCTTCTTACCGGAACACTTCCGCTTGACAGTGGGCGTGTTGTAAAAGGTGAAACGATAAAAGTGGGGTATTACACGCAAAGCGGAATCAATCCGAAACCAAATCAGCGTGTGATTGATATTATTAAAGAGTATGGGGAATTTATTCCATTGGCAAAAGGCAGAATGATTTCCGCTTCTCAATTGCTGGAACGTTTTCTTTTTGATGCTAAAAAACAATACGATTTTGTCGAAAAATTAAGTGGTGGAGAATTGAAACGCTTGTATTTATGTACGGTCTTAATTCAGAATCCAAACTTTTTAATTCTTGATGAGCCTACAAATGATTTGGATATTGTGACATTGAATGTTTTGGAGAGCTTCCTTTTAGACTATCCGGGATGTCTTTTAGTAGTTTCTCACGACCGTTATTTTATGGATAAAATTGTGGATCATCTCTTTATATTTAGAGGGAAAGGCGAAATTGAAAGCTTTCCCGGCAATTATTCTGATTTCAGAGCTTATGAAGACAGTGCTGATGTAGCCCAGAAAGAAGAAAACAAAGCTGAAAAAAAAGACTGGAAACAAAATAATCCAACAGGAAATTTAACTTTCAATGAGCAAAAAGAATATCAAAAACTGGAAAGAGAAATCAAAGATCTGGAAATTGATAAAACTAAAATCGAACAATTATTTTCTGATGGAAAAGTAGCCGATGCTGACATTGAGAAAAAAGCCAACGAACTACAAAACATCATTAATAAAATAGATCAGAAAGAAGAACGCTGGTTCGAGCTTTCTGCTAAGATTGAAGGTTAAAATTTATTTTACCTACAAGATAATTCCCAAATTTGGCTTTCAACTGAATTTGGGATTTTTTTATATTTCATAAAAATCGAAAAATGTGCAATAAATATTTAAATGTTAAAATCACTATGTAAGAATTTGGCGTAATTATATAAAATAAAAATTAAGTCGTTTGACGAGATTTGTATAAGTGAAAACGAATTCACAAATATAAAAACTTATATAAAATGGAAAATTTACATAATCCCGATGGAACTAAACGCCAGATCTTAACAGGAATGTTTGCAGATCGTGACAGCACAGAAAGAGCTTACAACACTTTAAATGACAGAGGTTATACAAAAGATGATATCAACCTGATTATGTCAGATGAAACCAGAAAAAAACATTATTCAGATAAGGACGACCATTCTGAACTTGGAACAAAAGCAGCTGAAGGAGCTGGTACAGGTTCTGCAATTGGAGGAACTATTGGTGCTATTGTAGGAGTTGTAGCTGCTTTAGGAACAAGTCTTGTTATTCCCGGATTAGGATTAATTATTGCCGGTCCACTGGCAGCAGGATTAGCCGGTGCAGGTGCCGGAGGAATTACC
>Ga0247810_10002434_pt1 | contig 10295 bp, 13 predicted proteins | sample UWRJL119311C1_FD_179918 | JGI IMG/M metagenome (GOLD analysis project Ga0247810, IMG submission 179918) | Plant litter microbial communities from Arlington Agricultural Research Station in Wisconsin, United States - UWRJ-L119-311C-1 | ecosystem: Environmental > Terrestrial > Plant litter >...
CAGCGCCTTCCTCACCAAGGCACCGTGGTGGCCCGCGCACTTCCGCATGAACGCCGCAGCCCTCGCCGCGTTCGAAACTCCACCAATCCTCCGCTTCTCCCGCGAAGCACTCAACGCCCACAGGGCACGACTCACCGAACACCAGGAGACCCGATGAAGACCTCACCCACCAAGTTCCTCGTAGCCGCAGCGACGTGGAAGCAGATCCTGCTCTCGCTCGGCCTCGCGCTGATCGGCGCAGCCGCCTTCGCGACCAGCTACGAGCACCAGACCCAGTTGGCGATCGCCGCCGGATCCTCCGCCACCACCGCGCCCCTGTTCCCGGTCCTCATCGAGGCGGCGATCGTCGTCGCGATGCTCGTCCTCATCTGGTGGCCGGACCTCGCCGAGAAGGTGATGCGTCAGACATGGCGGGCCATCGGCTTCTGGACACTCCTGTCAGCCCTCGGCAACGCCGGCTCCACCTTCACCAAGGCCCCCGACACCATCGGCATCCCCATCTGGATGGCCGTCGCCGTGAACGTCGTCCCCACCATCACCCAGTACTTCGTCCTCCACATCGCCCACGCTGCCCTCGCGCGCGACCAACTCGCCGCCAAGCAGAACCGCGCAGCCAGCCTCGCCGGGAACCTCTACCAGACCGCAGCACGCAAGATCGGACTACCCACCACCACCCCGGACACCGCCACCACAAAGCAGCCCACCACCACAACCTCACCGCGCTCGCGGAAGGATTCGCCCGCGCGTGAGAAGCCGGAGGGTGCCGCGCCTGTCGCCGAGTTCATGCGCCTGGCCGACGAGGAGAAGCTCTCGATCAGGGAGATCGCGAACCTCACTGGGTGGGGCAAGTCGACCGTGGCCAAGGCGATCAGTGATGAGCGCCAGAAGGCCCGCCCTGAGCTTCGCGTGGTGGGTGGATAGCGCGACACGCCGACACGGTCGTTGCGTCAATGCCGCGACTGGTCGGAAATGCATGCACAATCTGTAACTAAGTTCTGGGTGCTGCTCACCCGGGAACGACTGGCCTCGCGAAAGCGGGGCCTTCGTCGTTTCACGGCCAGCCCCTCCATCCTCTTGCCAGCGCCGCCGGGACACACACACGTCTAGGACTCAGGCCCCGAGCGCAGCGCTGGCACCTCTCAGGAAGAGCACCCACCGCGAGGAGGGCGTCATGGCCAGTTCGAGCGTGCGCGACGGCAAAGGCCACCGCGCCTATCGCCGTCAACAGGCGGCGCTGAGGCGTCGCACCCGCGCAGAGAACCTGCCTTGCGGCTACGGATCGATGCACGGGTGGGGATGCGGCGAGCCGATCGACACCGAACTCCCGTCGAAAGACGCGATGAGCTTCACCGCAGATCACGACCAGGCACTCGCCAACGGCGGCAAGCTCGTCGGCCAAGTGCTCGTACCGATGCACCTCCGCTGCAACTCCCGCAAGAGCGACCACGCGCCCGTCGAGATTTGGGCAGCGACTTGACTCAAGTCTGGTCGTCGTACTCGACTTTTCCCTGCATGGCGGTGATCAACGAGCTCATGCCGTTGATCGCGTTGTCCTTGCTGGTGTACGTCTCACTGGTGACCAGAGTCTGACCGTTCCCGGCCACGACGGTGAAGTAGTACGGCTGGCTCATGCTGGTCGACCGCTTCAGCTTGATCGCGCCCATAGTGTCCTCCTCATCGAATGATGACGAGAGGCTATCCGGTCGCCGTCGCACCGCGCCAGACCTGAGGAGCAGCACCGTGACTGAAGCACTCCTAGTAGTGGTGGTGCTCCTGCCTGCCGTGCTCCTTCGAGCCTGTCGGCCGGGACCGATCCCTCGCACGCGCACCACTTGGTTCGACATCTATCCCACCCTCAAGCGTCGCTCTCGACCGAGCGAGTAGAGGCCGAAGAGTCACCGCCCGGGCGATGCTGAAAAAATCCAGCATCGCCCGGGTGCTGCCCACCTCCCGCACGGTCCTGGCGGTCCTCTCCGCAGGTTAAAACGACCCATGGGGGAATTTCTGACCAAGGGGGAGTGATGGGACGACCCAAAGCCCCCTGTGGCACCGACGCCGCGTACCGCCGACACCTCCGGGAAGGCGCCAAGCCCGACGCGAAGTGCCGCCGAGCACACACCGAAGCTGGCCGCCGCACATCACGCCGCGAGCAGCCAAGCAAGCAGCCCCCCGCGGCTCCGTCGCCACCCGCCACCCATACGGACGACGCGGAAGCCGACCTCAAGCTCATCGTCGACACTCTCCGCGAGTCGTTCAAGAAGGTCGCTGAAGAAGACCCCGTCCGCATCGCCCCGCTGGCACGAGAGTTCCGAGCCGCCGTCGAGGCAAAGCGTGGCCAGGTGGAAGCGCCGAAGGAGCTGAGCCTTGCCGACCAACTCGCTCAAGCTCGCGCCGCTCGGGCTGCAAGAACCACGGGTAAGAGCGCTTCCGCTTAGCCGCGTCGACACCCTCCTCGACGACGTCCTCGACATCTGCGACTTGGCAGGCATCGAGAGCGACCCGTGGCAGGAAGCCGCGCTCGAGGCGATCGCCTCCATTGACGCTGACGGCCAGTGGGCCGCGACCGAGTTCGGTGTGCTCGTCTCCCGCCAGCAGGGCAAGGGAAACATCCTTCTGCCGTACGAGCTCGCGCACCTGTTCCTCTGGGCGCGCGAGGACGGTGCACCGAAGCTCATCGGTCACACCGCCCACGAAGGCCCGACCGCTCGCGAAGCGTTCCGCCGAGCCCGCCGCGTCATCCTCGCCTCGCCGAGCCTGCGCGCCGAACTCGTCGGCGGCGGGAAACAGACCGCACAGGGTGTGACCGGTATCTCGACCGGCAACGGCAACTGGTCGATCGAGTTGAAGAACGGCAACCGCCTCGTCTTCTTCACCCGCACCGGTGCGGCCGGCGTCGGCGTCTCCTTCGACGTGCTCATCGTCGACGAGGCCCAGCACTCACCGCTCACGATCCTCGAAGCCCTCCTGCCCGCGACGGACGCGAGCCCCAACAAGCAGGTCCTCTTCACCGGCACCGTCCCGAAGGAAGACCAAGACGGCGAGTACTTCGAAGGCCTGCGCGATCGCGGCCGGGGCGTCGCGCTTCTACGCACGGGATGGATCGAGCACACTCCCGTCGGCTCGGATGACCCTGACACCGCGAAGAAAATCGACCTCGGACACATCGACGTGTGGCGGCAGTCAAACCCCGGCTTGGGGATCCGGCTTGCGCTCAAGACCATCGAGGACGACTGGGACCGCATGGGGCAGACCAGCCCTGAGGCTTTCGCCCGACAGCGTCTCTCGATATGGCCCGCCCGCAAGAAGGTTGCGGCCGCGAAGCTATCCGAGCTCGACCTCGAGGTTTGGAAGCGCCACGCGCGCGAGGACGCCGGCGTCACCGGCGACGGCGTTGTCCTGTCCCTCGCGCTCGGTCGCGGAGGCGGATACGGGACCATCGGCAAGGCCGTGCGCGTCGACTCCGACAACATCGCCGTCGAGCACGCTCACACCGAGGCTGGCACCCGCTGGATCGCGCCCATGCTCAAGAAGCTGAAGGCCGAGCATGGCAACGCGCTCGTCGTCCTCGACGCGAAGAACGCGGCCGCAGTTATCTCGTCCCTTGACCGGGCCGGAGTGAAGTACCTGGCGATGAACCTCGACGAGATCGCCGCCGCGCACACGCTCTTCATCGAGCACGTCAACGCGGGCCTCGTCCCTCACCGTCCGCAGGAGGAAGTGACGAAGTCGCTCCAGCTCGCGACCACCCGCAATATCGGACGCGCCGGCGTCACGTGGGAACAGTCCGACCCGGCCAAGCCCGTCACACAGGCGCAAGCCGTGACCTGGGCAATGTGGGGCGTCCTCAAATCCGAGGCGACGCCCAAGAAGGAAACCCCGGCGCCGCCAGCTGCGGCGACCCTCAAGCGCGACGACATCGCCCGAGATGAAGTGAACCTCGCCACCGTGCGATTCTGACGAAGGAGGCCGCCTTGCCCGAGATCGGATATCAGGCGGACCGCACCATCGTCGGATGGAGCTCCTTCGCCTCCGACTACTCCCACGAGACCAACCCCGACCTGCAGTGGCCCAAGTCGATCGACGTCTTCGACCGCATGCGTCGCGAGGACCCCCAAGTGAAGTCGGTCCTTCGTGCGGTCACCCTCCCGCTGCTGCGCACGGACTGGGTGATCGACGGTGCGGGATGCCGGCCTGAGGTCATCGCCCACATCGCCGGCGACCTCGGACTGCCCGTGAAGGGGGAGGCGTTCGTCGCTCCCCTGCGCACGAGGGACCGCTTCTCGTTCAAGGAGTTCCTGCGACTGGCTCTCCTCGAGCTCGTCTACGGGCACTCGTTCTTCGAGCAGGTCTACGATCAGTCCTCCGGCTCCACCCATCTCGCGAAGCTCGCATGGCGCCCGCCACGCACGATCGCTGACATCGAGGTCGCACGCGACGGTGGTCTCGTCGGGATCCGCCAGCACGGCGTCGACCAACTCATCGGCGTCGACCGCCTTGTTGCGTTCGTCAACGAGCGCGAGGGCGCGAACTGGGTGGGGGAGTCCCTCCTCCGCTCGGCCTACAAGATGGCCATCCTCAAGGATCGCCTCCTGCGCATCCAGGCACTCGTAGCCGACCGCAACGGGCTCGGCCTCCCGATCTACACCAGCCCCGCGCCGGCAGAGGGCGCCTCTTTCGAAGAGGTGAAGACCTGGCTCGACGAGCAGATCGCCAACGGCCTCGCGATCGCCAGGAACGCGCGCGCGGGCGAGACGGCCGGGGTGTCTCTTCCCTACGGTGCCAAGCTCGAGTTCGGGGCGGTTACCGGCAAGCTGCCGGACACCGAGAAGCCGATCCGCTACTACGACGAGCAGATCGCCCGCGCCGTGCTCGCCCACTTCCTCAACCTCGGCACCGAGACCGGATCATGGGCGCTCGGCTCCACCTTCGCCAACTTCTTCACAGACTCGCTCAACGCCGTGGGTCAGCAGGTCGCGGACGTCGTCAACCAGCACGTCATCGAGGACATCGTCGACCACAACTGGGGCCCGACCGAACCGGCACCACGGCTCGTCGCGACGGCCATCGGTGAGCAGCAGCCCGTCACCGCCGAAGCGATCAAGGCACTCATCGAGTGCGGCGCGCTCAGCCACGACTCTGCGCTCGAGGAGTTCCTGCGGGCGAAGTATGGCCTTCCCGTCAAGGGGGAGGCCGAGAAGACCGGCGAGCAGAGCACTGATGCCGAGATCGCCCGGGCCGCGGCCGAGGTCGCCCAGAAGGCGTACCTCGCCACCAACAAGCCGCCCCTCCGCCAGGAGGAGGCGCGCGAACTGATCCGCCGTGCTGGAGCCGACTGGCTCACAGGTGACGGACCCGACGTCAACCGCATTCCTGCTACAGAGCCCGAGGAGGCTGCATGAACCGCAACAACACGTGGCCGAATCGCTTCTGGGGCAACCTCGACGTACCGAAGACCAAGCGCGAGTTCTTCGACGCCGTCGTCACCCCGCCGCTCGAAGGCGACGCGCCCACGATCGCGACCATCCGTCTCTACGGGCCGATCGATTCGTGGGGCGGCTTCTGGGGCATCTCGGCGAAGGACGTCGGCGCGGTGCTCGACGCCCTGCCCGAGTCCGTCACGACGATCATCCTGCGCATCAACTCGCCCGGCGGTCACGTGTTCGAGGGCATCTCGATCATGAACCTCCTCGGAGCGCACCGCGCCCGTGTCATCGCGGTCGTCGACGGGCTCGCCGCCTCCGCCGCGTCGGTCATCGCCGTCGGCGCCGACGAGACGGTCATGAGTCCCGGCACGCAGATGATGATCCACTGCACCTCCACCATCGTGTGGGGCAACGCCGCCGAGATGCGCAAGGAGGCCGCCGTCCTCGAAGGTCTCGACCGCTCCCTCGCCGAGATCTACACCAACAAGGCAGGCGAAAAGGACTGGGCGGCGCTCCTCGAAGTCGAGACATGGCTTCCCGCCGCCGATGCCGTGAACGAGGGCCTCGCCGACCGCATCGCCGTCATCCCCGACGCCGGCGAGGCGGCGACCGTCGGCGACGACGAGGAGGACCTCGACGTAGTCATCGTCCTCGACGACGACGAACCCGACGACAGGGCCGCGACGAGCATCATCCGCTTCGCCGCGCGCGCCTCCGACCGAGCGGCCCTCGCCGCCCCCAAACTCCCGAGCTCGACCGAGCCGGGTGACCCCAACCGAAAGGAGAACGCTGTGGCTTACAGCGATCTGACGGCTGGCCTCCGCGATCGGCTCGGCGTGACCGATGCCAACGCCGACGACGAGACGCTGCTCGCAGCACTCGACGAGGCGCTCGAGGAGCAGCTCGACACCCCCGCGGCCCCGGCCGCATCGATCCCCGATGGCGCCGTGGTCATGGACGCCGGCCAGCTCGCCGACCTCCGTGCGCAGGCCGCACTCGGTGCGCAGGCTCGTGCCCAGCAGGAGAGCGACCGCCGCGACGGCATCATCGCCGCCGCGCTCGCCGAGGGGCGCATCGCCGCTTCCGGCCGCGAGGGCTGGCGAGCCCAGCTCGACAAGGACGAGGAGGGCATCACCAACCTGCTCGCCTCGTTCCCGGCCAACACGGTGCCCGTCGCCGAGATCGGCCGGTCCGACACGCTCAAGAGCGCCGACGAGTCGCTCTACGACGCCGCGTTCCCCACCGAGACCAAGGAGGCCTGAAATGGCTGACTACCTGCCCAAGTTCAAGCCCGGCCAGTCGGTGACGTTCACCGCCTCGGCCGACGTCATCGGCGGTCGTCTCGTCGCCGTGACCGGCAACCGCACCGTCGGCCCCGCCGGCGCGGACTCCGCAGCCGTCGTCGGTGTCGCCTCGCGTGACGCCAAGGCCGGCGAGCGGGTGACCGTGTTCACCCGGGCCGGAGGCGTCCAGCAGCTCACGGCATCCGCCGCGATCGCCGCGGGTGTCAAGGTCTCGTCCGCCGCCGCGGGCAAGATCCAGACCATCGGTGCCACCACCAACCCCATCGGCCTCGCTCTTGAGGCCGCTGCCGCCGCCGACGACGTCATCGACGTCCTGTTCATCTAAGGGAGAACACGTGTCGTACACCTACCCGGTGCAGCACCCCACGGGGACGCTCACCACGGAGCAGCTTCACGCGCTCCTGTCCAACGAACGCCTCATCGGCCGACGCGTCGCCGACCTCACCAAGATGAAGTTCATCGCGGACTACCTGCTGCCCGCGCGTTTCGACGCCACCGGCGGCGGCATCTTCTACGAGACCGGTGAGCCCGTCTTTGCCTCTGACGGACCCGAGGCGATCGAGCCGCTCGGCGAGTACCCGCTCGTCGTGCTCGAGGACGGCACGATCGTGTCCGCCAAGACCGACAAGTGGGGCCTGGACACGATCGTCTCCGACGAGAAGATCGCCCGTCAGGGCCGCGTGCCGGTCGACCGTGGCCTGCAGCGCGTCTCCAACACGATCGTGCGCTTCGTCGACCAGGTCGCGATGGCCGTCATTGCCTCCCGCGTGACGAGCACCTTCGCGTCGGTGGAGACCTGGACGACCGCCGGCGCGGCCGTCGAGGCGATCCTCACCATCCAGGCGCAGCGTGCCGAGCTCGGACTCGGGTTCGAGCTCGACACCGTCGTGCTCCGCCCCGCCCAGTACGCCAAGGTCATCGGCATGCTCATCGACGACAAGGCGCTCCCGCGAGAGTCCGGCACCACGGCGATCCAGGGCAGCCTGCCCGTCGACGCGCTCGGCCTCACCTGGGCGACCACGCCGCACTACTCCGGAACGAACCCGCTGCTGGTCGACCGCGACAACCTCGGCGGCATGGCCGACGAGAAGCTCGGCGGGCCCGGCTACGTCTCGGCGGGCGATTTCGGCGTCGAGGTCAAGTCCATCCGCGACGACGACACCGAGGGCTACAAGCTCCGCGGTCGCCGCGTCACCGTCCCCGTCGTCACCGAGCCGCTCGCCGGCGTTCAGCTCACGAACACGGGCCTCTGATGGGCGGCCCGCAGCAGAACAGCGCCGCCGAGAAGGCCGCCGCCGAGAAGGCGGAGGCCGAGCGCAAGGCCGCTGAGGAGAAGGCCGCCGCCGAGAAGGCGGAGGCCGAGCGCCTCGCCCAGGCGAAGGAGGAGGCCGACAAGGCCGCCGCCGACGCCGAGGCAGAGCGTCTCGAGAACGCCGAGATGGCCAGCAGCACCCTGCAGGTCATCGGCCCGGTGGCAGTCCTGCCGCTCAAGGCCGGCGGCGAGCGGTACGTGTACCGCGGCACCCCGGTCGGCGAGGCCTTCACCGAGGAGGGCGTCGCGCACGCCATCTCGGTCGGCCTCGTCGGCGAGCCCGGCACCAAGTAACGACAGAAGGGGGCGATGGAATGATCACGCCTGGAGACATCCCTAGTGTCACCGAGGACGTGGCCCGACGCATCATCGTCGCGGCACGTTCCATCGCCCCCTGCATCGACTCGTTCCCCGCCGACAGCGAACAGCGGAAGGACGCCATCGCGATCCTTCACGGTGTGGCTGCTGAAGTCCCCGCCCCAGGTTCCCGGCGCGTCCGCTCCCAACGCCTCGGAGCTGCGTCAGTGGACTACTGGAACGCAGACACATGGCACGCGGAAGACCGATCCTCGCTGCGATCGCTCTGCTCGACCGACGCCCCAAGCGGGATGCCCCGCGGAAGTTTCCCGGAGGCGCGACCGATCGACCGCCTGTGGCCGGAGGGCCGCTCCTCGTGAGTCGGATGAGTGGTCGCCCGAGTGGTCATCCCGGATCACCCCTCCGCACCTAAGCCGTAGGAGAAGCGCATGGCAACACTGCACAAGGGCACTCGAACGATTGAGGTGCCCGAAGGAACGGTCCCCGACTACATCGTTCAGGGATGGAATCGCCCCGCCGCCGACGGACACACCGCCAGCGGCCCCCGAAGGAAGCAATCCAAGCCCCGGGCCCGCAGTGCCCGCAAGCCGAAGGAGCCCACCAGTGGATCTCCCGCAGACAGTGACGCGGCAACGTCGTCGAACGGTTCCGAACCCGTACAACCCTGACTCTCCGATCCCTGGCAGCTGGGACGAACCTCTTGATGAACAGTCGCTGCCCGGGAGCTGGATCTCATCGTCGAGCAGCATCGCGCCGGCAAGCGCTACCCGCTCCCAGATCATCACGGCCAAGAGCCTGTTCTGTTCCGATCCATCGGTAGACGTGCAGGCGGGCGACCGGATCATCGCGCCGGGCGGTCCGTACTACGTCCACGTGCGCCCAGAGGCGGACGTCCACCCGTTTACCGGATGGCAACCGCCCGTGGAGATCCCGCTCGAGCTCTCGGAGGGCTGACCCGTGGCCGTGAAGTTCAACAACGCGTTCTTCGAGGAACTCAGCCGCTCTCCGGCCGTCACTCAGTTGTGCGTCGGCGTGGCCGAGACGATCGCCGCCGACATCCGCACCACGGCCCCGGTGGATTCAGGCGACTACGTCGCCGGTATCAAGGTGCGCGTGAAGCAGCAGCGACGGTCGGTTGCCCTGGTCGTCGGGACAGACAAGAAGACGATGATCATCGAGTCGAAGACGGGCACGATGGCGCGTGCTCTGCAGCGGGCGAAGAGGCGTGGTCGTGGTTGAGCCGATCATCCACACCAACCTCGAGCTGTTCCTCACGTCCTGGTTCCGGGCTGCGCTGGAGGCGCGCCCGGAACCGGTGACCGACGACGTCGAAGTCGATCGGGTCGAGCGCGAGCCGCTCCCCGAGAAGCTCGTCGTCATCCGCGACGACGGCGGCCCCGATGACTGGTTCCTGACCGGCGAACGGTCGGTCGGGGTGTCTGTGCTCGCGGGAACCAGAGAGAACCCGGATCCGGCCAAGGTCATCGCGGCGATCTGCTCGGCTCTCGCGTGGACGATCCCGAGCACCGACCCCGGCAACCCTGTCTCAGCGGTCCTCGGAGTGACAAGTCCCGTCATGGTCCCGGAGTCCGCTGAGCGCGCACGGGTGTATCTCGTGCTCAACCTGGCCGTCGTCGGGCGGCCGCTCTAGTCCAGTCCACAACAACACCCACACCCTCAGGGGTCATCACATGAAGGAGAACAGTCGTGGCCGATTCCCAGGGCAATGACATCACTACGGTCGGGATCCCGATCACCGGCAACGTCGGGCTTGGCCCGTTCGGAACCGACCTGCCGACTCCGGTCGAGGGCGCCGACCCGGACGTCGTCCTCGAGGCGGCGATCAAGAAGCTGGGCCTGCTGAAGACCGATGGCGGCCCGCAGATGGCGTGGGCTGCTTCGGGGGACCCGATCGAGTTCTGGCAGGACGGCTACTCG
>Ga0247810_10002435_pt1 | contig 10294 bp, 8 predicted proteins | sample UWRJL119311C1_FD_179918 | JGI IMG/M metagenome (GOLD analysis project Ga0247810, IMG submission 179918) | Plant litter microbial communities from Arlington Agricultural Research Station in Wisconsin, United States - UWRJ-L119-311C-1 | ecosystem: Environmental > Terrestrial > Plant litter >...
CAGCGACAAGACGCGGATCCGCTGGGGCGGCGCTCACCAGAACCAGGACGACGTCGGTGGCGGTGGTGCGTACACGCACATGACACTCCTCGCGGAGTCGACCGAGGGCATGCACAACCTTTTCCAGGCGTCCTCGTACGCCTCGAAGGAGGGCTACTACTTCAAGCCGCGCATGGACCGTGAGCTGCTCAACCGGTATTCGAAGGGCGTCATCGCCACGACCGGCTGTGTCGGTGGCGAGGTCCAGACCCGTCTGCGTCTCGGCCAGTTCGAGGAGGCGTACAAAGCGGCCGGAGAGTTCCAGGACATCTTCGGCAAGGAGAACTTCTTCGCCGAGATCATGGACCACGGCATCGACATCGAGCGCCGCACCATGACACAGCTCATCGAGCTGGCCAAGAAGATCGGCATGCCGCTGGTCGCCTCGAACGACCTCCACTACACGCACGCGCACGACGCGACGGCGCACGCCGCCCTCCTCTGCGTGCAGTCCGGGTCCACCCTCGACGACCCCAACCGGTTCAAGTTCGAGTCGGACGAGTTCTACCTCAAGACCCCGCAGCAGATGAGGGCGCTCTTCCGCGACTTCCCCGAGGCCTGTGACAACACGCTGCTCATCGCGGAGCGGGCGAGCGTGGAGTTCGACGAGCGCGCCAACTACATGCCGCGCTTCCCGGTGCCGGAGGGCGAGACCGAGTCGAGCTGGTTCGTCAAGGAGGTGCAGACGGGCCTCGAGTTCCGCTACCCGGCGGGCATCCCGGAGGAGGTGCAGGCCCAGGCCGACTACGAGATCGGCGTCATCAACCAGATGGGCTTCCCGGGGTACTTCCTCGTCGTCGCCGACTTCATCAACTGGTCGAAGGACAACGGGATCCGGGTCGGCCCCGGCCGTGGATCCGGCGCCGGTTCGATGGCGGCCTACGCCATGAGGATCACGGACCTCGACCCGCTGCAGCACGGGCTCATCTTCGAGCGCTTCCTCAACCCGGACCGCGTGTCCATGCCCGACTTCGACGTCGACTTCGATGATCGTCGCCGCGGCGAGGTCATCCGATACGTGACGGAGAAGTACGGCGAGGAGCGCGTGGCGCAGATCGTCACCTACGGCACGATCAAGGCGAAGCAGGCCCTCAAGGACTCGGCACGTGTGCTCGGAATGCCGTACTCGGTGGGGGAGAAGCTCACCAAGGCGATGCCGCCCGCGATCATGGGCAAGGACATCTCGCTCAACGGTGTGATCGACAAGACGCACGACCGGTACAAGGAGGCCGCCGACCTCCGTTCGATCATCGAGACGGACGCGGAGGCGCGCACCGTCTTCGATACGGCGTTGGGCCTGGAAGGGCTCAAGCGTCAGTGGGGCGTCCACGCCGCTGGCGTGATCATGTCGAGCGACCCGATCGACCAGGTCATCCCGATCATGAAGCGGGAGCAGGACGGCCAGATCGTCACACAGTTCGACTACCCCGCCGCCGAGGCCCTCGGTCTCATCAAGATGGACTTCCTCGGGCTCCGCAACCTGACGATCATCAGCGATGCGCTCGACATCATCGAGTCCAACCGCGGGCATCGCCTCGACCTCGAGGGGCTCGAGCTCGACGACCCGGCCGCCTACGAACTCCTCGGTCGCGGCGACACGCTCGGCGTGTTCCAGCTCGACGGCGGGCCCATGCGCTCCCTGCTGCGCCTCATGAAGCCGGACAACTTCGAGGACATCTCGGCCGTCATCGCGCTCTACCGACCGGGCCCCATGGGCGCGAACTCACACACCAACTACGCGCTCCGCAAGAACGGTCAACAGCCGATCACGCCGATCCACCCGGAGCTGGCGGAGTCCCTCCGGGACATCCTCGACACCTCCTACGGCCTCATCATCTACCAGGAGCAGGTGATGGCGATCGCGCAGAAGGTCGCCGGATTCTCGCTCGGTGGCGCGGACATCCTCCGTCGCGCGATGGGTAAGAAGAAGAAGGAGGAGCTGGACAAGCAGTTCGCCGGCTTCAAGCAGGGCATGAACGACAACGGCTACAGCGACTCCGCTGTCGACAAGCTGTGGGAGATCCTCCTCCCGTTCTCCGACTACGCCTTCAACAAGGCGCACTCGGCGGCCTACGGGGTGGTCTCCTATTGGACCGCTTACCTCAAGGCCCACTACCCGGCCGAGTACATGGCCGCCCTACTGACGAGCGTCGGCGATGCCCGCGACAAGCTCGCCCTCTATCTCAACGAGTGTCGGCGTATGGGCATCAAGGTGCTCGCGCCCGACGTCAACGAGTCGATCGGGTTCTTCAACGCCGTCGGCGAGGACATCCGCTTCGGCATGGGCGCCGTCCGCAACGTCGGATCGAGTGTCGTGGAGGCGATCGTGAAGGCGCGCGAGGAGAAGGGGCGTTTCACCTCCTTCCACGACTTCCTCTCCAAGGTGCCGATCCAGGTGGCGAACAAGCGCACCGTGGAGTCGCTCATCAAGTCCGGCGCCTTCGACTCGCTCGGCGCCACCCGTCGCGCGCTCGTGGAGATCCACGAGGATGCCGTGGACGCCGTGGTCAGCGACAAGCGCAACGAGGCGAACGGCCTCGTCGGCTTCGACTTCGACAGCCTCTGGGACGAGCCGGAGAAGCAGGCGCAGCAGGTGCCGGACCGCCCGGAGTGGTCCAAGCGCGACAAGCTCGCCTTCGAACGCGAGATGCTCGGTCTCTACGTCTCCGACCACCCGCTCGCGGGCCTCGAGATCCCGCTGGCGAAGCTCGCCAGTTCCTCGATCACGGAGTTGCTCGGCGGCGACGTGGCGGGGGACGGCGAGCGGGTGACGGTCGCCGGTCTCATCACGAGCGTGCAGCACCGTGTGGCGCGCAACTCGGGCAACCAGTACGGGATCATCTCGGTGGAGGACTTCGGCGCGACCGTCGACGTCATGTTCCTCGGCAAGACCTACCAGGAGTTCGCCCCGGCCCTCGTCTCGGACACCATCGTGTCCGTCACCGGACGCGTCAGCCTCCGGGACGACGGCATGAACCTGCACGCCGTCACCCTCACGACACCCGACCTCGGCTCGAGTCTCGGCTCGGGGCCGCTGGCGATCACGCTTCCCGAGCAGCGCGCCACGACCGACACGATGACGGCTTTGGCCAATGTGCTCATCCGTCATCGCGGCGACAACGAGGTGCGGCTGAAGCTCATCACCCCGCACGCGGCACGCGTGTTCGAGCTGCCCTACCGCGTCAGCGTGTCGGTGGATCTCTACGGGGAGCTGAAGACGCTGCTCGGGCCGAGCTGCCTCGGCTAGAGCGAGGACGGGCGCATGTAGGTGCGCTCGTGGTAGAGCAGAGCCTCGTCCTCGGGGCCCAGTTCGCCCTGCTCGATCCTGACGGCGATCACGGCGTTGGCGTGCACCGGGTGGACGGCCTCGATCGGCCCCGACATCCAGGACGTGGCGCCGGCGAGGATCGGCACGCCCGACGGCCCGGCCGCCCAGTGATCGCCGTCGAAGCGGAGATCGTGGTCGGCCGCCATGCGCTCCGCGAGGTGACGCGACCGCGGACCGAGCGTGTGGATCGCGACGTGATTGCCGACGGTCATCGCGGACCAGGCGCTCGACACCTGCGCCATGTTGAAGGTGGCGAGTGGCGGCACGGCGGCGAGGGAGGCGAGGGAGGTCGCGGTGAAGCCGACGGGGGAGCCGTCCGGCGCGAGAGCGGTCACCACCGCGACTCCGGCCGCGTGTCGTCGGAAGGCCTGCTTGAACGCGTCGATGTCCACTTCACTCACGCGAGGTCCAACCGCAGGGAGGGTCGGGGGATTCCGGATCCGCGTGGCTGGTTACGATGGGAGGGCGATGATCCAGACAATCGACCTCCGTCACAGCACCCCCTCCGCCGCCGAACTCGCGGCCGTGGTGCCCCGACCGTCCGTCGACGTCGGCACCGCCTCCGGCGCGGCAGCCGCCCTCATCGATGACGTCCGGGCCCGGGGCGAGGAGGCGCTGCTCGATCAGGCCGAGCGTTTCGACGGGGTGCGTCCGCCGCGCGTCCGCATCCACGCCGATGAGATCAGCGCCGCTGTCCGCGCGCTGGATCCGGCGGTGCGCGCCGCGCTCGAGGAGTCCATCAGCCGCCTGACCGCCGCCTCGCAGGCACAGCTGCCGCAGGCGACCGTGACCACGCTCGGCGATGGCGCCCAAGTGATCCAGCGGTGGCAGCCGGTCGACCGCGTGGGGCTGTACGTCCCGGGCGGCAAGGCCGTCTATCCCTCCAGCGTCCTCATGAACGTCGTCCCTGCTCACGTCGCCGGTGTCCGCTCGATAGCCCTCGTCTCCCCGCCGCAGCGGGAGTTCGGTGGCTCGGTGCACCCGACGATCCTCGGCGCTGCCGGTGTCCTCGGCATCGAGGAGGTCTACGCGATGGGCGGAGCCGGAGCCGTCGGTGCACTGGCCTACGGTGTCCCCGGTCTGGGGCTCGACCCGGTCCAGGTCATCACCGGGCCCGGCAACGTCTTCGTCGCCGCTGCCAAGCGTCTCGTCCGGGGTGTCGTGGGCATCGACTCCGAGGCAGGCCCGACGGAGATCCTCGTGATCGCCGACGCCACGGCCGACGCCCACGTCGTCGCCGCCGACCTGGTGAGCCAGGCCGAGCACGACGAGCTGGCCGCCGCCATCCTCGTCACCGATTCCGCGGAACTCGCCGATGCCGTGCGTGCCGAGCTCGAGACGATGGTGCCCACAGCGCACCACGCCGCACGGGTGCGGGAAGCCCTCGCCGGCCAGCAGTCCGCGATCGTGTTGGTCTCCGATCTCGCCGCTGCTGCCGCCGTGAGCAACGCCTACGGTCCGGAGCACCTGGAGATCCAGGTCGCCAACCCGGGGGAGGTGCTCGACCTGACCACGAACGCCGGCGCGATCTTCCTCGGCGCCCACTCACCCGTCAGCCTCGGCGACTACCTCGCCGGCTCCAATCACGTCCTCCCGACCGGCGGTCAGTCCCGCTTCTCCTCCGGACTCGGGTCGTACACCTTCGTCCGCCCGCAGCAGGTCATCGACTACAGCCGGGACGCTCTGCTGGCGGTGCGGGACGACGTGCTCGCGCTGTCCTCCGCCGAGGACCTGCCGGCCCACGGCGCGGCCGTCTCGGCGCGGTTCCGGGACGCCTAGTACCCTGAAGGCATGTTCTGCCCGTTCTGCCGCTACCCGGACTCCCGGGTCGTCGACTCGCGCACCAGTGACGACGGCCTGTCCATCCGCCGCCGCCGTCAGTGCCCCGAGTGCGGCCGACGCTTCAGCACGACCGAGACCGCCTCGCTCAACGTGATCAAGCGCAACGGCGTGGTCGAGCCGTTCAGCCGGGAGAAGATCGTCTCGGGTGTGCGGAAGGCCTGCCAGGGCCGACCCGTCACGGATGCCGACCTGGCGAGCCTGGCGCAGCGGGTCGAGGAGACCATCCGAGCCACGGGCGCCGCGCAGATCGATGCCAACGACATCGGGCTCGCGATCCTGCCGCCGCTGCGCGAGCTCGACGAGGTCGCCTACCTCCGATTCGCGAGCGTGTACCAGGGTTTCGACTCCCTCGAGGACTTCGAGACGGCGATCACGCTCCTGCGGGTCGACCACGAGGACGCGACGGCCGAGTAGGCGGGTCCGCGCCTCCTAGAATCGGAGGCGATGTATCGACTCCTCTTCCGGCTCGTCCTCTCCCGCCTCGACCCGGAGTTCGCCCACACGCTCGCGTTCGCCGTGATCCGCCGACTCCCGTGGCTGGGTGTCGGCTCGGTCGTCCGTCGGTTCACGCGCCCGGACCCGTCGCTCGCCGTGGAGGCCATCGGGCTCCGTTTCGACTCGCCCTTCGGCCTTGCCGCCGGCTTCGACAAGTACGGCACCGGCATCCGGGGCCTCGGGCAGCTCGGTTTCGGTCACGTCGAGGTGGGCACTGTCACCGCGGTCGCCCAACCCGGCAACCCGGCACCGCGCCTGTTCCGGCTCGTCGCCGATCGCGCCGTCATCAACCGCATGGGATTCAACAACCATGGTTCCGAGGCGTTGCGGCCCCGGCTGGAGAAGGCCGTAGCCCGACGCGATCGACCCGTCATCGGTGCCAACATCGGCAAGTCCCGGGTGACCGAGGTCGAGGACGCCGTCGGCGACTACCTCGAGAGCACCCGACGTCTCGCGGACCTCGCCGACTACCTCGCCGTCAACGTCAGCTCACCCAACACGCCCGGGCTGCGCGGACTGCAGGAGCTCGACCAGCTCGCACCCCTCCTGACCGCGATCCGGGATGAGGCGGCCGGAACGCCTGTGCTCGTCAAGATCGCACCCGACCTGACCGACGACCAGGTCAAGGCGATCGCCCGACTCGCCGTCGAGCTCGGCCTGGCCGGAATCATCGCGACCAACACCACCCTGTCTCGGGAGGGGCTCGTGACCGATCCCGCCGTGGTCGAGGCGGCCGGCGCGGGCGGATTGTCCGGAGCCCCGGTCGCGGCGCGCTCCCTCGCGGTGCTGCGTGTCATCCGTGCGGTCGTCCCCGCGACGTTCTGCGTGATCTCGGTCGGCGGTGTCGACACGGCAGCCGACGTCCGGGAGCGCCTCGACGCCGGTGCCACCCTGGTGCAGGGCTACACGGCGTTCCTGTACCGCGGCCCGCTGTGGGCGGCAGGGATCAATCGGGGGCTCGCCCGACTGCGCGGTTGATCCGACTGGGCTGTCGAGCCGGGGTTACTCCGGGAAGTCGCCGCGTGCGACCTGCGGCTTGGGCGCGGGGCGGAGACGGCGGAAGTAGATCGCGCGCATGATCGAGTAGAAGCGGTAGCCCTTCTGGGCCTCGCCGAACTTGGCGGTGAGCTTCTTACGGAGGATCCGCCAGACGATCAGCATGTCGACGATCGTGGCGAAGATGACGAACCACATGAGCGCGAAGCCGGCGTAGACGACGGCGTCGACGGTCGGGAAGAAGCTTGTGATGAAGAAGATGGCGATCGCCGGGATCATCAGCTCGCCGACGCTCCAGCGGGCGTCGATGTAGTCGCGCACGTATCGGCGCTGCGGTCCACGGTCGCGCACCGGCAGGTAGCGCTCGTCGCCGTTCTCGATGCCGATGCGCTGCTTCTCGCGAGCCACGGCCTGGGCGGCGCGCTCCTGTGCGCGGCGCTCCTTGCGGTCGTTCGGGACGAGCGGACGCTTGCGCGCGGCCTCCTGCTGCTTGCGCGAAGGCGTCGGAGCGCCCTTCTTGCCGTTAGCGCCGACGATCTCGGGTTCGGCCGTCGGTTCGGCGGGGGAGGGCTGGGGTGAGCGTGCCACGGGGGATCCTTGCGTCTCGGGGTCGGCTTAAGATTACCCGCATGGCACCAGACCTTGAGAACGCGCCCGAAACCCTCCCCGGACTCGCAGAGGCGGTGCACGCCGGACTACCGTCCGCGATCGCCGACCTGTCGCGCCTCGTGCGCATCCCGTCCGTCTCATGGGACGGCTACGACTTCGCCCACGTGGACGCGAGTGCCGAGGCTGTGCGCGCCCTGTTCGAGGCGACCGGCGTCTTCGAGACGGTCGACATCCGTCGTGCAGCGATCGACGACGGCAGTGAGCTCGGTCGCCCCGCGGTGATCGCCCGCCGCGAGCCGCGCAACGGCAGGCCCACGATCCTGCTGTACGCCCACCACGACGTGCAGCCCCCCGGAAAGGACGAGGACTGGGAGTCGCTGCCCTTCGAGCCGACCGTGCGCGGCGAACGCCTCTACGGCCGAGGCGCGGCGGACGACAAGGCCGGCGTCATGGCGCACGTCGCCGCCGTCCGCGCGATCTCCGACCTGCTCGGGGACGACCTCGACCTCGGTATCGCCGTCTTCATCGAGGGGGAGGAGGAGTTCGGCTCCCGCTCCTTCGCGAACTTCCTGCGCGAGAACCAGACCGAACTCACGGCCGACGCCATCGTCGTCGCCGACTCGGACAACTGGAACACGGAGACGCCCGCCCTGACCGTCGCGTTGCGCGGCAACGTGACCTTCACCCTCACCGTGTCCACCCTCGGGCACGCCTCGCACTCCGGGATGTTCGGCGGTGCCGTGCCCGACGCGATGCTCGCGACGATCCGTCTGCTCGCGACCCTGCACGACGAGGACGGCTCGGTCGCCGTGCCCGGACTGGTCACCCATGACGCACCGACGCCGGTGTACACCGAGGAGCACCTCCGCGACGAGTCCGCGCTCCTGGACGGCGTGAGCCCCGTCGGGCGGGGGACGATCCTGTCCCGCCTCTGGTACCAGCCGGCGATCATGATCACCGGCATCGATGCCCCGAGCGTGCGCGACGCGTCGAACACCCTCAGCCCGCGAGTGTCGGTCAAGGTCAGCATGCGGATCGCGCCCGGCCAGGACGCTCAGGTCGCCTACGAGGCCCTCGCCGGCCACCTGCGCGACAACGCCCCCTTCGGCGCCCACCTCGAGTTCTCGGACGCCAACACGGGCAGCCCTTTCCTGGTCGACACGAGCGGCTGGGCGGTCGCGGACGCCAAGGCCGCGATGGCCGAGGCCTGGGGTGTGGAGGCGGTGGAGACCGGCATCGGTGGCTCGATCCCGTTCATCGCCGACCTCGTCGAGGTCTTCCCCGAGGCGCAGGTGCTCGTCACCGGCGTCGAGGACCCGGACTCGCGTGCTCACAGCCCGAACGAGTCGCTCCACCTCGGCGTGTTCCACCGGGCGATCCTCACCGAGGCCGTCCTCCTCGCAAAGCTCAACGCTCGCGCGTAGACTGGACGACATGACAGACACCACCCTCACCGAGGCTCCCATCGAGGAGACCCACGGCGTCGGCCTCTCCGACGCAGCGGCCTCCAAGGTCCGCAGCCTCATGACGCAGGAGGGCCGCGACGACCTCCGCCTCCGCCTCGCCGTCCAGCCGGGTGGCTGCTCGGGCCTCATCTACCAGCTCTACTTCGACGAGCGCACGCTCGATGGCGACGTCACCCGCGAGTTCGGTGACGGTGTCGAGGTGGTGGTCGACAAGATGAGCGTCCCCTACCTCGAGGGCGCGACGATCGACTTCGAAGACACCATTCAGAAGCAGGGTTTCACGATCGACAACCCCAACGCGGCCGGTTCGTGCGCATGCGGTGATTCGTTCCACTGATCTTTTTGCAACGACTTCGGCCCGGGTTTCCGGGCCGTTGTCGTTTAACCCGGCTTAGCCGCTGTGTCTACGAAAAGGGACGGGCGAAGCTGGCTATAGACTGGCAAAGAACCACGTCCGCGTCATCCGAGAGGTACCTCGTGCGCTCTAACCGCCGGGCCCGTTGGGCCACCTGGGCAGCAATCCCGATCGGGATCGCGACAACACTCGTCCTCGCCGGATGCACGCAGGACCAGCTGCAGGGATGGCTTCCGGGCGACCCCGACACCACCAACCACACGAGCCGCACCATCGGGCTGTGGACCACCTCGTGGATCGTGCTGCTCGCCGTCGGCGTGTTGACCTGGGGCCTCATCATCTGGGCCGCCGTCGCCTACCGCCGTCGCAAGGGCCAGTCCGGCCTGCCGACGCAGCTGCGCTACAACATGCCGATCGAGATCTTCTACACGATCGTTCCCCTCATCCTCGTCATCGGGTTCTTCGCCTTCACGGCCCGTGACCAGGCCGCCATCGAGGCCGACCCGGGCGACCCCGACGTGCGCGTCGAGGTCTACGGCAAGCGCTGGGCGTGGGACTTCAACTACCTCGATGAGGACGTCTACTACGCCGGCATCCAGGCCCAGCTCGTCGAGGACGGCGACGGCGCCGTCGACCAGGAGCAGCTCCCCACGCTGTACCTGCCGGTCGACAAGAAGGTCGAGATCGTCATCGAGTCGCGTGACGTCATCCACTCCTTCTGGGTGATCGACTTCCTCTACAAGAAGGACATGGTCCCCGGCAAGACCAACCACATGTACTTCACCCCCACCAAGGAGGGCACGTACGCCGGCAAGTGCGCCGAGCTGTGCGGCGAGTACCACTCGCTCATGCTCTTCAACGTGAAGGTGGTCTCCCAGGCCGAGTACGACGCCTACACCGAGAGCCTGCGCGACGCCGGCAACACGGGTCGTCTCGACGCGAGCTACAACACGAACACGAACCTCCCCGGCACCGCCGGGCGCTCGGAAGAGGACAGCGAATAATGACGTCAGCAACCGTCGGTCTCGGCGCCTCGAACGTGGAGCGCAAGGGCAACGTCCTGGTCAAGTGGATCACCTCCACCGACCACAAGGTGATCGGGTACATGTACCTGATCAGCTCGTTCATCTACTTCTGCATCGGTGGCGTCATGGCGCTCCTGAT
>Ga0247810_10002436_pt1 | contig 10292 bp, 9 predicted proteins | sample UWRJL119311C1_FD_179918 | JGI IMG/M metagenome (GOLD analysis project Ga0247810, IMG submission 179918) | Plant litter microbial communities from Arlington Agricultural Research Station in Wisconsin, United States - UWRJ-L119-311C-1 | ecosystem: Environmental > Terrestrial > Plant litter >...
CCGGGATGGTCTCCTTGGCGATGATGATCAGCGTCGTCACGGCAGGCTCCTCAGCAGGCGGGACATGTCCTGGACGGCGGTCACGGTGCCGCGAAGGGTTCCGGTGACCTTCGACCGGCCCACTCGCGGCGAGTAGGGCGCGTCGAGCTCGAGGACGCGCCAGCCCGCCGCGTGGGCGCGCAGCAGCTGCTCGAGGGGGTAGCCGCTGCGCCGATCGAGCAGGTCGAGGGCGATCATGTCCTCGCGCCGCATCGCGCGCATGGGGCCGAGGTCGTGCAGGTCGAGGTGTGTGGCTCGGCGCATGAGGAGGGCGAGCGCGCGGTTCGCGAGACGGGCGTGCAGGGGCCACGCCCCGCGGGTCGTCGGGCGGCGGCGACCGAGGACGAGGTCGGCCTCACCGGCCAGGATCGGCGCGACGAGCGCCGGAAGATCGGCCGGGTCCATCGAGGCGTCCGCGTCGCAGAAGGTGACGATCGGCGCCTCCGCGGCCAGGAGGCCGGCGTGCGCCGCCGAACCGAAACCGCGCACCGGCTCGGTCACCACGAGAGCGCCGTGCGCCCGGGCGACCGCGGCCGAGTCGTCCGTCGACCCGTTGTCGACCACGATGCCGCGATAGCCCTCGGGCAGGCGGCCGAGCACCCAGGGGAGGGCGGCCGCCTCGTTCAGACAGGGGAACACGACATCCACGTTCGGCATCGCCGCTTCCTCCTGGCCTCGAATCAGGGTGCTGCTGCCCGCAGCGGGGCCGTGGCGAACTCACGCATGCCATCGGCGAAGCGCACAGTTGGCGCCCAGTGCAATTCGGAGCGGAGGCGCTCAGAGGAAGCTGTGATGTGACGGACATCTCCGAGGCGGTACTGGCCGGTCACGATCGGAGCCGCCGCACCGGCGTTGGCGGAGAGTGCCGTGGCCAGGTCGCCGATGGTGTGGACCTCCCCGCTGCCCACGTTGTAGGCGCGGAAAGCCGCTCCGTCCACCGTCGAATCGAGGGCTGCCACGTTGGCGCTCGCGACATCGCGCACGTGCACGAAGTCGCGGCGCTGGCCGCCGTCCTCGAACACCCGGGGCGCCTCGCCGCGCTCGATCGCCGAGCGGAACAGCGACGCGACACCGGCGTAGGGGGTGTTCTGCGGCATGCCGGGGCCGTAGACGTTGTGGTACCGGAGCGCGGCGACGCGGCCCCCCGTGCTGCGCGCCCACGCGGCGGCGAGGTACTCCTGCGCGGCCTTGGTCGCGGCGTATACGTTGCGCGGGTCGAGGGGGGCGTCCTCGTCGATGAGCTGCGGTTCGAGCAGTTCGCCGTCGGCGCCGCGCGGGTCGAAGACGCCGGCATCCAGGTCCTCCACGCGGCGGGCGGCGGGCCGGGTCAGGCCCTCGCTGCCGCTGTAGGCGCCCTCGCCGTAGACGACCATGGAACTGGCGATCACCAGGCGACGGACGCCCGCCTCCGCCATGCCGGCCAGCAGCACGGCCGTGCCGAGGTCGTTCGAGGCGACGTAATCGGGGGCGTCGGAGAAGTCGACGCCGAGTCCCACCTTGGCGGCCTGGTGGTTGACCGCGTCGATGTCGCGGAGTGCCATCTCGACGACCGACGGGTCCGTCACGTCGCCGCGCACCAACTCCACCCCCTCGGGCAGGGCGGGCTCGCCGCCGTGCACGTCGCTGCGCAGCGAGTCGAGCACCCGCACCTCGTGGCCGGCAGCCAGCGCGGCCTCGACCACCTCGCCGCCGATGAAACCGGCACCGCCGGTCACCAGCAGTCTCATGCGGTGCGCGCCAGGACGGCGGCCACCTCGGCGGCGGGGATGAGTGCGCGAGGGGTGTAGTCGTCCGGCATGGCGCGGATGATCGTCTCGATCGCCGCGACGATGCGGGGCTGGGCCTCGACGAGGCGGCGGAGCACGAGCTCGTGGCTGACTTCGTCGCCCTTCTCGCTCGCGTCCACCCCGGCGTCCGCGTCGGTCACGTAGGAGATGTTGACCGTGCCGATGTTGAGCTCGGCCGCGAGCGGCACCTCCGGGTACATCGTCATGTTGACGGTGTGTGCGCCGGCGGCACGGAACCAGAGCGACTCGGCGCGGGTCGAGAACCTCGGGCCCTGGATGACGACGACGGTGCCGGAGGGGCGGATCGTCTCCCCGGCCGCGGACAGCGCCTCGCGGGCGATGTCGAGCAGCTGCGGGCAGAACGGGTCCGCCGAGGAGAGGTGCTGCACCGAGCCGCGGTCGTAGAAGGTGTCGGGTCGCCCGCTCGTCCGGTCGATGTACTGGTCGGTGAGGACGAGCGTGCCGGAGGGGTAGTCGGGGCTCACGCCGCCGACCGCGGAACTGGAGAGGATCGCCGTCACGCCGAGCGAGGCGAGCGCCCAGATGTTCGCGCGGTAGTTGATGAGGTGCGGGGCGACCGAATGATCCGATCCATGCCGGGTAATGAACGCGGTGCGGCGGCCGCCCAGCTCGCCGATCGTGACGGTCACATCGCCGTACGGGGTGGTCACGGTCACGAGCTCCGATTCCGCCGGATCGAAGAGGGAGTACAGGCCGGATCCGCCGATGACGGCGACGCGCGCAGAGGTCATGCGCTCAGTCTCGCAGGGCCCACCTGCAAAAATCCGCTGCTCAACGGCTCGCATCGCATGCCGCCCCGACCGCGCAAGGCGCGGAACGCACCGGGTGTCAGTTGCTCATCCATCCACCGGCAGGGGTTGGCCGGTCGCCAGGCCCGGAAGCGCACCGGGCCGTCGCCGCTGTCGAGGGTGAACTCCTCGCCCCGCATCGCGTCGATGTCGAGCCCGCGCGTGATCACGTTGCGGCGAGTCAGAGCGGGGTCGAGCCCGGCGGCGATCGCCTCGAGCGACTCGATCGCCATGATCGTGACGGCCTCACGCGTGTGCGCCCGGTGCCCGAAGAAGCGGTCCCCGACGATGCCGAGCCCCGCCCGTACCTCCACGCGCTCGTGCAGCTCGCGCCCGTCGAACGGCAGCGGCCCGTCCCCCGGCCGCCCCTCGTACCGGTGCACCGGCGAGGCCAGCAGCCCCACGATCTCCACCTCCCGCATCCCTCCATCCTCCCTCGCACCCCCTGAGTCGGGTCGCGCGAACCTTCGTCCCCGCCGGCACATCCGCGGGGGCCCGACCTCAGGGAGGAGGAAGGCGGGAAAGGCGGGTACCGTTGGGGGGATATGGCACACCTCCTCGGCGCGGAAGCGTTGCACCTCGAGTACCCCACCCGCGTCATCTTCGACTCCCTGACGATCGGGCTGGAGGAGGGCGACCGCATCGGCATCGTGGGTCGCAACGGCGACGGCAAGTCCACGCTCCTGCGCCTGCTTGCCGGCCGCATGGAGCCGGACAAGGGCCGCGTCACCCGCCGTGGCGGCGTCACCCTCGGCATGCTCGACCAGGCCGACATGCTGCCGCTCGACCAGACGGTCGGCGATGCGATCGTCGGCGGACGTGACGAGCACGAGTGGGCGGGGGACGCGCGCATCCGCGACGTCATCGCCGGTCTCGTCACCGACATCCCGTTCTCGTCCACGATCGGCGAGTTGAGCGGAGGCCAGCGCCGTCGCGTGGCTCTCGCCGCGCTGCTCGTCGGCGACTGGGACATCATCTTCCTCGACGAGCCCACCAACCACCTCGACGTCGAGGGCATCGCCTGGCTCGCGCAGCACATCAAGCAGCGCTGGTCGACCAACTCGGGCGCGCTCGCGGTCGTGACCCACGACCGGTGGTTCCTCGACGAGGTCAGCACCGGCACGTGGGAGGTGCACGACCGCATCATCGAGCCCTTCGAGGGCGGGTACGCGGCGTATGTGCTGCAGCGCGTCGAGCGCGACCGCATGGCCTCCGTGACGGAGGCGAAGCGCCAGAACCTCATGAAGAAGGAGCTCGCCTGGCTCCGCCGCGGCGCGCCGGCCCGCACGGCGAAGCCGAAGTTCCGCATCGATGCCGCCAACCAGCTCATCGAGAACGAGCCGCCCATCCGTGACGCGGTGACCCTCGCCTCCATGGCCATGCAGCGCCTCGGCAAAGACGTCGTCGACATCGAGGACGTGACCGTCCGCTTCGGCGACAAGACGGTGCTGGACGACGTGACCTGGCGCATCGCGCCCGGTGAGCGCACCGGCATCCTGGGTGTGAACGGAGCCGGGAAGTCCACGCTCCTGTCCCTCGTCTCCGGCACCGTCCTGCCGACGAGCGGCCGCGTCAAGCGCGGCAAGACGATCAAGGTCGCCACCCTCACCCAGCAGCTCGCGGAGCTGCAGGACGTGTGGAACGACCGCGTCAGCGACGTCATCGGCCGACAGAAGCGCAGCTACGTCGCCGGCGGCAAGGAGATGACCCCCGGTCAGCTGCTCGAGCGAGTCGGTTTCACGAGCGCTCAGCTGAGCACCCCGGTCAAGGACCTGTCCGGTGGACAGAAGCGCCGGCTTCAGCTGCTCCTCATCCTGCTCGACGAGCCGAATGTGCTCATCCTCGACGAGCCCACCAACGACCTCGACACCGACATGCTCGCCGCGATCGAGGACCTGCTCGACTCCTTCCCGGGCACCCTCCTCGTCGTCAGTCACGACCGGTACCTGCTCGAGCGCGTGACCGACAACCAGTACGCGGTGATGGACGGCAAGTTCCGCCACCTGCCGCGCGGGGTCGACCAGTACCTGGAACTGCGCGCCTCCCGCGGGTCGAGCTCGTCGAGACCGGCTCAGGCGACCCCCGCTGGCAAGCCGAAGCTCGGCGGCGCGGAGCTCCGCAACTCCCAGAAGGAGTTCGCGGCAGCCGGTCGCAAGATCGACAAGCTGACCGGTCAGATCGCGGACGTGCACACCCGGATGGCGGCGCACGACCAGTCGGACTACGCGGGCCTCGGCGCGCTGGCCACGGAGATCGCCGGCTACCAGGAGCAGCTCGACACCGTCGAGACGCGCTGGCTCGAGCTGCAGGAGTTGCTGGAGGGCTAGGCGAAGCGGGCTCGGCGAAGCTGGCTAGTCGAAGTCCAGCGACAGCTTCCGGAGCAGCACCGCGAGGCGCTCCTGGTCGCCGGGGGAGAGCCCTTCGAGCAGCACCGCCTCCGCGTCCAGCAGTTCGCTGATGGCGCGGTCGACGCGAGCGGTTCCGTCCGCCGTCATGACGACGAGGATCCCGCGGCCGTCGTGCGGATCCGTGCGGCGCTCGACGAGACCGCGCTCGACGAGCCGGTCGATGCGGTTGGTCATGGTGCCGCTGGAGACGAGTGTCTGCTGGAGCAGCGCCTTCGGGCTCAGCTGCGACGGGGTGCCCGCGCGACGGAGCGCCGACAGCACGTCGAACTCCCACGACTCCAGGTCGGAGGCAGCGAAGGCCGTTCGCCGGGCGCGCTCGAGGTGGCGCGAGAGGCGCGCTACTCGAGACAGCACCTGTAGGGGCGCGAAATCGAGGTCGGGGCGCTCGCGCGACCATGCGTCGACGATGCGGTCGACTTCGTCGCTGGCGGGCATCCGACCATTATCGCGCGCTGTCCGCGTCTGTGACCGCGCCGGCTGCTGCCTCGACCGGCCCCATCAACCCACGCGCCTCACCGAATGAAGCACGCGTGCTTCATTCGGTGAGGCGCGTGCAGCACATGTGCTTCATTCGGTGAGGTGCGCGGATGTGATGCCCGGTCCGGCGGGTGGTGCCGGACCGCAGGAGGGAGCGGGGGTGCGGGGTCTGGCAGACTTGGTGGGCGCCGAGAGACGCATTCCGCTTTGGTGTAACGGCAGCACGACGGCCTTTGGAGCCGTTAGGTCCAGGTTCGAATCCTGGGAGCGGAGCCCTATGGGCGGAGGGCGACGAGTTCATGCACGAAGAGCACGCACGGTCCATCCCGGCCTCGATCCCCAGCAGCCGTTTCGTCGCGCGCGTGGGTGCGAGCCACTGTGGTCCGGTGCAGCGGCCGACGGCGTCCACGCGCCGGATTCCCGACTTCGTCGAAACCTCGGGAGAATAGGCACATGACCGACCAGAACCTCGCCGTCATCGTGCTCGCCGCCGGTGCGGGGACCCGCATGAAGTCCGCCAAGCCGAAGGTGCTGCACGCGCTCGCGGGCGTGCCGCTCGTCGGCCACGTGCTAGCGACCGCGCGGGCGCTCGACCCGGCGCTCGTCGTGGCCGTGGTGCGGCACGAGCGTGACCGCGTGGTCGAGACGATCTCCGGGCTCATGCCAGAAGCGGTCATCGTGGACCAGGACGACGTGCCCGGCACCGGCCGCGCCGTCGAGGTCGCCCTCGCCGCCCTGCCCGCCGACTTCGCGGGTGAGGTCGTCATCGTGTCGGGCGACGTTCCGCTGCTGGACGCCGACACCCTCGGTTCGCTCATCGCCTCACACCGCTCGGCGCAGTCGTCCGCGACCCTCCTGAGCGCGATCCTCGATGACGCGACCGGCTACGGTCGCGTCATCCGCGGGGCCGACGGCGGCCTCGATCGCATCGTCGAGCAGAAGGACGCCGCGGAGCACGAGCTCGCCGTGCTCGAGGTCAACTCCGGCACCTACGTGTTCTCCGTCGGTCCGCTGCGCGAGCAGCTCGCGCTCGTCGGTACCGCCAACGCACAGAACGAGAAGTACCTCACCGACGTGGTCGCCCTCATCCGGGAGACCGGAGCGACCGTCGCGGCCATGCCGGTCTCGGAGCCGTGGATCGTCGGCGGCATCAACGACCGGGTGCAGCTCGGCGACGCGGCCCTCCGTCTCAACGCGCTCATCGTGCGCGGCCACCAGCGCAACGGCGTCACCATTCACGACCCCGCCAGCACCTGGATCGACCTCGAGGTCACCATCGGTGAGGACACCGAGATCCTCCCTGGCACCCAGCTCTACGGCGCGACCACGATCGAGCGCGACGCGGTCATCGGCCCGGACACGACCCTCGTCGACACCGAGGTCAAGCAGGGTGCCGTCGTCAAGCGCACCGATGCGACCCTCGCTGTGATCGGCGCGTGGGCGTCGGTCGGGCCCTTCGCCTACCTCCGCCCGAACACCGTGCTCGAGGCCGACGGCAAGATCGGTACCTTCGTCGAGACGAAGAACTCGACCATCGGCAAGGGCAGCAAGGTCCCGCACCTCAGCTACATCGGCGACACGACCGTCGGCGAGCAGTCGAACGTCGGCGCCGGCACGATCACCGCCAACTACGACGGGGTCAACAAGTCGAAGACGGTCGTCGGCTCGCACGTGCGCACCGGCTCGCACAACGTGTTCGTCGCGCCGGTCACCATCGGCGACGGTGCCTATTCCGGTGCGGGAACGGTGATCCGCAAGGACGTTCCCGCCGGCGCGCTGGCGATCAACGTCGCCCCGCAGCGCAACATGGACGGCTGGGTGGCGACCAACCGCGCGGGCACGGCGGCCGCAGAAGCGGCGGAACGCGCACAGGAGCAGCGCGACTAGAATCGACAGCGGTGACGCACGTCGGGGCGTCGGGAAGCAGGGGTTCTTGTCCGAGATCAAGGTCACCGGACATAAGCGGCTGGTCATCGTCACCGGTCGCGCCCACCCGCAGCTCGCTGCGGACATCGCGCTCGAACTCGAGACCGATGTCGTGCACACCGACGCACGCACCTTCGCGAACGGGGAGATCTACGCCCGGTACGACGAGAGCGTGCGCGGCGCGGACGTCTTCCTGATCCAGTCCATGCCGGCTCCGCTCAACGAGCACGTCATGGAGTCGCTCATCATGGTCGACGCCCTCAAGCGTGCGTCGGTCAAGCGGATCACCGTCGTCGTCCCCTTCTACCCCTACGGTCGCCAGGACAAGAAGGGCCGCGGTCGCGAGCCGATCAGCGCCCGCCTCATGGCCGACCTCTACAAGGCCGCGGGCGCCGACCGCATCATGAGCGTCGACCTGCACGCCGCGCAGATCCAGGGCTTCTTCGACGGCCCCGTCGACCACCTGTTCGCCATGCCGGTCCTCCTCGAGCACTTCAAGGCGCTCGACGAGCCGACCCTCACCGTCGTCTCGCCGGACATGGGCCGCGTGCGCGTCGCCGACGTCTGGAGCGACAAGCTCGAGGCGCCGCTCGCGATCATCCACAAGCGCCGCGATCCCGCCGTCGCCAACCAGGTCTCGGTGCACGAGATCGTCGGCCAGGTCGACGGTCGCGTCTGCCTCATCGTCGACGACCTCATCGACACCGGCCGCACGATCGCCAAGGCGGCCGAGGCGCTCAAGGCCGCCGGTGCCACCAAGGTGATCGTCGCCGCCACCCACGCCGTCTTCTCCGATCCGGCCGTCGAGCTGCTACAGAGCGACTCGATCGACTCGGTCGTCGTCACCGACACCCTGCCGCTTCCGCCCGAGAAGCACTTCGACAGCCTGACGATCCTCCCGATCGCCCCGCTGATCGCCCGCGCGATCTACGAGGTCTTCGACGACGGCTCCGTCACCTCCATGTTCGACGGCGCCGCGTAGGTTCTGTTTGCCCAATGCTGCGCGTCGCTGAGCGCGCGGGGTTGTGTCGCGCGCGCTGAGGTTCGAACCGCCGCGCGCACGACAAACGTCAGCCGAGTGGGCTGTCCCCTGCCCCGAGGGTGTGGCAGCGACTGAGCTGGCACGAGATGCCCGCGCCGACGCGGGAACAGGAGGCGCAGGCCGTCCGGCGCGCATAGGCGGGCCCCGCAGACTCCCGCAGCTGCGATCGCAGGCCGGGACCCGCTCGGCGCTCCGCGCCTCGCTGCCCGGCCACGGCCTCCTGCTCCCTTGCTCGTTCGCACCCCGCTGAGGTCTGTCAAGCGCGCGGCGGTTCAAACCACCGCGCGCTCATCAAACCTCAGCGCGCTCAGCGGCGCGCAGCATCGGGCCACCCGCAGCCGGGCAACCCGCAGCAGAGCAACGCGCGGCCGGGCGATCGACTAGACCGCCACGCCGCCCGGGCGCACGTTCGGCGGGCCGGGGATGATGCCGAGCGGGCCGAGGTGGCGGTCGCCGCCGATGCCGCCGACCGCGTAGCACTGCCAGCCGGGGCCGCCGGTGTTGAACAGCTCGAAGCGGGCGTCCGGGGTGCCCGGACCGCTCACCTGATAGGCGACCCAGGCGCCGCACCAGTTGTTCGCCGAGATGCCGGCGACGCGCAGTTGGGAGCCGATCATCGGCACCACGAGCATGACGATCCCGACGACGGCGGCCACCTGGATGAGCAACCGGAGCCGGCGCGAACGCATCGGCTTGCCCTCGTGCGGTTCGTAGCCGTCGAGCTCGGGAATAGAAGTCACCCTTGAGGTTAACCCGGCCCCGGTAGTGTGCGCCCGTGAGCACCCTCGAACGTCGCCTCGGCACGGGCCGCGCCGTCGTGATCGGCCTGGCCGCGATGCTCGGCGCTGGCGTGTTCTTCGTCTGGGCCCCCGCGGCCGCCGTCGCCGGAACGGGCCTGTTCATCGGCCTGGCGATCGCCTCCGTCGTCGCGACTCTCAACGCCCTCAGCACCGCGCAGCTCGCCACCGCCCTCCCCGTCTCGGGCGGCGCCTACGCCTACGGCCGCCGCTACCTGAACCCGTGGGTCGGTTTTTCGGCGGGCGTCTTGTTCCTCACCGGCAAGACCGCGTCGGTGTCCGCGATCGCGCTGGTCGCCGGCTCCTACCTCTGGCCCGAGCACGCGCGTTGGGTCGCGGCGGCCGCGATCCTCCTGCTGGCGGCGGTGAACGCGACCGGTATCCGCAGCACGGCGGCGGTCAGCGCCGTGATCGTCGCGATCGTGCTGACGGGCATCGTCGCGAGCCTCGGTCTCGCGCTCCCCTCCGTGCAGCCGATCCGGATGGAGGCGATGGCTGGCCCCCTGGGCATCCTCCAGTCCGCCGGTCTGTTGTTCTTCGCGTTCGCCGGATACGCCCGACTCGCCACCCTCGGAGCCGAGGTGCGTGACCCCCGGCGCACCCTCCCACGGGCGATCATCATCGCCCTGTCGACCACCCTCGTCCTCTACGCGCTCGTCGCGACGACTCTCGTGTCGGTGGTCGGGGTGGAGCGGCTCGCCACGTCCACCTCCCCGTTCGCCGAGCTCGGCGTCGCCGAACCCCTCGTCCGTGGCATCGCCGTTCTCGCCTGCCTCGGTTCCCTGCTCGGGCTGCTCGCTGGACTCAGCCGCACCGGCCTGGCGATGGCGCAGCAGCGTGACCTCCCCGGGCCCCTCGCTCACATCAGCCCGCGGACGAAGGCCCCGGTCGTCGCCGAGTTCGTGTTCGCCCTGGTCGGGGTCGCGGCCGTGCTGCTCCTCGACCCGGCCTGGCTGATCGGGGTGTCGAGTGCCGCGGTGCTCGCGTACTACGGGGTCGCCCACCTC
>Ga0247810_10002438_pt1 | contig 10291 bp, 6 predicted proteins | sample UWRJL119311C1_FD_179918 | JGI IMG/M metagenome (GOLD analysis project Ga0247810, IMG submission 179918) | Plant litter microbial communities from Arlington Agricultural Research Station in Wisconsin, United States - UWRJ-L119-311C-1 | ecosystem: Environmental > Terrestrial > Plant litter >...
ATTTGCGCAAGAAACTGATAAAGCGTTTGACCATATTTCAGCAGACGCAGATTGGGCATTTTATATCCAGGGAGATGAATGTGTTCATGAAAAAGATCTTCCAAAAATTGTTAAGGAGATGGAAGATAACTTGGAGGATAAACAAATTGAAGGTCTGCTATTTAAATACAATCATTTCTATGGATCTTACGATTATATAGCTGAATCAAGAAGATGGTACAGGCGAGAAATCAGGATAGTAAGAAGAAACTTAAATATCCGTTCTTACAGGGATGCTCAGGGATTCAGATTAAATGGAAAAAAAATAAAAGTAAAACTGATAGACGCTCACATTAATCATTATGGATGGGTTAAACCACCACATGGTTTATTAAAGAAAAAACAAAATTTTAATCTTTTTTATGATCCGGAGGCTACAGTAGAAATTATACCTGAAACGGCCGACTTTGATTATGGTAATGCTGACTTGCTTAAGCATTTTGATGGTACTCATCCTACAGTGATGTTAGACCGTATAAAGTCCGTAAACTGGAAATTCAATTTTGATCCAACTAAAGCGGGAAAAAAGCTAAGCTTACGCAGACAGGTACTAGAGAAAATAAATAAGGTATTTGGAATAAGAATTGGAGAGTATAAAAATTATAGAATTGTTAAATGATCAGTTATAAAGACTGACAAATCTGTATAAATTAAAATCATCCTTATCCAAAGCTTCAGCAACAGCCTTCTGCAACTCTGTTTTTAGAATATCTTTCATCCTATCATTTTGAATTAACTTAAATGCTTTTTCAGTATATAGATATTGTCTTTTATCTGTATTATCTAAAGAAGCATTTTCAATCCACTTTAATAGTCCGTCAATTCCATTACATTTATCAGCTATTGTTTTAAAGACAGGTGTTTCTTTTGTACGCTGATGCAGCATTTTAGTTAAGTTACCTGCAAATATATCAGCACCTTCTCTATCGGCTTTATTCACAATAAAGGCATCCCCAATTTCCATTAAACCAGATTTTATATGTTGAATTTCATCACCAGCTTCTGGTACAAGAACAACTAGCGTAAGATCTGCTAAACCAGCTATCTCAATTTCTGACTGGCCAACGCCTACTGTTTCAATAAAAATATAGTCGAAATCTGCTGCTCGCATCACATCAGCCATTTCTATAATTTTAGCTGATAATCCGCCTACTGAACCGCGAGTTGCTATGGAACGTATAAAAATATAAGGATTATTATAATGTGCCGACATACGTACACGGTCTCCTAATAGAGATCCTAAGTTAAAAGGAGAAGTAGGATCTACTGCTAAAACCGCAATCTTCACCTCTTTCTTACAAAGTTGCTCTATCAATGCATTTACTAAAGTACTTTTTCCTGCTCCCGGAGGGCCTGTTATTCCTATAATAGGAACAGCATTGTTTATTTCGAGACTTTTAAGTATCTCTTCGCTACCAGGCAATTCATTTTCTACCAGCGTCAGCACTCTAGCTAAAGATAAATAATCTCCTTTTTTTAGGTCCGATAAATAATCTGGTAACGTTTTCATGGTCAGTTCATCTTAAGCATAAAACTAGGAATTAATTAAATAATATAAATGATGTAAATTTGCAGAAGAGTTTTTCACATTAACTACTATTTACATATTAACACTGCAATGCAAAATGAGCCAACGTCTGTTGCTTTATTGATATCTACCTATAATTGGCCGAAGGCCCTCGAATTAGTGTTATCAAGCGTATTACGGCAATCAAAACTGCCTGATGAATTGATTATTGCTGATGATGGATCTAGAGAAGATACCAAAGAAGTTATTGAAAGTTTTAAATCTAAATTCAACATTCCGCTGAAACATATCTGGCATGAAGATAAAGGATTTAGAAAAAGCCTGATTTTGAACAAAGCTGTTAAAAATATAGAATCTGAATATATTATCGAAATAGACGGAGATATCATTATACACCCAAACTTTATTGAGGATCACATAAAGGCGGGCCAGTCAGGATATTTCATTCAGGGTAGCAGGGCTATGATTACAGAAAGAAAAGCAGAAGAAATTTTATTATCAAAAGATATTGATTTATCCCTTTTTTCATCTGGAATCATTAATAGGTTTAATGCCTTGAGATTACCATTATTGGCAGGTATTTTTTCAGCACTCCCATATAATCCTTTCCATATTAAAGGCTGTAATATGGCCTTTTGGAAAAAAGACTATATATTAATCAATGGTTATCACAATAATTTTGAGGGTTGGGGTGGAGAGGATTATGAGTTTGGAGCCCGGCTTTTGCACTCTGGCATTAAAAACAAGCGCCTTAAGATGGCGGCTGTAGCTTACCATATTTTTCACAAAACCAGCTCAGGTTACAATAGAATTCCAAATGATAAAATATACAGAGAAACGCTTGAAAAAAAGCTGATCTATTCAAGTGACGGTTATAAACAGGTATCGCGTTAATAATTATGTTTAAAACCATACTTTTACAATCTTAATTTATTAAATGAAAACTTACTTCAGACTTTTATCCTTTGCGAAACCAATAGAAAAATTTGCTATTCCATACGCTATTGCAACCATCCTTGCCGTCTTCTGTAATACATTTCTATTTACTTTAATTGGCCCTCTGTTAGAAACACTTTTCACTGCAGCAGATACTTCCCATGCTCCTACTATGCTAGACAAAGTTTCATCTTTTGATGTTGTAGGGCGATTTAATCTGTATATAGCTCATTTAGTTCTAACTTATGGAAAGCTATACACCTTAAAAGTTGTTTGCGGCGTAATTGTTATAACAGTGTTTTTAGCCAACTTTTTTCGTTACTTCTCCCAGCGCTTCATGGAAGATTTAAGAGTGCACACTTTATTAAATCTTAGGAAAACTGTATTTAATAACATCATGGATCTTCATATTGGCTATTTCAGTAATGAGCGTAAAGGTGATATTATTTCTAAAGTAGCATCCGATGTACAAGTAGTCCAATTTACTGTGACAAATACTCTTCAAGTCGTGTTTAAAGAGCCTGTACAATTAATATTTTATATTTGTGTACTACTTTCAATTTCAGTAAAGCTTACGCTATTCTCACTTTTAGTTATTCCAATATCGGGATTTATTATAAGTAAAATTGTTAAGAGGTTAAAGCAACAAGCTACTCAAGCTCATGAATCATTTGCAAAAATGATTGGGTTTCTGGATGAATCACTAGGTGGAATCAAAATTATTAAAGCGTTTAATGCTTCAGAGCGTATAAAAACCAAATTTAACGACGAAAATATATTCTATTCCAATTTAACCAGGAAAATGGTTAGAAGACAACAACTCGCCTCGCCAGTATCACAAACACTTGGAGTACTTGTTGTTGTATTTATAGTTCTTTACGGAGGAAGTATGATTTTAACTAATCAAAGTACTTTAACTCCAGCAAAATTTCTTGTTTACATCGCTACATTCTCACAAGTAATGCAGCCCATTAAAGCTATTACCGATTCATTTAGCGGTATTCACTCTGGTATAGCAGCTGGTATAAGGGTATTAGATCTAATTGATACCAAACCAGAAATGTTAGAAAAACCAGATGCATTAGCTATAACTGACTTTAAAGATAATATTCGTTTTGAAAATGTTAATTTTAATTACGGTGAAAAACCGATCCTTCAAGGAATTAGCCTAACAGTCAAAAAAGGACAAACTGTAGCTTTAGTTGGTCCCTCAGGTGGAGGTAAAAGTACCCTTATGGATTTAATACCACGTTTCTATGATCCTCTTAGTGGCAGCATTACAATCGATGGATATAATTTAAAAGATATCACTACAGATAGTTTAAGGACTCAAATGGGCACAGTGAATCAGCAGTCTATATTGTTTAATGATACAATAGCAAACAATATTGCTTTTTCAAAGCCAGGGGCGAGTCGCGAAGAAATTATGCACGCCGCTAAAATTGCGAATGCAGATACTTTTATATTAAACACAGATAACGGCTATGAGACCAATATTGGCGATGGAGGCAATAAACTGTCAGGGGGACAAAAGCAGCGTATATGTATTGCTAGAGCTGTTTTAGCTAATCCACCTATAATGCTGCTTGATGAAGCGACCTCAGCTCTTGATACTGAATCTGAAAAATTAGTGCAGGATGCGCTAAATAGGTTAATGGAAAATAGAACATCTATTGTAATTGCACATAGATTAAGTACAATTCAACATGCCGACGTTATATTAGTAATAGATGGCGGAAAGATTATAGAATCTGGAAATCATTCTTCCTTAATTAGTCAAAATGGTCTTTATAGGCGACTAATAGATATGCAAACATTTGCAGAATAACATTTACCGTAATAAACACATGATTAAAGTATCAATAATAATTCCTAACTACAATCATTCTTCATTTCTTAAGCAAAGAATAGATTCTGTCCTTAATCAGACTTTTCAGGATTTTGAATTGATAATTTTAGATGATTGTTCTACTGATAATAGTAGTAAGGTAATAAACAGCTATTCCAACAATGATAAAATAAGTCATATCATTTTTAATGAAGAGAATAGCGGTAGTCCTTTTAAGCAATGGCAAAAGGGTATTGAATTAGCTAAAGGTGAATATGTATGGATAGCAGAAAGTGATGACTGGTGCGAACCGACACTATTACAAGACCTGGTAGAGGGAATTGAAAAAGATAAAGAATGCGTTATTAGTTATTGCCAGATGTCTTGCATAGCGGGTGACAATAAAATTAAATGGCAATCTCATCACCATTCCTTAAGTGATATCATTGATAGCAAAACTTTTATTCACGATTATTTATCAATAAAAGTGGCTATTTACAATGCGAGTATGGCTATTTTTAAAAGAGAAACCTACAAAAATGTTACCAATGAATTTACAACATTTCAGCTTTCAGGCGATAGGATGTTTTGGATACAGGTTGCTAGACAAGGAAAGGTTCATGTAAGCGGAAAAGTATTAAATTACTTTAGAAAGCACGATAAAGATGTTAGTGGTAAAGCTTATAAAAGTGGCATCAACTTTATAGAAGAATTCAGAATCATTAATTGGATGTATAAGGAAGATTTAATTGACGACAGAATTTATAATCTTGCCATTAGAAATCAATTTAAAGGTTATTGGAAAGTACGCAATCGTATTGACCCAAAAAATAAGGCTAGAATTCAGCCATTGTTCCATGATCTTAAAACTAAAAATTCTACCATACTTAAATATCTCCCTACAGCAATGTGGAGTGCCTGGAAAAATAAAGAATAAAATAATGATCAAAGGTATTACAATAATTGTTTGTACATATAACGGTGAGGAAAGATTACGTCCCACCCTCCAAAGTATCTCTAAACAGCAGTTACCTCAGGAAATAAAGTGGGAGGTTATCATTGCTGACAATGCTTCATCGGATCATAGCTCTGAGGTAGCGTTAGCTGAATGGAATAATTATAACCTGCACATCCCTTTCAATATAATATCCGAATCTAAGCCTGGAAAGCTTTATGCATTACAGCACGCAATAAACAAAGCCCGATATGAATATCTTATTATTTGTGATGATGACAATTGGCTGGCTCTAGACTACGCTGCCAAAGCCTACCATATTCTAGATAGTATGCCTGAAGTAGGAGCAGCAGGAGGACTAGGAATACCTGTTACGGACGGAACGCCATTACCAGAATGGTTCAAAGATTATAATTTTGCATATGCTGTTGGCCCACAAGCAAAAAAAACAGGTCTTATCAATCCTAGAGCTATTCTTTGGGGAGCAGGAATGGTGACAAGAAAGTCATTATATCTTAGCATGTATAAAACATATCAGTCTTTTTTGCCAGAACATAATACTAATATACTTTCTGCAGAAGATTCGGAATATTGTATGCGATTGATATTAAAAGGCTATCGCTTATATTATGATGAATCATTAATTTATCATCATTTTATACCAAATTTTAGATTAACTACTACCTTTCGTGATAATAAATTATTAAAAGGATTTAAAGATTCTAATATTATACTAAGGAAATATTACGCAGCAATGCGAGCCAACTTAAAAACAAAAGGCAGATTAGATATATGGCTAGGATTAGTACTAGTAAGTCCTTTAAATTATTTATTTGGTTTTTCTGCTAAAAGGAGAGAGAAGGCAAAAAATACACTCTTTCATCTTTTGCCTTTTGGAGTCAAATCTGATTCAATATCAATGCGTATCAAAGCATTTATAAAGGAAAAATAGCGGCACTACTTAGCTTTAATTTCTCTCCACAAGCGGGAGAGGATGGGTTTTTTCTTAGTAATTGCAATTGAAGATGTTCTTACAGCGCTATCAAGGATTTCTGGTATGTCGCCCCTTATTAAATCAAGTTTTGGCCATAAATGAGGATTGATAGGGTGAAAATTATTCAAACAATAATAATTATTCTCATCCACTGCCTGCCACAAATTATAAAAACTATCAGTATTAAAATCATCCTTATGACTCCAGTTATTTAACTTTTGATTAATCTCATCAGGATTTCTTGCCCAACTTTGATGAAGAACAAGATCATTCCAATGAATATGTTTATTACCTGACGTATTGTTTCTAGCCACATCATATACAGGATGATTAGTTGCAAAACTAAGTGTTTCAAAAGATTCGCCTATTACTAGAAAGCCATCATTAACTTCTTTAAATAATGTTGCAACTCTGCAATATATGGAACAAGGAAATTTTGGAGTATGGGACCTCAATCTATAAACAAAATCTTCAAAATCAATAAAATACTCATCGGCATCGATTTGAAGATACCAATCGCTGCTACCCATTTTTGCAGCTAACATATTACGCTCACGAGTATCACACTCCATTGATGTAAGCCCTTCAATATGAAACCGATCTTCGTAAAGAGTGATTTTATTGTCTGAATCGAATTCTGCTATCCAATGCCAGAATTCATCACTTATTTCAAAAGATTCTCCCGACCATGTTACTCTATCCTTATCAATAGCAAAATAAATCTCGTCTACAAAATTATAGACTATAGGTAAAGAAGTCTTGATGAACTCGTAATCATAAGAAATAAGATATCCTACTTTTATTGTACTCATACTTATCTAAACGTTAATTTTAACAACAACGCTACATAGGAATACAAAATTCTTTAAAAGGAAAGCTATGAATTTTTTTTAACCATAGCTTTAAGAGATTATTAATGCTGAATCAATGCGTGAATAAGATCACTTATTTTACCCAATGAGTTAGAACAAATCAAATTATTTATCAAAAAAAAACCGTTACTAGCATTTAAAAATGTTAGTAACGGTAATGTATAATTCCTAAATCTTTTACAATTTCCTTTTTACTTCTACTTGTTCGTAAGCCTCAACTATATCACCAACTTCAATGTTATTAAAGTTCTGTATGTTCAGACCACATTCGTAACCTCTTGCTACTTCTTTAACATCATCTTTATAACGTTTTAACGAAGCTAACTCACCTGTGTAAACAACAACCCCATCTCTAACGATACGAATCTTACTGTTACGGGTAATCGTTCCGTCAAGCACCATACAACCTGCAATGGTACCAACTTTAGTGATTTTAAAGGTATCTCTGATCTCAACATTCGCAGTAATTTTCTCCTGGAATTCAGGAGCAAGCATACCTTCCATCGCAGCCTTGATCTCATTGATCGCATCATAGATGATAGAATATAAACGAATATCGATTTGCTCAGCCTCAGCAAGCTTTCTTGCACCTGAAGATGGACGAACCTGGAAACCGATAATAATCGCATCAGAAGCAGAAGCCAACAATACATCAGATTCTGAGATCTGACCAACCGCTTTACTAATGATATTGATTTGTATCTCTTCAGTAGATAGTTTAAGCAATGAATCGGCAAGTGCCTCAATTGATCCATCCACGTCACCTTTAACAATAAGGTTAAGCTCTTTAAAGTTACCAATCGCTAAACGACGGCCAATCTCATCTAAAGTAATATGTTTCTGAGTTCTTAAGCCCTGCTCACGCATCAATTGTAAACGTTTGTTCGCAATCTCTCTAGCTTCAGATTCGTTTTCTACTGCATTAAATTTATCACCCGCTGTAGGCGCGCCTTGCATACCTAATACTTGTACCGGTACCGAAGGTCCTGCTTTATCAACTTTCTGACCACGTTCGTTAAACAACGCTTTAACACGTCCGCTATAACTACCTGCCAAAATTGGATCTCCAACTTTTAATGTACCAGCTTGTACTAATACAGTAGTTACAATACCACGGCCTTTATCTAAAGTCGCTTCAATTACACTACCTGTAGCACGTTTATTAGGGTTAGCTGTTAATTCTAATAATTCAGCTTCTAATAATACCTTATCTAATAGTAAGTCTACATTCAGACCGCTTTTACCAGAAATCTCTTGTGACTGGAATTTACCACCCCAATCTTCAACAAGGATATTCATGATTGATAACTGCTCACGAATCTTATCAGAGTTCGCTCCCGGTTTATCAATTTTAGTAAAGGCAAACACTAAAGGAACACCAGCTGCCTGAGCATGGGCGATTGCTTCCTTAGTCTGAGGCATCACTGCATCATCTGCTGCAACAACAATAATTGCTATATCTGCTACTTTCGCACCACGTGCACGCATCGCTGTAAAGGCTTCGTGACCCGGTGTATCCAGGAATGTTACTTTTTTACCTGTTGGTGTTGTTACCATATATGCACCAATGTGCTGAGTAATACCACCAGCCTCACCAGCTACAACATTCGCTTTCCTGATATAATCAAGTAACGATGTTTTACCGTGATCGACGTGACCCATGATGGTAACTACAGGAGCTCTTGGCTCTAAATCTTCAGGAGTATCAAGCTCTTCAATAATACTGTCACCTTCATCATCTGGTTTAACGAATTGTATTTCGTAACCAAACTCATCAGCAACAATAGTTAATGTTTCTGCATCTAAACGCTGATTGATCGATACGAACATACCAAGACTCATACAAGTACCAATAATTTTAGTTACCTGTACATCCATCATACTAGCTAACTCATTTGCCGTAACAAACTCAGTAACCTTTAAGACTTTTGATTGAGACTCTAGTTCCATTGCAGCCTCTTCAGCTGACAATGCTACATCATCACGTTTACCACGACGCAGTTTAGCACGTTGTGCAAATTTACCAGATTTACCAGCTCCGCTTAAACGAGCAAGAGTTGCTTTAATCTGATCTTGTATTTCTTTTTCCGTAGGTTCTTCTTTAGAGCCTCCAGGGGAACCTGGTTTGCTGTTTCTAAAGTTAGGCCTGTTGGCTGTATTGTTTGTATTGTTCCTGAAATCAGGTCTGTTGGTAAATGTCGGTGCTCCTGCAGGTCTTGCTGGAGTTGCTGCATTTCCACCTTGCGTTCCAGCTGGTGCCTGGTTACCACCAGCAGACTGATGTTGTCCAGGTGCGCCCGGTGCTTTTTTACGCTTGCGTTTTCTTTTCGCATCATTACTGTCAGCTGAAGAAGCTACAGGTTGCGATTTACGCTCAGGTGTTGTCGGCAAAACAATTTTACCAATAATATTTGGTCCGGAAAGTTTCACCGAGCGGGCTTTGATAACCTCAACTTCGTCAGGCTTATCAGCTTTTGGTGTAACTATATCTTTAACCGGCTCTGCTTTAACAACTGGTGATTCCACAGGTTTTGGTTTTTCTTCTATTTTAACTTCTTCCACAGGTTTAACAACTTCAGCTTTTACTTCAACAGGCTGCTCTACCGGTTTCTCAACTGGTTTTACTTCCTCCTGAACAACAGCTTTTGGTGCTTCCGGGATAACTGCTGCAGGTGTTTCAACAGGAACAGGAGGTACTACTACCGCAGGTTCTTCAGCTTTAACAACTTCAGGAGCTTGAGTTTCTTCTTTTTTTACAGGACGTGTTTTTGAGTTTAAGTCGTCAAGATTAATCTTGCCTACAACTTTAACACCTTTTAATGTTCCTTCTTCAACCTTTTCAGGTTCCTTTTCTGCCGGCACTTCTATTACAGGTGCAGGTGCAGGTACTTCTTCCTTCTGTTTCTCAACTGGAGGAGGAGAATAGGAATGAAGGTTTTTAATTAAAATACCTTCGTTTTCAAATTCAACATTCTTTCTAGGTGCGTCAGCAACTTTTTCAGTTACTTCTGGCTCATCACGACGAATTTTACCTATTACAATTTGATTGGCTTCTTCTTTTACGATTTTATCTCCCTGGAACTCTTTCAACAATGCATCGTACATGTCTTTTGAGAGCTTGGTATTGGGTTTATTGTCC
>Ga0247810_10002439_pt1 | contig 10290 bp, 10 predicted proteins | sample UWRJL119311C1_FD_179918 | JGI IMG/M metagenome (GOLD analysis project Ga0247810, IMG submission 179918) | Plant litter microbial communities from Arlington Agricultural Research Station in Wisconsin, United States - UWRJ-L119-311C-1 | ecosystem: Environmental > Terrestrial > Plant litter >...
CTTGACCAGGAGGTGGTTCTTCTGGTGAAGAGCACCTTCGACCTTCTGGCGCAGGATGTTCTCGTCGAACAGGTCCTGGATGCGGATGCCGACGCGGTTGATCTTGTCCGCGTACGCCGGGCCGATGCCGCGACCGGTGGTTCCGATCTGGCGCTTGCCGAGGAACCTCTCGGTCACCTTGTCGAGCGTGCGGTGGTACTGGGTGATGACGTGGGCGTTCGCCGATACGACGAGCTTCGAGACGTCGACTCCACGGGAGACCAGGGCCTCGAGCTCGTGGAACAGCACCTCGATGTCGACGACGACGCCGTTGGAGATGACGGGGACGACACCCTCGGAGAGGATGCCGGACGGCAGGAGGTGGAGGGCGTACTTCTGGTCGCCGATAACCACGGTGTGACCGGCGTTGTTTCCACCGTTGAACTTGACGACGTAGTCGATCCGGCTACCGAGCAGGTCGGTTGCCTTGCCTTTTCCTTCGTCGCCCCACTGGGCGCCGATGATGACGATCGCTGGCATGGCGAAACCTCTCGTTGAAACGGGATTGCACCCCATTCTAGCTTTTACAGGTCTTGACGGATAACTTGCACACACGTGTGCAAGTTATTATGATGGGAGGAATGAGCACACCGGCAAAACCACGTCGCGACGCGACGGAGAACAGGGCGGCACTTCTCGCCGCAGCCCGTGTGGAGCTGAACGCGGACGCCAACGCGTCACTCGAGACCATCGCGGCATCCGCCGGCCTCAGCCGTCGCGCCGTCTACGGTCACTTCGCGAGTCGCGACGACCTGCTGCGCGAGCTGCTCACGGGTGGTGCGGCGCGGGTATCCGCCGCGATCGAACGCTCCCACGACGCCGACCCGGTCGTCGACCTCGCTCTCGTCGCGGCGCACCTGTGGCGCGAAGTCGAGAGCATGCGTGTCATGGCGCTCTTCGCGGTGCGGGGTCCGTTCAAGGGCACCACCGCCGACAACCTCACGGCGCTGCGGAGCCGAGTGCTCGCGGACGTCACACAGGGGCAGGCCGACGGCACCATCCGCACCGACGTCGATGCCACTACCCTCGCCCACCTCGTGGAGGAGGGCGCCCTCATGGTGCTCGCCGAGGCGACCGCGCAGCAGCTCAGCGCCGCCGACGGCCACGCGCTCGTCATCCGCGTCGTCCTGGGCCTCGTCGGTTTCGGCTGGCGCGAGGCGAACGAACTTATCGAATCCCGTCCTGACCTGACGTACAACGAGAACCGAGTCGACGCATGACAACGATTGAACTGACGGATGCCGGGATCGGCACCGGCCTCGGAGCCCCCGTGCCCGCGCTGACACTCGCGATCACGCCCGGCACCCCGATGGTCATCGCGGTCGAGACGGACGAGCGACCGCTCATGGTCTCGATGCTGCTCGGCGGTCGCATCAAGCCCGACTCGGGCTCCGTGACGATCGACGGCGCCACCGATCTCAGCGAGCTGCGCCACCGCACCGCCCTCGTCGACACCCCGTTCGTCGCCGAACCATCGCCCGGCATCTCGCTCGCGGTCATCGTCGCCGAGGAGTTCTCCTTCTCCGGTCGTGCGGCGAAGCGCGGCGCCGTGCGCGACTTCCTCGCGTCCCACGGTCTCGCCGACTACGCCCGCATCGAGGTGCGTGCCCTTCCGCCCGCCGACCGCGTGCGTGTCTTCAGCGAGCTCGCCCTTCTTCGTGACGGCGTCGAGACGATCATCATCACGTCGCCCGAACGCCACGGCGGCGCCCCCGCCGAGTGGTTCGGCTACCTCGACTCCCTCGCCGAGCGAGGCATCACCGTCGTCATCGTGACCGACGCTGCCTCGCGCGACCTCCTCCTCTCCCTCGGCGCCCGCGATGCGCTCGCCGCCCCCACCACCATCACCACCACGGACGCTTCGAAATGACGATCTTCCCCCTCATCCGCGCCGAGTTCGCCCGCCTGACGGCGACCACTCTCGGCAAGCTCTCGCTCGCCGCGATCATGATCGTGCCGCTCGTCTACGGCGGCCTGTACCTCTGGGGCAACCAGGACCCGTACAGCAACCTCGACCGCATCCCCGCCGCGATCGTCGTGGCCGATACCGGGGCGACGGTCGACGACGACGCCGTCAACTACGGCCAGGATGCCGCCGACGAACTGCTCGACGACGCGACCTTCGGCTGGGACGTCGTCTCCGCGAAGGAAGCCGCCGCCGGCGTCACCGACGGCACATACGACTTCAGCATCACCTTCCCCGCGTCGTTCTCCGCCGATCTCGCATCGGCAGCCGACGACGACGCGACGCAGGCCGCGCTCGTGCTCACGACGAACGACACCAACAGCTACCTCTCGACGACCCTCGCGAAGCAGGCCGCCGCGTCCGTGCGCAGCGCCATCGTCGAGAACGTGGGCGAGGAGGCGACCACGACGCTCCTCGAGGCGGTCTCCGACATCCGGGACGGCGTCGTCGACGCGAGTGACGGTGCGACGGAACTCGCCGATGGGGCGACGGATGCCGCAGACGGCGCCTCCACGCTGGCTGATGGCACCTCCGAGCTCGCGGCAGGCGCGGCCACCCTTGCGGACGGCTCATCCACGCTCGCGAACGGAGCAAGCGACCTCGCGAGCGGAACCAAGAAGCTCTCCACCGGCGCGGACGACCTGAGCGACGGACTCGACACCCTCTATTCGAAGACCAAGAGCCTGCCGAAGAGCACGAAGGCGTTGAGCGCCGGCGCGACCAAGGTTGCAACGGGCGCTGAGACCGCGTCGACCGGTGCGACAACGCTGCAGGCCGGAACCGCGAAGCTCGCGACATCCGCTCCGCTCGTCCAGGCCCAGGTCGCAAAGGTGCTCGCCGCGTACGGCGTTCCCGCCGCGACGAGCAGCGCCATCAACTCCGCGATGCAGGGCATCAGCGACGGCACCGCGTCCGTCGACTCCGGCGTCGATTCACTCGCGACCGGTCTCTCGACGCTCTCCACGGGAGCGGATGCCGTCGCCGACGGCGCGACCACGCTCAACAAGAGCGCGCCGACGCTCGTTGCGGGCCTCAAGTCCGCCGACAAGGGCGCCGCTACTCTTGCGAACGGTGCATCCGATGCCGCTGCGGGAGCGAAGTCGCTGTCGACGGGGGCTTCGGACCTGTCATCCGGTGCCTCTGATCTCTCGGACGGAGCGGCACAGGTCGACGACGGCGCTGCCGAACTCTCGACCGGCACGACGAAGCTCTCGACGGGTGCGACCAAGCTGAGCGATTCGCTCGCGGATGCCACGGGTGACATCCCGACGTCGACGACCGAGTCCCGCGCCGCAACGGCCGCGGCAGTCGCCGACCCCGCCGAGGTGGACCAGGACGCGATCACCGAGGCCGCCAACTACGGCGCCGGTCTCGCCCCGTTCTTCATCAGCCTCTCCGCCTGGATCGGCATGTACGCGCTCTTCCTGCTCGTGCGTCCGCTCTCGCGCCGCGCGCTCACCGCGGTGCGCCGACCGATCCGCACGATGCTCGCCGGCTGGGCCACCCCCGCCGTGCTCGGCGCCGTGCAGATGGTCGCGCTCTTCCTGCTCGTGACGCTCGGTCTCGGCCTCGCCGTTTCGAACGGACTCGGACTGCTCGCCTTCATGATCTTCGTCTCGATCACCTTCGCGGCGATCGTGCTCGCCCTCAACGTGCTCTTCGGCAGCGTCGGGCAGTTCCTCGGGCTCATCCTCATGATCGTGCAGCTCGTGGTCGCGGGCGGAACGTTCCCGTGGCAGACCCTGCCCGGCCCGCTCGCCGCACTGCACTACGCGTTGCCGATGGGCCACGCCGTCGACGGTGTGCGCCAGCTCATGTACGGCGGATCGGGCGATGCCGTGTGGGCGTCGATCTGGCCGCTGCTGCTGTGGCTCGTCGGAGCACTCGCCGCAGCCACGTACGGCGCCGCGAAGCAGGGCCGGTTCCGCACACTGCGCGAACTGCGCCCGTCGGCGATCGGCGGCTGAGCCCCGGCCGCCCCGCGACCCGAAGCGACACACGCATCACCCGAAGACGCGTGTGTCGCTTCGGGCCTCGGGAGCCGGTCCGCTCGACAGCGGTACCGACCGTAGCAGTGGTGGGTGACTAACCGGCGTCGAGCAATTCGATCGTCCGCGCGTATTTCGCTGCGAGGCGCTCGCGGGTGTCCGAGTCGAGCTTCGCCGTCCGCGCCGGATTCGAATTGTCCGCGACATCCGCGTACTTCACCGTGGTCGCGAGCGGATTGGCGACAACCCGGGCCATCGACTCCTCGAGGGATTCACCCTCGCGCTTGGAGAGAGCATCGACCGCCGCGACGATCGCCTCGGAGTATCCCTCGGAACGCAGGTCGTCGAGCGTGACGTCGCAATCCTCGACGACATCGTGCAGGGCGGCGACGATCTTCTCGTCGACACCGGTGACGGATGACGCGACCCGCATCGGGTGCCCGATATACGGGTCTCCCACCTTGTCGATCTGCCCGGCATGTGCCCGCTCCGCGAACGCGAACGCGCGCTGCACCCGGGGATCCGTACTGTCGGAGAGACTCACGCGAAAACCTTTTCGGCCACCGCGGGACCCCAGTACTCCTCGACGAGCTCGCGTGCCTGCTCCGCGCTGACGTCGACCGTGGTGACGTCGTTGTGACCGAACCGTGCCAGTTCGAGGAGGTCGGTCGGCTTCCAGTCTCCGTTCTTGAGGAGGACGAAGTCCTCGTCGTCGACTCGCGAGAAGAAGCGGAAGGGACGGGTAGTGCCGTCCTTCAGGTAGAGCGGTTCGTAGAGGAACTGCATGGTCACTCCAGGTCCTCCTCTTCTCCGCGACGGGCGAAGTCATCCCACGTCAGGTCGCGGGCGCCGTCCGGTGTCTCAACCGTATCGAAAATGGCCTGCTGTTCAGCCTTGAGAGCGTCCCGGCCCACGACGTCATCGATGGGGAGGGTACGTTGCTGTTCATAGAGTCCGTGCGTGACTGTCTTGGCTTCGAAGCTCTCCGGGGTGTGGAATTGCACCTCGAAGGCCGTGCCGTCTGGCGCTCTCCAGGTCGTGTTGATCCCTTGATACCCATCGGATCCGAACGTGTTCTTGAACGTGATGTTCTCGTACCCACGATCAACAAGCTCCTGGATCTGCGCGTGCGTCGTCTCGGTGAACGTCGACGCATCGGTCGCATTCGTATAGCGAACGGTGTCGCGCATGTTGTCGACGATCTGGTCGAACGGCAGGTCGGGGGCCGTCTCGTCGAGCGCGTTCGCGTCCATATCCATGACTACCTTGCGGTAGAGCGAGTCAGTTTCCTTGAGACGGAAATCCCAGCCCTCCGGGTGAGAGTCGGGGTACGCGCTTCGAATGTCTTCCATATCCCTGCTGATCGTTGGCTCTGCGTCCTTCGATTGCTGGAGGTACTCATCGACAGCGGCGCGCTGTTCGGCGGCCAGGAGGCTTCCGGGATCGTCCCGGATGATGTCGGTCCGCGCTGGGTCGCCGGGAGGCGGAACGGGATTCCCGTCTCCCAAGACCGGATAGTCAACCTCCGGGCTGTCGTTTGAAATATCGTTTGCGCTGTCGATCGGATCGGCGCCGTTGCCATCATGAGGGTCGAGCGGATCGGTACCGGCAGCCTGGTCGCCGCCTGCCGAATGGTCACCGCCGCCAGATTGATCACTGCCACCGCCAGAGTGATCGCCGCCGCCCGAGTGGGATCCGGAGCCACCGGTCTCGCCACCGACGTGCACCGTCGAGCCATCGGACCCGACGAGCTCGCGCTCCTGCACGGGAGTAGTCTCCGCGCCGGTGTCACGCGGCGTACTGCCCAGGTCGTCCACGTCGGACTTGCTGACCGTCGAGACGTCGACGTCAAGATTGCTGAAGTCCGGCAGGTCCATCTTCGTACCCAGCTTCAGGTCGCCGAGCAGATCGGTGAGAGCCTTGGATCCGAGTTTCAGTCCGGAGCCGCCGAGCTTGAGAAGGGCTCCACCGTCCACGAGTTCAGTGACCTTCGCTGCAGTCGCGAGTTTTCCCGCGAGCGAGCCGCCCTTGATACCCGTGACAGCGGCACCGGCCGGGATGAGGATCGTGCCGACGTTGAAGACGGTCTTACCGGCGGCGGCGCCGGGGTTCTCTTCCCACTCGCCCCACGCGATCATGCCCTTGGCTGCGTTGAGCGCGGTCTCGTAGCTCTCGCGCTGCCAGTCGCCTGCGGGACCGGGCAGTGCAGCGGTGACCCATGACACGGGATTACCGAGGCCGGTGATTCCAGTCACGAGCTGGGCGAGGTTCTTCCACGCGGATCCCGCATAGTTCCAGTCACCCCATTCGCCGGTCTGGGAGTTGTACGAAATGAGTCCGCCGAGCCCGGTGATCGTTCCCCAGACACCTCCGACGGCGATGCCTTCCCAGAGGAAGTCCACGAAGACCGTGCGGGCGGTGGCTTCGCCACAGCTCTCCGTACGGTCCTGTTTCGAGCCCCACGGCGTATCCGTGCCCTCGGGGATCGACTCGTACATGTAGGTGTTCTTGCCACCCTCACCCGTGGCATCCGCGACCAGCGGATCTGCGCCGTAGATCGCCCGGATCTTGTTCGCAGCCTTACGCTCGGCCTCCCACAGGCGCACCATGGCGTCGTTGGTCTGCCGGATGTAGTCGTTGTTCTCGTCGACCGTGTCCTGGTCCTCGTGCCATTCCTTCTCCTCAGAGACGGTGGCGGCCTGATGGCCCGTGACGACCTTCTTCTCGACCGTGACACCGTTCTTGACGCGCCCATAGAAGGCCTCTGCCTGGAGCTTGATCGCAGCGAGCGTCGCCTTGATCGGCTCGACGTCGTCGGCGAAGTCCTCGAGCGCACCTGTCGCGGTGTCGAGATTGTCGCCGAAGGAGGTCGTACTCGGACCGACCGGCGTCATGACGGCAAAGAGCGTCTCGTCGTCGGGCGAGGTGTAGTGGGCCGACAGGCCGCTCCACGCCGAAACTGTCGTGGCACCGTTGTCGCGCACGCCGTCCGCTGTCGTCCGCAGGTTGAGCGCGGCGGCACGGATTTCCTCCGGCTTGATGCCGTCGCCCGGGATCTCCCAGTACTTGATGAGTTCAGCCATCAGAACATGCCCTTGTTGACGTCCCAGTTCTGACCGCGCTCGGCGGCGGTCACCTGGTACCGCTGCGAGTCGGCAGCCATCTCCAGGTCACCCTCGACGTACGCGGTCGTCGCTTCCGACGCTCCGGTCATCGCCGCGGTGATGCGCTGGGACACTTTCTCGAGCCCCGGCGCCTCTGTGCCCATCCATGCCTGGATCGCATCGGCGATCGCCTGGGACTGGCTCGCCGTGATGGCAGCCGTGAGGTCCGTCTCGAGAGTGCTCAGCGACGTGCCGAGATTCTCCGCCGATGTCTGGACAGCGGTCAGCACCTGCACCACCCCCTCGGGGCTGATGCTCCACGAACTCACCGGGTCAGCCGATGGCGTCTACGGCGGCCTTTGCCTTGCTGATGGCCGTCTGTGCCGTCTCGTCGTTGCGCTCGAGAGAGGTGCGCAGCGTGTGAATGATGCCCTTCACCTCTCCGGCAACCCGGGTCCAGCGCGCTTCTACCGCGATGTACGCGTCGGAAACCCCGTCAGCCTGGTAGTCGGCGTGAGCGGCCTTGACGTCCTTGTCGCGCTGGTCGATGAGAGCTTCGAGCTGCGCGGCGATCTTGTTGAAGTTCTCCTGGGCGCCCTGCGATGCAGCGACGCTGTAGTCACGGCGGTCTGTTGCGTTAGCCATTTCCTATCCCCCTCGTTCTTACTTGCCCGAGAAACGGGCGGATTCGAATGCTGAACCGGACTGGGCAGCCTTGGTGTCGTCGACGATCGCGGCTTCACCCTCGGTGAACGAACGGTCCTGGCCGGCGACACCGGTGAGGACGGCCCCGAGCGCCGCGTTGAGTTCGTTCGCGATGGTGTCGGTCTCACCCTTGAAGTTGTCGAAGGCTGCGCGACCCGCTCCGCGGAATGCTCCTTCGAGCGGCTCAGCCGCTGCGAATAGCTGCTTCACGAGGGCGCCGAGATCGTCAGACGCCGTACCGGTGACCTTGGTCAGGCCGCGAAGGGTTCCTTCCCCCATTGCAAATTTCATTCGTCCAGTCCTTTGTTCGGAAAACCTTGAAAAAGGCCTTTGTGCGAAAACCCGTTGAAGTTGAAGTGCTGACCCCACAATAGGGGACAGTCGAGAAATCCACTACTTTGCTCGCGGCCTCCCAGCGATCATTGAGGTTTATCCACGGATCGCCACAGCGCCGTCACCGGGGTCTACTACCCTTGGACCCACAAGGCTGCTCACAGGGGGAACAGATGTCGACGACTTTCGCCGTCACCACCGCGAGCTGTGGTCGATGTGGCGATGCGCTCGTTCGCAGCGGCGCGTTCTGCGAGCACTGCGGCACCGCGCGCGTGCCCGCAAACATTCCTCTCGTTGCCCGCGGTGCGGGTGCACCCGCACTCGTTGGGACGAGCAGAGCGGATGCCTCGACCACCCTCCTCGCGGTAGTGATCGACACCATCCCGGTGATCCTGCTGGCACTCGCTGCGGTCGTCGTTTCGCTGCTGTCCGGATCACTCGCGTGGCTCATCGTCGGCGTCATCCTCATCGTCGCTCTCGGCATCGTGCAGACGCTCGCTCTCTCGCGCACCGGCCGCACGATCGGCCGGTTCGCCACCGCGACCCGCACGGTCGACGACCTCTCGGGCCTGCCCCTGCGGTACCGCCGGACGTTCGGCGCGATCCTCGGGCTCCCCTCGGGAGCCGCAACGCTCGAATTACGCAAGGGTCGTGACCCGCTCACGCCGTCCATGCTCCTTCCGCGTTCGAGCGACCTTGCGAGCAGTGCCACACCGACGACCGTCGCGGCGGAACTCACGGTCCAGGCCACTCCGCCGCGGGCGGAGCCCGTTGCGCAAGGGGTCGGCACCGGTATCGCAGTGCTCCTCGACTCCGGGCAGCGCGTGCTCGTCGAATCGTCCCTCGTGATCGGCCGCAATCCGGCTACGGACGCGAGCGCCGTCTTCTCCTGGCCCGATCTGTCGCGCAGCCTCTCCAAGAATCACGCGATGCTCGAGTGGATCGACGGCACCCTCTGGGTCACCGACCTCGGCTCCACCAACGGCACGAAAGTCGTCTCCACGGCGGGCGAGATGACCGTGTGCGCGGCGGGACAGCGCACCGCCGCCCTCGTCGGCTGGCGCATCGAGTTCGGGTCGCGAGCGGCAACCGTCGCGGAGGTGATGTCGTCGTGAGCGACATCGAGAAGATCCCCCACCCCCTCGCCGATCGCATCCGCGAGGGTTACGTGCACGTCGAGACGCGCGCGCCCGTGCTGTACCTCGGCGCCGCGCAAGCCGACCTGCTGGTCCAGGCGGCGCAGCACAACCAGCGCGCCGTTTTCGTGACCGACGAACTCACCGGACTGACCGCTCCGTTCGCCCAAGCGCTGCAGGAGAGCGGAGGCGCCTGGGTGGTGCGTGCCCACGACCGCACACTGCGCGACGGCATCACCGGCCGCAGGCTCGAGACGATCGCCAGTGTCGTCGACGGGGGCCACATCGAGTCGGAGGACGACATCGCCGTCGCGTTCCTCCGTCCGGAGAAGCACCCGCAGGTCGAGATCGTCATCACCACATCGGTGCGGCACCGGGCCGAGATCGAGACCCGCCTCGGCGGCGCCGTCGAACTCGTCTCGCAGTCGCTGCTGGGCGCTCCTCCGGCGGCATGGGACCTGCTCGAACCGGCTGACAGCCCGTGGGACCGCGAGACCATGACACGACTGGCACGAGAGCGGATGCCGCAGGACACGCGTTTCATCGTCCGCGGCACGCCCGAGAGACCGTTCATCGCGACCGTTCTCGTGGCCCGCACGAAGAACGGCCTCGAGGAGACCACCCGCACGCACACCCTCGTCGGTGAGGTCGATTCGGCGAGCGCGCGCGATGCCGTCGAGCGGGTACCCGCGTTGCTCGCGTCCCTCAACGACAACGGCATGCCGCTCATCTCGCTCGCGATGGCCCGGCAGCGACGCGCCGACCAACTCCAGCATCCGGTGCTCGGCATGCCCCCGCTGCCGATCGCACTTCTCGTCGGCCCTCCCGGCGTGCGCGCGCTCGACATCGACACGAAGCGCGCGGTGGCCGACTGGGACGCGGTAATCGTCGGGCGTCCGCGCATTCCCGGACTCCTGTTCCCGCTCGGCTCACTCGCCGAGTCCGGTGTCGATCGGTTGCGGGACGTTCTCGCGTCCTTCGACCCGGGCCGGCTGGCATCCGCTCTCGGAACCCACGAC
>Ga0247810_10002441_pt1 | contig 10286 bp, 8 predicted proteins | sample UWRJL119311C1_FD_179918 | JGI IMG/M metagenome (GOLD analysis project Ga0247810, IMG submission 179918) | Plant litter microbial communities from Arlington Agricultural Research Station in Wisconsin, United States - UWRJ-L119-311C-1 | ecosystem: Environmental > Terrestrial > Plant litter >...
TCGATGACCCGGATGGGCTCGCAATTGCAGCCCGGGCGGTAAGTGATCTGACCCATTTTGAGGCAGACGCCGGCGATGCGTGCGTGCTGTGGTCCTTTGCGATCCGCCATGCGATCCTCACCGGGGAAATGAACGTGCGCGTGGGAATGCCTTACCTGCCAGAAGACCGACGCGGGCGCTGGCTCGACATCATCGACGTCGCGGAACAGAAACAGCCCCGCGACTTCGAGCACAACGGTTGGGTCGTCGGGGCGCTGCAAGGCGCATGGTCAGCGATACACCACTCGACCGGATTCGTCGATGCCCTTGAACGCGCAGTTCGTGGCGGCCGCGACACCGACACGGTCGCGGCGATCGCAGGCTCCCTCGTCGGCGCCGCGACCGGAGTCTCCGGCATCCCCGCACGCTGGCGCCGCCTCCTTCACGGGTGGCCCGGAATGCACGTGCGGGACCTTGTTGACCTCGCGGCACTCGCTGTACGCGGTGCCGACAAAACGGGATGGCCGCTAGCCGATCATTTCCCGCCTTCAGGCGCCGACACTCTCGTGCAACACCCACACGACTCCGGGGTGTGGATGGGCTCACTCGCAGCACTGCAGCACCTCCCGCCCGAAGTCGACGCTGTGATCTCGCTGTGCCGTGTAGGTCGAAGAGAGACTGAGCTTGCAACCGTAGAGTTCTGGCTCGTCGACCAGCCCGGAGCCAACATGCACCTCCGCTTTGTGCTTGAGGACGCAGCAGACACAATCGCAGCACTGCGAGCTGCGGGGCGCACAGTGTTTCTGCATTGCTTCGAAGGCCGCAGCCGCACACCAGCGGTCGCTGCCGTGTACTCCGCACAACACCTCGGGATTCCGGCCGAACAGGCACTCGACGAGATATTGACAGCGCTCCCGGGCAACCATCTGAACAGGGAGTTCCGTGAGCTAATTGCCGCTATGGCCACGCAATGACCGGCCTCACGTCGCGATCTCTGACGCGTCGAGTTTCCGGTGCAGACGCCCGTGCATCGGGATATGCAGCTCCTTGACGTTGCGCAGATGGCTGGATGCGTCCATAGGTTGCAGACGTTGTAGGTGAGTTGACGACCGTCGGCACCCTCGCTCGACACAAAGCAGCTGGCACGCAGCTTCCATCCCCGTTCGCACCGAGTATTCGGTGGTGATGATCGCGTCGCGGGTGGTCTGCGCGAATTGCCCGGTCCGAGCTAGATTCGTCGATCCACGCGCCATCACAAGTGCGGAGCGAGCGCCGTTGCCGCTGCTAAGAGACGCGGGTCGCCGTCTTCTTGTCCAATCAGTTGCATGCCAATTGGCAAGCCAGCGGAGTCGATTCCGCCCGGCAGTGTCATCGAGGGAAGACCAGCAATGTTCGCGGGCACCGCGAGGCGGCCGAGTAGCTCATTTACATCATCCGTGGTGCCATCTTCCCAAGTGTGAAGTCGCGACCCGATGCGTGGAGCGGTGATTGGTGCAGCGGGTGTCAACACCAGGTCAGCCTCACGCAGACGTTCGATCCACTGCTGACGCATCAGCGCTTGGGCGTGCTGGGCACGCTGATAGGCGGCAAGGGGGATGCGGTAGCCGACCTCCACGTAGTGGCGAGCGACGGGGCCGAAGTCGTTCGGGAACGCACGCACTCGCTCACCCTGCGCCGCAGCGAACTCCGTGATGCACACAAGGTCTTCGACCGCGGCGTAGTGCTCCCAGAGTGGGGGAGTAAATGGCTGCAGGCGCGCTCCTGCTGCAGCCAGCTTGTCGAGTGCGTTTTGGTAGGCGGCGGCCACGTCCGGGGCAAGACGGTCGAGGAAAAAAACATCCGGAACAGCAATGACCAAACTCTCGACCGGGGTGGCAGGTTCGGGCAGGGCGAGTGCGGGACGGCCAGTGAGTGGGCCGAGCAGCATCCCGATATCGCGCACATCTCGCGCGATGATGCCGACGTGATCGAGCGAAGGGCTGAGCACTGTTGTTCCGGCAGTGCTCACCAGGCCGTGGCTGGGCTTGAAACCGACGACACCGTTGAGACCCGCGGGGACCTGGACGGATCCGCCGGTGTCGGAGCCCAGCGCGACGGGAACTTCGCCGCTGCCAACGGCAGCAGCGCTTCCGCCGCTGGAGCCGCCGGGGGAGTGCTCGGGATTGCGGGCGTTGCGGGTGGGGGCGGACGTCATGCCGTAGGCGAGTTCGTCCATGTTGGTGCGGCCAACCAGAACCATGCCGGCGGTGCGCAGTGCTGCGACAGCAGCAGAGTCGGACGTGGCGGGCGCCGGACGGTGCTGTGAGCCGGCGCGAGTGGATTCGCCGGCGACGTCGAAAAGGTCTTTGACCGCGTACGGGATGCCGTCGAGCGAACCCCGGGTGGTTCCGGAACGGCGACGGGCATCCGAGGCGAGTGCGTCTTCGCGCGCACCCGGGAGAGAGAGTGCGGTGAACGCTCGCAACTGTGGTTCGCGTTCCTCTATACGGGCGGTAATTGCGTCGAACACCTCGACCGCCGAGAGTTGGCCTGTCGTGAGCCACGCGCTGAGGGTATGGACGGAGGCGTCAGCGATGTCGCCGGAGTTATTGGCCATACGGGCGGGCGCATCGGTGGTTGAGGGATAGGGGTTGCTAGATGCGTCCGCGAAGTCTGCGGTCATAGCGCTGCGCCGTGAGGATCAGGGATCGACGCCCACTCGGCAGGGAGCGGCGGCAACAATTCGGCGGCAGCGATCAGCGCGGCGAGTGTCGTTTCAACGTCGTGGGTGACATCACTGCCACTCACGACACCATCAACTGCTCGTGGTCGTGCTCGGCCGTGGCGAACGGCTGGAGGTCACGCGAGATGCGATCAGCTGCACGGATGACGAGCGTGCCGAGTCGGTCGATCTGAATCTCGCGACGGAACCGGGGCGCAGAGATGTTGAGTGCGGCAAGGATCGTTCCATCCGCGCCACGCACGGGAGCGGCAACCGCAAGAAGGTCGGGCTCGTACTCGGCGACGACCGACGAGTACCCCCGCATACGCTCGACGGCGAGGCGCTCGATGAGTTCGTCGCAGGACTCCGGGCTGCCCGGGAGACTGCCCCAGGTCTGTTGGGATCCAAGTAGGGTGCGCACCTCGGCGGGAGAGTGATCGAAGAGCAGTGCTCGTCCGGAGGCAGTGCATGAGAGAGGTGAGAGCTGGCCGGCCCACTCTGCTGCTTCGACCGCCTGGCGCGGTCCTTCAGAAGCGAGGGTGATCGCGGCGCGGCCGTCGAAAGTAGTGAGGTAGACGCGCTCGATCGTGGTGGTCGCCAGCGATCTCATCACGGGGATCGCGACGTCGAGCAGTTTGCGGTTGCCGGATCGCTGCGCGAGGGCGAAGAGGTGCCAGCCCAGGCTGTGACGTCCATCGGTGTTGCGTTGCAGCACACCGAGACGCACGAGCTCCTTGAGCTGGCGCGAGATGACGGACTTGTCGCGGCCGAGTCGCCCGGCGAGTTCCGTGCAGGTGGAACCGGCGGCGGGTCCGTCTGTGACGGCATCGAGTATCGCGACCATCCGGCCCGCGACACTTCTCTCCAGTTCAGGCATCTCTGTAATGTAATCAACCAATGTTTCGGTCAGAAGACAAAGAGCTGTGGCTGGATGCTCCGCTCCACAAATGTGACTCATTGAACGGGCCTTCGCGGAGGTCGTGGTGAGGCGACAAGCACGCCGATCACCACTAAAACGCCGCCAATAATCTGCGCAAGAGACAGCGTGGTGCCGCCCAGTAGTGCGATGACCGCAGTGAGCACCGGCACCAGCGTGAGATAGAGCCCGGACGACGCGAGACCCCCGCGTCGAGTGCCGACGTTCCAGAGTCCGTAGGCGAGCACAGATGGCACCACCGCGAGAAACGCCAACCCCCACCAGTCGTGGCTCGTCTCCGGGCCAGCGGGCTGCGTGATCAGCATCACGGGGAGAAGTATCGCCGGCGTGATGAGTGCCTGCACGGCCGTGGCGGTGAGTGCTGGAGTGCGGAGGCGTCGGGCGGCCACGGAGTAGAGCACCCAGCATCCCGCAGCCAGAATCATAAAAAGGGTGCCCAAGTTAAAGGGGATAACAAACAGGTGGAGCAGTTCGCCGCCGGTCTGCACCGTCAGCACCCCGGTGACGGCGCAGGTCAACCCAACCACGAGCCGCGCCTGGGGTGCCTCGCCGAGGGTGAGAATGCCAGTGAGCGCGAGCAGTACGGGGTTGAGGACGCTGACGAGCGAAGCATCCACCGGATCCAGATAGCGGAGGGCCTGATAGAGCAGGGTCGAATAGCAGAGGATGCCCAGTGCGCCGCTCGCGAGCAGCCGCCACCAGTCGTGCCGGATCGTCGACAGCTTGGGACGTTCGATCACCAGCGCGAGCGGAACCAACAGGCAGGCGGCGCCGAGCCAGCGCCAGAACGTGATCGCGACCGGGTCGAGGCGGTCCACCAGAGCGGAACCAAACGCATAGTTTGTTGCCCAGGCAAGAGCGGCCGCGAGCAGCACAAGGGGCATAAGCCGGGGACGAGACACAGGATCGCAATCGCTGAAGGAGAGAAAGATGTCCGGGATCGCGGGGGAGCGAGATCGGCCGGACGGGCGCCGACACGGTGCCCGTGGGAGATCACTTTAGGAATGGACCGCGGAGGTGTCGGGGGCGAGTTGCAACGGATGCACATCGGCCGCGCAATCGGGGCGGATATTATTTGACAATAAGGTCCAACGGCAGTCGGTCCCAGACCCGACCGCACACACTGCCCTAGTTGACCCGCCCGCATCGTTGCCTTTCGCCGAACTCGGGCGATCCCCGCTCACCAAGGAGCCCCTTCCGTGGATTTCGTGAACTACCTCATCCGCCACGCGGATGACCTGGCTGAGCTCAGCGGTGAGCACGTGGTGGTGGTGCTGGTGTCGGTGCTCGTCGCCGTTGTTCTTGGTGTGGCGCTGGCGCTCATCGCCCGCACCGGCACAGCCCTGCACTCGCTTGTGCTCAATGTGACCAGCACCCTGACGACGATTCCGTCGCTCGCGCTGTTCGGCCTGCTGATTCCTCTTCTTGGGCTCGGCTGGGCGCCGACGGTGACCGCACTGGTGATCTACGCGCTGCTGCCGATCATCCACAACACCCTGGCCGGGCTCGCCGGTGTTGACCCTCGCGTGCGCCGTGCCGCAATCGGGATCGGGCTGACCCCGCTGCAGACCCTCGTCAAGGTCGAGCTGCCGCTGGCGTGGCCGGTGATGCTTACCGGCATTCGCGTTGCCACACTCATGACGGTCTCGAGCGCTGCGATCGCCGCCTACGTCAACGGACCGGGCCTCGGCGCCCCCATGTTCACCGGACTCAGCCGCATCGGCGGAGCAAACGCCGTCAACGAAGTGCTCAGCGCCGTCATTCTCGTGGTGCTGCTCGGCGCACTGTTTGATCTCGCCCTGCAGCTGCTCGGACGACTGACCGGCGGACGCCCCGCCCGCGCTACATCGAACCGACCAGAAACCGCCCGCACTGCAACTGCCCGAACCAGAACAGCGAAAGGTGCCTCAGCATGACGGCCATGATCAGCCTCCGAGGCGTCACCAAGAAGTACGAGGGCAGCACCGGCACCGCCGTGCACAACATCGACCTCGAGATCGAGGCGGGGGAGACGCTTGTGCTGCTCGGTCCCTCGGGCTGCGGTAAAACGACCACCCTCGAGATGATCAACCGCCTGGTCGAGCCGTCGACGGGCTCGATCCTGCTCGGCGGCGAAGACACCTCCGGCCTCAAACTCACCGACCTGCGCCGTCGCATCGGCTACGTCATCCAGGACGCCGGGCTTTTCCCGCACCGCACGGTCGCCCAGAACATCGCCACCGTTCCCGAACTGCTGCACTGGGACAAAACCCGCATCAGCGCCCGGGTCGACGAACTGCTCGCCATGGTGCACCTCGATCCCGCGCTGTACCGCGACCGGCTGCCCGCCGAACTCTCCGGCGGACAGCGCCAGCGGGTCGGCGTCGCCCGTGCCCTCGCGGCTGACCCCGACGTCATACTCATGGACGAGCCCTTCGGCGCCCTCGACCCCATCACCCGCGATCACCTGCAGAGCGAGTTCCGCCGCCTGCAGGCCGACATCCAGAAAACCATCGTCTTCGTCACCCACGACATCGACGAGGCCGTGCGGATGGGCGACCGTATCGCCGTGTTCGGACGCGACTCCGGCATCGTTCAGCTCGACGTTCCCATGGCGATTCTCACCCGCCCCGCCAATGACTATGTGCGCGACTTCATCGGTGCCGATTCGACCATGCGCGCGTTGCGCCTGCTCGCGGTGCCCGACCGTGCGGCGGACCTGGTGGATGCCTCCGTGTCAGTCATCGCGGAGCGCGACTTCACTCCGTCCACCCTCTCGGCCAATCCGGGAAGTCAGGCAGTTCTGATTGTGGACGCCGACGACCGCCCGGTGCGGTGGCTCGACGACACCACGGAGCTGCTGGTCATCCCGACCGGCTCCACACTTCGCACCGCGGTCGGCGCACTGCTCGGTGCAGCTGGTGCTGAGGCGCGGTTGGTTGTGGTTGACGACGCCGGACACTTCGTCGGAACGCTCACCCTCGAACGCGTGCACCAGGCCGTGCGTTCCTCGGGCATTGCGGTCTCCCGGAGTGTGGCATGACGACCATCGCCGAGAGCGCCGCCGCGGTCGCCGTCGCGCCTCCCCGAGCTCGCCGTCGCCCGCCCCTGTTTGTTCCGGTGCTGGTGGTGCTGATTGTGGTGGCCGTCGCGCTGTTCATCGCGCGTGCCGACCTCGACGCGATCGAGACCCGGGTACTCAACTGGGACAACCTTCTGACCCGTCTGCGCGAACACGTGGTGATCTCGCTGACCACCACCGTGATTGTGATGGCACTCGCCGTCCCCGGCGGCATCCTGCTCAGCCGCCGATGGGCCGCGCGCATCCAGGGTCCGTTCCTCGCTATCGCCGGCGCCGCCCAGGCCGTGCCCTCCATCGGCCTCATCGTTCTGCTCGCCCTCTGGATGGGCACCGGCATCACCACGGCGATCATCGCGATTGTGGCGTTCTCGGTTCTCCCGCTGCTGCGCAATACCCTCATCGCGATTCTGTCGTGCCCGCCGTCGGTGGCGAAGGCAGCGTCAGGAATGGGGATGTCTGCGACCCAGGTTCTCTTCCGGGTCGAACTGCCGCTCGGCGTGCCCGTCATCCTCGCCGGGGTGCGCACAGTGCTGGTGCTCAACGTCGGCACCGCAGCCCTCGCCACCCTCATCGGTGCGGGCGGGTTTGGCAGCCTGATCGACGCTGGACTGTCCCTCAACCGCATCGACGTGGTGGTGGTCGGCAGCGCTCTCACCGCCGCGCTGGCCCTCTCTCTCGACTGGCTCGCGTCGCTCCTGCAGACCGCGCTGAGCCCGCGCGTCACAACTCGGTAGCCCGGAGCATCCACCCACTTTTTTCTGCACCTTTTCACCGCAGCACAGCACAGCACAGCACCACAGCACGCTTGCACCACGGCACCACGGCACCACAGCACACCTGCACCCCTCACTCGACATTCCGAAGGACACGACATGTTTGGCACCCGCCGCACCGCCCGTACCACCCTCGCCCTGCTCGGCGGGGTTACCGCACTCGCACTCACCGGCTGTTCCGCCGGGGGATCGGCCGCCCTCGCCGAGGGATCGCTCGCTGAGGACTACGACCTCAGTGATGTCACTCTGACGGTTGGATCCGACAGCTACACCGAGCAGCTTGTTCTCGGCCAGATCGCACTTCTCGCCCTGCAGGGCGCCGGCGCGGACGCCCAGGACGAAACCGGACTCACCGGCACCGCCACCGTGCGTGCCGCCCTCGAGTCGGAAGACATCGACGTGTACTGGGAGTACACCGGAACCGCCTGGGTCTCGTTCCTCGGTGAGACCACCCCCGTGGTCGGCAGTGACGAGCAGTATGCCGCAGTCGCGGAGGCCGACCTCGCGAACGGCATCACCTGGTTCGGAGCGACTCCGTTCAACAACACGTACCAGCTCGCCTACAGCGCCGAGAACAACCCCGACCTCGAGGTCGAGACCATCAGCGATGTCGCCGAACTCATCAACGGTGGCGACGACTCGCTCTCGATCTGCGTCGGCCCCGAGTTCGACGTGCGCGACGACGGTCTGCCGGGGATGGAAGCGGCTTACGGCTTCGAGTTCCCGTCCGAGAACGTGGTGGTGCTCGATGACGGCGTGATCTACAACGAGATTGCCTCGAGCGACACCTGCACCTTCGGTGTGGTCTTCTCGACCGACGGACGTATCCCCGCACTCGACCTCAGCACCCTTGAGGACGACCTCGCGTTCTTCCCGAGCTACAACGCCGCGGCCATCACCCGCACCGACGTCGCCGAGGCGAACCCCGACCTTGAGGCTATGTTCACCGACATCGCCTCGAAGCTCACCGAAGAAGAGATGCAGGCGCTCAACGCGCAGGTCGACGTTGACGGTGACTCGCCGGAGCAGGTCGCCGAGGACTGGCTGCGCGCCCAGGGCTACATCGGCTAAGGCCCCACCTTTCTTCACCCCTTCACACATCACCTCTCACACCAAGGAGGAGCGGTAGCATGCCGTTCGCAAAATCCCCCTACGCCGATGTCTACTTCGAACAGCAGGGCGACGGGCCCGACATCGTCTGGCTCTCCGCCGGAGACATGCCGGGCAGTGTCTGGCACGAGTTCCAGACACCCGCATTTGCCGACGGGTTCCGCCAGACCACGTACGACGCACGGGGTATCGGTCAGACCGTCGACAACGCGCCCGATCGCTTCACGATTGAAGAGCACGCGGCCGACGCGGCAGCAGTGCTCGAGGCGGCCTGCAGCGGACCCGCCATCCTGATCGGACTGTCGATGGGTTCGCTCATCGCGCAGGAACTCGCCAGCACACGACCCGACCTCGTGCGAGCCGCAATCGTGATGGGCACCTGCGTCAAAAAGACCGGGTTCATCCGTGAGTGGGAAGAGGCGGAAATCGCATTCCGTCGTGCGGGCCACACCCTCACGACCGAGATGGCGATCGCGCACTACGCGATGCAGATGTATCCGGCGAACGCGCTCGGCGACGACGAGATCTGGGCACGCATCCGTCCGATCGTGGAAGGCGATTACGGCAACCGCGACGGACTGGCCCTGGCCGCCCAGTGGGAGGCGTGCCTCGACTACGACTCGACCGACAAACTGCCAAACAGCACCATGCCGATCCACGTGGTGTCGTTCTCGGAAGACGTGCAGACCCCGCCGCAGCGCGGGCGCGAGGTCGCGGAGCTCGCTCCGCACGGCGTCTTCCACCTCGTGGAAGGACTCGGCCACGCCTCGGCGTTCGGCCACCGTCCCGACCGCGTCAACGAGGTTCTCGTCGACATCGTTGCGGACATCGTCAGCAAGTAACGTCACGATGCCGATGCCATCCCAGCACTCGCTGGGGTGGCATCGGCATTTTGTATCAACTCGCTCGTTTCTCTCAGCTACCGGGTCTCCGGCGTGCTCGCACCCGCACGGCGAATCCCGCACAGAGCACTACTGCGACGCCTCCCAACACCGTTGACCAAGTGAGTTCCTCACGGAGTATCAGCGCCGCCCACACGATGGTTATCACGGGCTGGACGAGCTGCACCTGGCTGACCTGCGCGATGGGTCCGATCGCGAGTCCTCGATACCAGGCAACAAAACCGAGGAACATACTCACCACGGCGAGGTAGGCGAACGAGGCCCACTGGGTCGGTGTTGCATCGAGCGGTTGCTGATCGATCGCGACGATCATCAGCACCACCATCAGGGGCGCCGAGACCACCAGTGCCCAGGAGACCGTCTGCCACGATCCGAGCTCGCGTGCGAGCATCCCTCCCTCGGCATAGCCGATTGCCGCCGCGATGACGGCGCCGAACAGCAGCAGGTCAGACAGGGTGAGTTGGGCAAAGCCGCCACCCTGCAGGGACGCGAAGCCGATGGCCACAGCGGCTCCGATTGCCGCCATGGTCCAGAACGAGAGCGGCGGACGTTCTTTGCCGCGGATGACCGCCATGACTGCAGTCGCTGCGGGAAGAAGGGCGATCACCACAGCACCATGGCTTGCCGGCGCCGTGGTCAGGGCGAAGGAGGTGAGGAGAGGAAACCCGAAAACGACTCCGCCGGCAACAACAGCGACGCGAACCCACTGGCTCCCTCGGGGGAGCCGTTGCCGCGTGAGTGCGAGAGCAGCAGACGCGAGCACTGCGGCCACAACGGCTCGGCCGGACCCGACGAAGAGTGGGGACATCCCTTCGACAGCGAC
>Ga0247810_10002445_pt1 | contig 10273 bp, 14 predicted proteins | sample UWRJL119311C1_FD_179918 | JGI IMG/M metagenome (GOLD analysis project Ga0247810, IMG submission 179918) | Plant litter microbial communities from Arlington Agricultural Research Station in Wisconsin, United States - UWRJ-L119-311C-1 | ecosystem: Environmental > Terrestrial > Plant litter >...
CGATGCTGGCGTAGGTCGGCAGCAGGCCGATGACCAAGGTGGGCGCAGCCATCAGGAAGATCGACAACGTGAACATGCGCTTGCGGCCGAGCAGATCGCCGAAATGCGCAATCACGATGCCGCCCAAGGGCCGAGCCAGATAGCCGGCGGCGAAGATGCCGAAGGTCTGCAGCTGACGCAGCCAGTCGGGCATGTCGGCCGGGAAGAACAGTCCGCCCAGCACCGTGGCGAAGAAAACGAAGATCACGAAGTCGTAGAACTCGAGCGTGCCGCCGAGGGCGGAAAGCGCGAGCGTCTTGTAGTCACGCGCGCCAAGCGTACGGCCGGAAGCCGACGCGGGCGCGGCGCCGGAGGCGGTGGGAGGTGCAGTCATGGAAGAGAAGGAACGTCGATGAAACGGCATGGCGACGCCGCGCAGTGCGCAGCGGGGCCGGCGATGCATGCGAGGGCGGCGGTCGCTGCGGGTCTGCGCGGGCCGCGGCCGAAGCGCCCTGTGGGGCTTCCGGCTGCAAGTCGTTGGATTTTAAGGGTTTTCCCTAGGAAGAATTCGCTGCGACTTGATGACCCCAGGGCAAGCACACGCCGTCATGAAGCCTTGGAGGACAATCTCGCCCTTGCGCCGGCCGCTCATGGTCACGCTTCATTCCTGTTCTTCGATCTCTGTTCATGAAACGCACCTGGCTGCTCTTTGCCCAAGCCGTGACCGTCCTGTTGGCGGCCTATTTCGTGGTCGCCACGCTCAAACCCGAGTGGCTCAATCGGCGCACTTCGCTCGCCGGTGTGGTGTCGGTGATCCAGGCGCCGGGCAACGCCGCGCCCGCCACGACATCTGCCGGCAGCTTGCGCGATGCTGCAAAGAGGGCGGCGCCGGCGGTGGTAAGCATCAACACCAGCAAGGCCGCACAGCGCCATCCGCGCAGCAACGACCCGTGGTTTCGCTTCTTCTTCGGCGACCAGGGCGGCGACCAGCCGCAGGTGGGCCTGGGCAGCGGCGTGATCGTCAGCGCGGACGGCTACATCCTCACCAACAACCATGTGGTCGAAGGCGCCGACGAGATCGACGTGACGCTCAACGACAGCCGCCACGCGCGCGGCAAGGTGATCGGCACCGACCCCGACACCGACCTCGCAGTGCTCAAGATCGAGCTCGACAAGCTGCCGGCCATCGTGCTGGGCAACTCCGACGCGCTGCAGGTGGGCGACCAGGTGCTGGCCATCGGCAACCCGTTCGGCGTGGGCCAGACGGTGACCAGCGGCATCGTCTCGGCGCTGGGCCGCAACCAGCTGGGCATCAACACCTTCGAGAACTTCATCCAGACCGACGCGGCCATCAACCCGGGCAATTCGGGTGGTGCGCTGGTCGATGTGAACGGCAACCTGGAAGGCATCAACACGGCCATCTATTCTCGTTCCGGCGGCAGCATGGGCATCGGCTTCGCGATCCCGGTGTCGATCGCCAAGCAGGTCCTCGGCGACATCGTCAAGGAAGGCAAGGTCACCCGCGGCTGGATCGGCGTGGAGCCGAACAACCTGTCGCCGGAACTGGCCGAAACCTTCGGCGTGAAGGCCAACGCCGGCGTGATCATCACCGGCGTGCTGCAGAACGGCCCCGCGGCCAAGGCCGGCATCCGTCCGGGCGACGTGATCACCGAAGTAGACGACGCGAAGGTCGACAACGTGCAGGAACTGCTGACCGCGGTGGCGGGCCTCAAGCCGGGCAGCGAATCTCGCTTCGCCTTGCAGCGCGGCACCGACAAGATGGAATTGCACGTGGTGCCGGGCCTGCGGCCCAAGACGCCGATCCGACGCAATCCGGGAGATGCCGAGTAATCGAGCAGACAGCGAGCGAGGTGCGCGGGCCGCTGTCGCCCCGCACCGTCGGTGAACTCAGGGCTGTGCCGAGTCCGTGCCCTCTTCCGGCGCCGCGCTGTGCTTCACGAAATAGCGCGCGGCGATGATGCCGACCTCGTAGAGCAGGCACATCGGAATGGCCAACGCAAGTTGAGACACGACGTCGGGCGGCGTGAGCACCGCGGCGACGACGAAAGACAACACGATGAAGTAGCCGCGAAAACTGCGCAGCTTCTCGATGGTCACCATCTCGAAGCGCACCAGCAGCATCACCACGATCGGCACCTGGAAAGCGCATCCGAAAGCGATGTAGAGCGAAAGAATCGCCTCCACGTACGACGAGATGTCTGGCGTGGCATTCACGCTGGGTGGCGTGAACTTCTGAATGAAGCCGAACATCTTGTCGAGCACGAAGAACTGTACGAAGGCAATGCCTGCATAAGCCAACAGGCTGCCGAACATGATCAGCGGCAGCGCGAACTTCTTCTCATGGCTGTAGAGGCCCGGCGCCACGAACATCCAGATCTGGTACATGAGCCACGGCAGCGCGAGCAGCACCGCCGTCATGCCGAGCACCTTCAGCGGCACGAAGAACGGCGAGAAAACGCCCACGGCGATGAGCTTGGCGCCGTCGGGCATGTGCGCACGGATCGGCACCGCAATCATGTCGATCAACCCAGCCGGCCCCGGCCAGAAGGCGAGCAGCGCTGCGGCCACGGCCAGGCCGTAACAGCAATAGAGCAAACGGTCGCGCAGCTCCATGAGGTGCGCGACGAAAGGCTGCTCGGTGCCGGCCAGTTCGTCTTCTTTGTTCTTGTCGGTGGAGTCGGCCATGAGAGAGCGCTGCAGGCAGGAAGTCGGGGCGCGCGGCGCGCGGCCGGTTCGGCGTGACGGCTAGTTGATCTTGTGAGGGCGAAAGCGCGCGACGCGCGCCGCGCCGGAGAGCGCTTTGGTGCGCACGCCGTTGCGGGACTTGTACCACTGGGGCGTGGCACCCTGTTTCAGGCGCCAATTCTTGCGGGGATGCTTGTATTCGGGGAACGGCACCGGTTCAGGCTCAGCCAAGGCAGACAGGGTCTGTCCGCTCTCAGAAAACTGTTTCTCGAAATCGCTGGCGCCGCTGTGGATGCTTTGTTCGACGTCGCGCGCGGCATCCTGGACCGTGTCCTTCATCTTGCGCAATTCGTCGAGGTCCATCGACCGATTGACCTCGGACTTGACGTCGTTCACATAGCGCTGCGCCTTGCCCAGCAGCATGCCGACGGTCCGCGCCACGCGAGGCAGCTTTTCCGGTCCGATGACGATGAGCGCCACCGCGCCGATCAGCGCGAGCTTCGAAATGCCGAGGTCGATCACGCGATGCGGCTCAGGACTTCTGACGCGCTTCGACGTCGATGGTCGACTTGTCGGTGGCCGGGGTGCCGGTCACATGTTGCGTGGGCGTCGTGGGCGTGTCGGTGGCGGAGCCGTCCTTCATGCCGTCCTTGAAACCCTTCACGGCACCACCCAGGTCGGAGCCCATGTTGCGCAGCTTCTTGGTGCCGAAGATCATGACCACGACGAGCAGAACGATCAGCCAGTGCCAGATGGAAAAAGAACCCATGGAATAACTCCTGAAGAATGTGAAGAATTTTAGTCGGGGCCGAAATCAGCCCTTGAGCCAAGGGCGAGGACCACCCATGACGTGCACATGGAGATGGTGGACTTCCTGGCCGCCCTCGGCACCAGTATTGACCACCACGCGAAAGCCACCGTCCGGATACGGCCGGCAGCCCTGCTCGACCGCCAGCGTTGGCGCCAACGTCATGATCTTCCCCATCAGCGCCGCGTCGTCTGGGGTCAACTGCGCCATCGATGCAATGTGCCGTTTGGGCACGAGCATGAAATGCACCGGCGCCCAGGGCGCGATGTCGTGGAAGCCGAAGACGTCGTCGTCCTCGTAGACCTTTTTCGAAGGAATCTTTCCTTCGACGATCTTGCAGAAAACGCAGTTCGGGTCAGACGACATCGGCCGGCTCCATTGCGCGGTTGGCGTTCATGCGGACCATGCCCTTGATGATCCGATAGAGGAACCAGAGAGAGATCAAGGTCCAGGCGATCCAGCCCGGCACCAGCAGAATGATCCACAGCCACGACGTCAGAACGTACAGCAGCCCGGCCCACAGCACCGACCGGATGCGCCAGCTGAAATGCGATTGCTGCCACGTGCCGCGCGCATCGTCGCGCTTCACCAGATCGATGACGAGGGCAATCAGCAGCAGCACGATGGAAGCCTGTGCGCCCGGCAACACAGCACCGACGGCGACGACCAGATGCAGGACGTAGCTGACCCAGCCCCATGTCTTGAGCGATTCGTCCGGCTGGACGGTCACGATGTCGTTGTTCACGGTGTCCTTTCAGTCGTTGGATGCTTCACGGGCCTGCGCCTTGCGCAGTGCCTTCTCTTCAATGCCGCTGGTGCCGGCGCGGCGCTCCAGTTCCTCGATCACCGCCCGCGGTGTCAGGCCGTAGTGCGCGAGCGCCACCATGCTGTGGAACCACAAATCGGCCACTTCGTTCACTATTTTCTGCCGGTCGCCGCCGTGGTCGGCATCCTTGGCGGCCATCACCACCTCCGTCGCCTCCTCGCCGATCTTCTTGAGGAAGGCGTCGGGCCCTTTGTGCAGGAGCCGGGCGACGTAGCTCTGTTCGGCGTCACCGCCGCGCGAAGGCAGGCGGCTTTCGATCACGGCCGCAAGGCGGTCCAGCGCGTCGGTGTTCATCGTTTCCATTATTTGTAGATCGTCTCCGGGTCTTTCAGGACCGGCTCGACCGCGGTCCACCGGCCATTCTCGTACTTGCTGAAGAAACAGCTGTGACGGCCGGTGTGGCAAGCGATGCCGGGCTCGTGGCCGAGCTGCGTGACCTTGAGCAGCACGACGTCGTTGTCGCAGTCGAGGCGGATTTCGTGCACCGTCTGCACGTGACCCGATTCTTCGCCTTTGAACCAGAGCCGGTCGCGCGAGCGGCTGAAATACACAGCCCGACCCAGCTCGGCGGTCTTGGCCAGCGCCTCGCGGTTCATCCAGGCGAACATCAGGACATCGTTGCTGCCCTGCTCCTGTGCGATGACCGGCACCAGGCCGTTCGCGTCCCATTTCACTTCGTTGAGCCAATCCATCGGGGGATTGTCACACCCGGCGAGCGTCACCGTCGAACAGGGATACCGCGTGCAGCCATCTGCGCCTTCGCCTCGCCGACGGTGAATTCGCCGTAGTGAAAGATGCTGGCCGCCAGCACCGCGTCGGCGCCGCCGATCTGGATGCCGTCGGACAGGTGGTCGAGCGCGCCGACGCCGCCCGAAGCGATCACCGGCACGCCGACCGCGTCGCTCACCGCGCGGGTCAGTGCCAGGTCGAAGCCGCTCTTGGTGCCGTCGCGGTCCATGCTGGTCAGCAGGATCTCGCCCGCGCCGCGGCGCGCCATCTCGGTGGCCCATTGCACCGCGTCGAGCCCGGTGTTCTTGCGGCCGCCATGGCTGTAAACGTCCCAGCCCGGACCGCGCGTGGCGGCGTCTTCGGGCGTCCGGCGCTTGGCGTCGATGGCGACCACGATGCATTGCGCGCCGTATTTCTGCGACGCGTCTTCGATCACCTGCGGATTGGCAATGGCCGCCGAGTTGAAACTGGTCTTGTCGGCGCCCGCATTGAGCAGCCGTCGCACGTCGTCGACCGTGCGCACGCCGCCGCCCACGGTCAGCGGAATGAAGACCTGCGACGCCACCGCTTCGATGATCGGCAAGATCAGATCACGGCCGTCGCTGGTGGCGGTGATGTCGAGGAAGGTCAGTTCGTCGGCGCCCTGCGCGTTGTAGCGCGCGGCGATCTCGACCGGGTCACCCGCGTCGCGCAGTTCGACGAAATTGACGCCCTTCACGACGCGGCCGCCGGTCACGTCGAGGCAGGGAATGATGCGTTTGGCGAGCATGAAATCGGTGTTGGGAAGAAGAGAAGGATCAGCGCACGCTGAGTTGCTGCCAGCCCTGCCATGCCGCACCCGGCTGAAGCAGCACCGCTTCGTCGATGCGTGCCGCCTCGACGCACAGCATGTGGCGCCAGCCGTCGTCCGGCAAGTCGGAAAGCTTGGCCGCGAGCACGGGCCCGGGTTCCACACCACCGTCTCCGTGCAGCTCGCGCTTTGTGCGATCTCTAGCGTTCCGAGCGGCTGGGCGAGACGAAGCGGTGCCGCAGGCGCGGCGTAGACGCTGTCGAATTCTTCGCCGAAGTGCAGCGCCTGGGTGGCCTCGGGGTGGCGCACATCGCGCACGGCGTCCCAACGGGCCGCGTCTTGCAGGCCTTGGAGACGCACGTCGGCGATCTCGTCGACCCGCAGGTAGGTGTGCAGCGCAGCAGTGAAGGACCACGGCGATGCATCGGTGTTCAGCACATCGAGTGCCATTCGCAGGCCTTGCGGCGTGAGCGTGACCGTCAGCGTGACGCGAAAGCGGTGCGGCCAGACGGCGCGGGTCGCTTCGCTGTCCGTCAGCGTCAGACGCACCTCGCCCGACTCGGCCCTGTCTTGCGGCTCGACCCGCCACGCCGTGTTCCGCGCGAAGCCATGCTTGGCCAGCGGGCCGCGCTGGTTGAACTGCGGCCAGCACACCGGCACCCCGCCACGGAGCGCGGCCTGGCCGTCGAACACGGCGTCCGGGCTGAGGTACAGCCGCTCCACGCCGTCGGCCGTGGTCCAGCCGAGCACGTGCGCGCCGTGCAACGCGATGGTGCAGGTGCTGCCGTCGGAGAGGGTGAGGCGCACCGCGGGCTGGCCGCGGACGTCGAGGGTTTGCAGGGGCATGAGATCGCCGGCCCGCCGAGCGGTCAGCTCGGCGCCAGCTCGTCGGCGCGGGCCTGCGCCGCGGCGAAGTCGAGGTCGCCGGAATAGATGGCGCGACCGCAGATCACGCCCTCGACGCCTTCGGATTCGACCGCGCAGAGCTGGTCGATGTCGGCCATGTTCGACAGGCCACCGGAAGCGATGACCGGGATGGTGAGCGCCTGCGCGAGCTTCACCGTGGCGTCGATGTTGATGCCCGAGAGCATGCCGTCGCGGCCGATGTCGGTGTAGATGATCGACTCGACGCCGTAGTCCTCGAACTTCTTGCCCAGGTCGGCGACTTCGTGGCCGGTGAGCTTGCTCCAGCCATCGGTCGCGACCTTGCCGTCCTTGGCATCGAGACCCACGATGATGTGGCCGCCGAAGGCCGTGCAGGCGTCTTTCAGGAAGCCCGGGTTCTTGACCGCGGCGGTGCCGATGATCACGTAGCGCAAGCCGTCGTCGATATAGCGCTCGATCGTGTCGAGATCGCGAATGCCACCGCCGAGCTGCACCGGAATCTCGGCGCCCACTTCGCGCAGGATCGCTTTGATGGCCGCATGGTTCTGCGGCTTGCCGGCGAAGGCGCCGTTCAGGTCGACCAGGTGCAGCCGACGGGCGCCCGCCTCGACCCACTTGCGCGCCATGGCGGCCGGGTCTTCGCTGAAGATGGTCGATTGGTCCATGTCGCCTTGTTTGAGGCGAACGCAGTGGCCGTCTTTGAGGTCAATGGCGGGAATCAGCAGCATGGCAGGGCGAGCCGGTGGCTCAGGGGTTCCAGTGGAGGAAGTTGCGATAGAGCTGCAGACCGTGGTCCGCACTCTTCTCGGGGTGAAACTGGGTGGCGAAAATATTATCGCGCGCAATCGCGGCCGTGAACGGTGCGCCGTAGTCGGCCTCGCCGACGCTGTGCTTCGGGTCCGTTGGTCGGGCGAAGAAGCTGTGGACGAAATAGAAGTACGCCTCGTCCGGCACGCCGGCCCACACCGGGTGCGGCTGCGCCTGGCGCACCTGGTTCCAGCCCATCTGCGGCACCTTGTAGCGGCTGCCGTCGGGCTGAGTGCGGCCGGCCAGGTCGAACTTGATCACCGCACCGGGGATGAGGCCGAGGCCGTTCGTCGGCCCTTCTTCGCTGGTCGACAGCAGCATCTGCATGCCCACGCACACGCCGAAGAGCGGCTTGCTGGCAGCCGCCTCGAGCACCGAAGCCTGCAGGCCGGAATCACGCAGTTCGCGCATGCAGTCGGGCATCGCGCCCTGCCCTGGCAGGACCACGCGGGTGGCCTTGCGCACCACCTCGGGGTCGGACGTGACGAAGACTTCCACGCCCACCTGGTCGGCGGCGTGCTGCACGGCCTGCGACACGGAGCGCAGGTTGCCCATGCCGTAGTCGACGACGGCGACCGTGTTCTTCATTTCAGAGCGATCCCTTGGTCGACGGGATGACACCGGCCGAGCGCGGATCCAGCTCCAGCGCGCCGCGCAGTGCGCGGGCGAAGGCCTTGAACACGGTCTCGCACTGGTGGTGCGCGTTGACACCCTTGAGGTTGTCGATGTGCAGCGTCACCCCCGCGTGGTTCACGAAGCCCTGGAAAAATTCGTAGGTCAGCTGGCTGTCGAAGCCACCGATCATGCCGCTCGTGAAGGGCACGTGCATCACCAGGCCCGGGCGGCCGGAAAAGTCGATGACGACGCGGCTGAGCGCCTCGTCGAGCGGCACGTAGGCATGGCCGTAGCGGCGGATGCCCTTCTTGTCGCCGACGGCCTTCGCGACCGCCTGGCCGAGCGTGATGCCGACGTCTTCCACGGTGTGGTGGCCGTCGATGTGCAGGTCGCCCTGGCAGTCGATCTCGAGGTCGATCAGCCCGTGGCGGGCGATCTGGTCGAGCATGTGGTCGAAGAAACCGATGCCGGTCGTCAGCTTCGCGCGGCCGCTGCCGTCGAGATTGACCGAGACGGTGATCTTCGTCTCGGCGGTGTTGCGCGTGACGGAGGCGGTGCGGTCGCCGGTGGCGACCACGGCCTCGGGTGCCGTGGGGGTATTCATAGGGAGGATTCGAGCGCCGCGAGCATCCGCGCGTTGTCGTCGGCGGTCCCGACGGTCAGGCGCAGGCAGTTCGCCAGCAAGGGGTGCATTTTAGAAACGTTCTTGATCAGAACCCCCTGTGCCTTCATGCCCTCGAAGGTTTTTGCCGCGTCGGGCACGCGCACGAGCACCATGTTGGCCTCGCTGGGCCACTGCATCAGACCCGGCACCTTCGCCAGGCCGGCGACCAGCTGCGCACGCTGGGCGCGCAGCTCGGCTGCCTGGGCGGCGAACACGTCGGCATGCTCCAGCGCGAACAGCGCGCACTCGCAGTTCAGCACGCTGATGTTGTAGGGCGGGCGCACCTTGTCGATCTCGGCGATCAGCGCCTGCGGCCCCATCAGGTAGCCCAGTCGAATGCCGGCCAAGCCGAACTTGCTCAGCGTGCGCATCAAGAGCACGTGGCCGTGGCGCGCCACGCGGTCGATGTAGCTGCGGGCGGCGAAGGGCTGGTAGGCCTCGTCCATGATCACCAGGCCGCCCTGGGCGCCTTGCGCTTCGACGATCTGCTCGATCACGGCATCGTCCCAGAGGTTGGCGGTCGGGTTGTTCGGGTACGCGATGTACACGATGGCCGGCTTTTCGATCGCGATCGCGGCGAGCATGGCCGGGCCGTCGAGTTCGAAGTCGGCGGTGAGCGGCACGCCGACGAACTTCACATCCTGCAGCTGGGCGCAAATGCCGTACATGACGAAGCCGGGCACCGGCGCCAGGATGGCCGCGCCGGGCCGGTCGCAGGCGACGGTGAGCATCGAGATCAGTTCGTCGGAGCCGTTGCCCAGCATCATCGAGAAGCCGGCCGGCATCCCGGCATGGTCTGCCAGCGCGCGCTTCAGGTCGTCGCCCCGTGCGCCGGGATAGCGATTGAGCGCCACAGCGCCCAGGCGCGCGCCGAGCTCGGCCTGCAGCGCCGGCGGCAGGCCGTACGGGTTCTCCATCGCATCGAGCTTGAGGAGGCCGGTCGCTTCCTGCACTGCATAGGCATGCATGGACTGGACATCGGCGCGGATGCGCTGGAGGGCGGCGGCAGTGGTCAAGGCGGTCATGGGGTCTCAGTGGGTACAGCGGTAACTGTTGCGCAGCGCCGAAGACAGCACGAGCTGCACCGGCATGTCGGCTTCGTAGCTGTCGGCGTTGCGCGAGAGTTCGGTCTGGTAAAGCGAGCGGGCCATCGTCGGCTCCAGCTTGCGGCCTTCGACGCAGAAGGGCGGCTTCTGGCCGGCACGCTGGGCTGCATCGCTCGCCTCGCGCAGGCCTTCCATCACGCCGACCAGGTAGTAGTTGGCGTAGAGCTTGCCGTCTTTCTCGTTGGCTTCGAGCGTGCGCATTTCGCGAATGCTCATGGCGGACGCGCAGACGGCACCCAAACCTAGCAGCAGCGCGCAAGCAAGCCCTCGCGATGCACCGTGGAACCGGCTTCGCCGAGCCGCTGGTGTTGCCCCTGGCGAGGGGGTTGGCGCAGCGACACGACGCGCGCGAAGCCTG
>Ga0247810_10002446_pt1 | contig 10271 bp, 8 predicted proteins | sample UWRJL119311C1_FD_179918 | JGI IMG/M metagenome (GOLD analysis project Ga0247810, IMG submission 179918) | Plant litter microbial communities from Arlington Agricultural Research Station in Wisconsin, United States - UWRJ-L119-311C-1 | ecosystem: Environmental > Terrestrial > Plant litter >...
ATACGCTACCGGAGGACAGATAACCACACTTTATACCAACGACGGATCAGGCGTCTTCACGCTTGTTACGGGAACACCTTTCGTTAACGTTTCATCGGGGGCAGTTAAATTCCATGATGCGGATGCAGACGGCGACCAGGATGTAATGATCACCGGCTTTGCTATAATGGGAGGAAATCCGACTCAATTATTCCTCAATGACGGAACCGGAGCCTTTACACCTTCAGGAATCTATTTCGAGCCGGTAAACAACGGCACGATCGATTACGGCGATACCGACGGCGATGGTGACGATGATCTTTTACTGACGGGATATGGCCTTAACGGCCGTGTTGCCAATCTTTACGCTAATGACGGAGCAGGTATGTTCACACTCGTTGCAGGAACACCTTTCCCGGGAGTTCAGCAGGGATCTGTAGGCCTTGCGGATATCGACGGAGATGATGACCTCGACGTACTGATCGCAGGTGAAGTAGGAAGTGCCAGTTATACGGCCGAATTGTTCACCAACGACGGAACAGGAACCTTTACCCTTGTGCCGGGAACCAATTTCGATCATACGATAGGAAGCAGCATCGCTTTTGCAGATATCGACAATGACCTTGATCTCGATCTGCTCGTTACGGGCAGTAATCAGTCCTCCGCACTTATTGCCAGGCTTTACAGCAATGACGGTACGGGCGTATTTACCGAGCTGGTGTCACCATTTGACGTTGCCAGCCACGGAGATGTTGAATTTGCAGATATAGACGGTGATCTTGACCTCGATGTGATCATTATGGGGAATGCAGCCAGCGGATTGGCGAGCAACCTTTACAGGAACAATAACTGTCAGCAGTCCAACGTTACCGATACGCAGATCGCCTGCGGTCCTTACACCTGGATCAACGGAGTAGAGTATACGGAGAACAACAACACCGCCTTTATGTCATACATGAATGCGGGAGGCTGCGATTCCATTGTTACGCTCAACCTTACGATCGGTGACGTGGAGGCAATTCCGGCAACAGCAGTACTTGCAGACCATACGGCAGAATGTGAAGTAACAGCTCTAACAGCTCCGACAGCAGTATTCAACTGTTCCGGACCGGCTACAGCTACGACAACGACAACTTTCCCGATCTCAACGCCGGGAACAACAATTGTAACATGGACCTACACGGCTCCGGGTGGGTTAACATTTACCCAGAGCCAGAACGTTATCATAGACGACGTAACCTTCCCAATACCGGATCTGGCTGCGCTGCCAGCCTTTACAAGTACGTGTCCGGTAGGGGAGATGACGATTCCAACAGCTACCGATAACTGTAGCGGAACCGTTATGGGAACAACCTCAGACCTGCCGGTTACAACTCCGGGAAGCAATTATATCGTATGGTACTTCGAAGATGCTGCCGGCAACATTTCCCTGATGATGCAGCAAGTCATCTACATGCCGATGAACGACACCGTAATCGTTAACGGTACTACCTTAACGGCAGTACAGGGTTCCGCAACTTACCAGTGGCTGGATTGCGACTCAGAGGAAGAAATTACAGGGGCTACCGGCCAGACCTTCGCACCAGCAGTGAATGGTACTTATGCAGTAGGGATCAGCAACGGAGATTGCACCGTATATTCCGATTGTTTTGAAATTCTGACATTGTCTGTAGATCAGCTGTCTGCTGACCTGTTTAGCGTTTACCCGAATCCGAATACAGGCACTTTCACTATTGAGACAGCGCAGGCGTTAACCGTTCGTGTAACCAATGCGGCAGGACAACTGATCACCGAGCAGCAATTGCAGGCAGGTAAATCGACTATTCAGCTGGATAACATTGAAAGCGGGATCTACTTCTTGTCGTCTTCAGACGAAAGCGGAGCAAGGTCTGTTCATACATTGAGCGTGGTGAAGTAAACCAATTATTAAACCCGTAGAAAGGCTGTTTACTTAGGTGGACAGCCTTTTTTAGTGGTTGATTTTAACTAACCGGAAGTAGAGCCTTTGCCGGGAGCTTCGGCGGACAATCCTCTCTCTTAAAAACAGGTGTCATGGGCGTTTACCCCTCGTTTTCCGGCTCTTCGTTTTTATCATCAGGACTCACTGGCGGGACTTCACTCACCGGTTCTTTCAGCTCCCAGGGTTTGGACGTGTCGTAACCCCATTCCTTCAGAATTTCCAGGCCATCAAAAACGGGCGCCGTAGTTCTTCCGTTCCAGCCTTTTGCTTTTGCATAAACGATAAACCTGCTGATCAGCTCGGGATCATTGGCATTGACCTCTTCTTTTTCTCCTGTGAGCGTATTTTCCATAAGCACGCCATCGAAAAACGGGTTTCCACGGTAATCGATTTCAGACTCAAGCTCTATGGTGAGTGGCGTTTCTTTAAATTTTCCAAGGAAAACCCTCACCGACAGCGTCGGGCCTGTTCTTGGAACACCATAATTTCTCGAAACGGTAAAAAGGAAGTCCTGTCCGTTCAGATTGATCTTTCTGAGCTTGGTTTTCATGCCGCGAAGATAGGAATTCCGTTGTTGGTTGTGAATAGGAGGAGGAATAAGAATGTGCCTGGATTTAAACTTCTGTTTTAAAATCGTAACCAGGAAATGATTGTTAAACAATCGTTCATCTTGAAGCGAATCACAATTAGGATTATTCCTTTGTGAAAACAGTTGGCTGCCCTCGTCCATCTACGGGGGCTTTTTAATTCGAAATTTCTCGCTTACACAAAAGCTCCGCTGCCAACCTGGCGGCGAAGCTTTGCCAAACTCTGTATGGTTCGCGTGTTTCTCTAAGTAACCGGAAACGATGGCGGAAGGGTTCCAAGGTTCTTTTTGGGGTTTGTTTTTCCGCGGTGGTCTACGGTGATGCGGGCTTTGAGGTACTGGTCTACGAGGGCAGGGTAGGTTTTGCGGAGCAGTCTCAGCTGTTTGTCGATGTTGCCTTTCAGCAGCTCGCTGATCTCCCGGGTGAGATCGCGGATAGCGATTGTTTGCTGGCTTCGCTTAACGATGGCTGTCCTGGTTGAGCCGAGGATCTCTGTAATGTGATCGCAGGTCGCTTCGAATTCATTGATCTGCAAAGGGGTGATGCCGTAAGCGGTTATGGCTGCTGCATGATTGACGGCATTTTCTCTTATTCTTTCGAAGATCTGGGTGAGCCGGAGCGTGGAACAATTCATCATCAGGCTTTTGTTAAAGCGCATCTGCTCTTTCAACCCGACGTCTCTGGCCTGGAAAGCGTGGATTCTCAATGCGTCGGCAAGTGTTTCTGCCTGGTCTGCGGCGGCGAGCCTCTCCTGCTTTTTTATGGCTTTGACACCAAGGGTGCTGTTTCCCTGCTGCTTGGCAAGCTGGCCGAGCAAACTGGTTTTGGATTTCAGGTCGCTGACCGCGTCGTGAAGCGCGGGCGATGCATCCAAGATCACCTGGTAACTGCTGAGAACCTTGTTGACGGTCCTGTACATGTTGAGCTGATTCTCTGTGCGTTTATTCATTTTGCGTGGTTTTGAGTGCCTGATGACAGATTCTCACAGGTCGATTCTATTTCAGACAGTGTTTCTTATATAAACGTACCGGGCTGCCTGATCGTTGGTTTGTGGTATACCTGTTGATTATAAGTTGATGATGCTGCTTTTCAAGCACGGAACTGTTCGCCTGACGACTTGTTGGCGGTAACTAATGCCTGTAAGCGGTCGTCATAAGCCATGTAAGTGTGCCTATTATGCCTTGTTGGCGGTAACTAATGCCTGTAAGCGGTCGTCATAAGCCATGTAAGTGTGCCTATCATGCCTTGTTGGCGGGAACTAAGGCGTGTAAGCGGTTGCCATAAGCCATGTAAGTTCGCCTATTATGCCTTGTCGGCGGGAACTAAAGCTTGTACGCGGGTATCATAAGTCTTGTACGTGTAGATCTTACGTGTTGCAGGTGGGAGCGATGGCCTGTTTACGCGTAGTTATGCCTTGTACTTACTGACTGAACGTTCTTCAACGGCTGGCAACGCTGCTGCTGCGGATAGCTGGTGCCTGTTTGCGGGGAACTTATTAGTGTTTCACCCTGAATGATTAACATGAGAAATCAATTAATCGATAGCCTTTTAAGAAGCTTTTGCGAAGATCCCATTTCCAGGTGAAAAATCCAACTACTATTCTATCGACGTATCTAGTCCAAAACATGAAACGCACCTCCCTTTTCTTTTTGCTCATGGGCAGTCTCTTCGCCTGCAGGTCCGCTTCTTCCGATCCTCTGAAAACGGGAACCGGGACGGGGATTTCTTACCTCGCCCTCGGGGATTCGTATACGATCGGTGAAAGTGTCGACGAAGCAGACCGTTATCCGAATCAGCTGATGGAGCTGCTGAAGAAAAAAGGCGTGTCTTCGGGAGCAGTGAAGATCGTTGCACGCACGGGCTGGACGACCTCAGAGCTGAAGTCCGGAATTGCCGCCGCCGGTGTCGAAGGCCAGCAGTTCGACCTGGTTTCGCTGCTCATCGGTGTTAACAATGAGTTCAGGGGACAGTCGCTGGAGACCTTCAAGACGGAATTTAAAGCACTGCTCGTCCAGGCGATCGGTTTTGCAGGTGGAAATAAAGCGCACGTCTTTGTGGTGTCCATTCCTGACTACGGCTATACGCCCTACGGAAAAGACAGGCAGCCATCGATTTCTCCGAGAATAGATCAGTTCAATGCTGCTGCACTTGCGATCGCTAATGAGCTGGACGTGAAATTCATCGATATTACACCGATTTCCCGGAAAGGACTTTCCGATCCCTCCTTGGTCGCCGGAGACGGTTTGCATCCTTCGGGAAAACAATACAAGCAGTGGGCGGAGCTGATAGCAAAAGAAATCAGCGATTGAATGATCAATTAGTAATTAAAAAATGAGCAGGAACAGCATATTGATAATTGCCGAAAGCTCCCTTGCTAATTCATACTTCAACATTGATAATTCATAATTGTCCGCCCCGGCATCTACCCCTTTCCCCGAATCTTTGCAAACCACCAGCTCAACCCTACAAACAGGAAGCGCCAGTCCTTGAAGAATTCCGGTTTTTTCCCTTCGAAGCCGTGGCCCACGAACTGGAAGATCCAGCCTGCGGTAAAGAGAATGAGTGCCCATAGCCAGAGTCCGTTTACGAAGATCGCCACCACAAACAACAGCAGCGATACAACGATCATCGGTATGCCTATCGTGTGGCAAAATCGATTAATAGGGTTTTGATGTCCTGAAGAATATTCGCTGATCCATTCCTCGCGGCTTCTGTTTCCAAGCATGATGGTGAGTTTATTACTACAAATTAGTGAATTAATAGAAAAATCACAAATGGAAAATGGAAGGGATCGCCAATCCGGGAATATCCGGCAGTTCGATCTTTCGAGTAGACTCTTGCTAATTATAATTCAACATTGATAATTCATAATTCCCCGAAGGGCCTATCTTTGTCCCAACGAAAAAAACGCTTATGAGTACGCATGCAGCAAACAATCCTTCTTTGAGATCCTGGGTCCCGGTTCCTGAAAACTCCGATTTTCCCATTCAGAACATTCCTTTCGGGATCATTACTTCCTCACAGTTAACGCCGCGTGTTGCTACGCGTATCGGTGATCATGTGCTGGATATCAAAGCATTGTTTGTGCTCGGATACATGGAGAACATGCCTTTCGAGGTTTCCGATTTCGAGTCGGATGTACTCAACCCGATGATGAAACGCGGAAAGAAAGCTGTGAGCGAGCTGCGCAACCGGATCTCCAAATTGCTCGACGCAGAACAGGATGACCTGCAAAAGAACGAGCACCATGTAGCGCAGGCACTGATCCCGGCAGACCAGGTTCAGATGCTGCTTCCCGTTGCTATCGGCGATTATACCGACTTTTACTCCAGCCGCGAGCACGCAACGAATGTCGGTATGATGTTCCGCGATCCTGCCAATGCTTTATTGCCCAACTGGCTGTGGATCCCGGTAGGCTACCACGGACGTTCCAGCTCTGTGATCGTTTCCGGTGAGCCAGTTCGACGCCCGAAAGGACAGATCAAGCCGAATCCCGAAGAGCCGCCGATCTTTGCTCCCTGCCGCAACCTCGACTTCGAGCTGGAAATGGCCTTTATCACTTTCGACGGGAAACCGCTCGGAGATACCATCTCAACCGGAGAAGCCGAAGACTATATTTTCGGTCTCGGATTGTTCAACGACTGGTCGGCACGCGACATTCAAACCTGGGAATACGTTCCCCTCGGGCCATTCCTTGCCAAGAACTTCGCTTCCTCACTTTCGCCATGGATCGTAACACTCGACGCTTTGCAACCTTACAAAACAGCGGGTCCGGAACAAAATCCGGAAGTGCTTTCCTACCTAAAATACGAAGGGGAAAAATCCTACGATATTCAGCTGGAAGTATTCATCCAGCCGGAAAACGGGACCGAATCGAAGATCTGTACATCGAACTTCAGGTACATGTACTGGAACATGGCCCAGCAGCTGGCACACCACACGGTGAACGGCTGTAACGTGCGCTGCGGTGACCTCATGGGCTCGGGAACGATCTCCGGACCAACACCCGATTCTTACGGATCCATGCTCGAGCTTGCCTGGAAAGGAACGAAGCCTTTAACCCTGAACGACGGAACAGAACGCAAATTCATCCAGGACGGCGACACGGTGATCATGAAAGGATTCTCTTCGAAAAATGGTGTGCGCATCGGCTTCGGTGAAGTAAGCGGGAAGATCCTGCCTGCATCCTGATAGTTGTTGCCTGACTACAGACTATCCACTGAAGACTAGTGACTAAAGCGTAAAAGTGTTACCTTTCAGCCGAAATAAACCTCCGATGCGAAAAATAAACCTGCTTCTTTCCGTAATAACGCTCCTGTTAGTGGTGGCCTCCTGCTCCAAAGAGAAGCGCATAGAGCGCCACCTGCATAGCAAGGACGGCAAATGGGTGATCTCGAAATACACCGTTCAGATCTACGAGAACGGTTTTATCAGCCAGGCCGGAGGAGCTTCGAATGCCGGTAACATCGTTTTCGAAAAGAACGGGACCTTTGTCTGGACGAATACCATCAATTCCGAGCCGACCATAACTACCGGGATCTGGGCCAATACGGCCAGCGATATTTCGCTTATTGCCAATGGCGAAACGGAGGTTTTCCATATCAATGATCACTCACGCAGGAAAATGCAGATCCAGAACGTATATGCACATACCGATGCCAACGGTACTTATTACGAAGAGAAGACCACACTTGAAATGCAGAAGCTCTAGCGCTTTTTGAATAGTTTAATGAATACCCCCACCAAAATGAAAAAAATCAGCTTATTAATGACACTTGCAGCAGTGCTTTTTGTTGCTGCTTCCTGCTCAAAGGAAAAACGCGTAGAAAATCGTTTGTCTTCGAAAGGAGGTAAATGGATGATCACCAAACAGACCAGTAACCTCGGCGTTGGTTTTGGCAGTTTCGGAGCTTACGGCGGCATTTCAAATGCAGGCTACATGATCTTTGCTGAAAGCGGGGAGTATACCTGGGCGAAAACTTATGATGATACAACGCAAGTGCTTACAGGAACCTGGACCAATACCCAAAGCGATGTGAAAGTCATGATGGGCTCCGAAGAGCTGACATTCCACATCAAAGACGGTGAGCGGAAAGAAATGCGGCTGGAGCTGAACATGTCTGTTGAAGACACCGACGGAAATGCTTTTATGGACGTTCTTACCTTCCAGATGAAGAAAAACTAAGCCGCAAAAGACTACCGGCTAGCAAAAGTTATAAAGTGCGTCAAACAGCATTCATTACTTAGCGCTCTCAAAATAGTAAAGTACATCCGATAAAATCTCTTGTGTTCTTTTGTCACTTTTGTGGTTAAGTCATTACACAGCTCATCAAGATCCTTTTGTGCCTTTTGTGGTTAAGTCACCTAACTCATCAAGAAATCTTTTTGTGTTCTTTTGTCTCTTTTGTGGTACAACCCCCTCTTTTGTAGATTATCTTTGTATGGAATTGAATTCGATTGAAAGGAATGGAAATGCAAATTGATCTGGAACAGGAGCGTAAGGAAATTTTAAGTGCCTTCCGCGGACTGCTTCGCGCTACAAAGAACCGAACTAAGGAAGATACCGACCTGATCCGCAAAGCATTCGACGTTGCGGTGGAAGCTCACAAGGAAATGCGCCGCAAATCAGGCGAGCCGTATATCTACCACCCAATTGCCGTTGCGCGTATCTGTGCCGAAGAAATGGGTCTTGGTGCTACTGCTATCGCCTGTGCGCTGCTCCACGATACTGTTGAAGATACACACATAACGTTACAGGATGTCGAAGACCTTTTCGGGGAAAAAGCACGCCGTATCATCGACGGACTCACGAAGATCCCTGAAGTATTCGACGAGAACGCTTCCATCCAGGCGGAGAATTTCCGCAAGATGATCCTCACGATCTCCGACGACCTGCGCGTTGTCCTGATCAAGCTTGCCGACCGTTTGCATAACATGCGTACGCTTCAGAGCATGCGCCCGGAACAGCAGCTCAAGATCGCTTCCGAAACGAAATTCCTCTATGCTCCGCTGGCTCACCGACTTGGTTTGTATTCCATCAAGACCGAGCTGGAAGACCTTGCCATGATGTACACCGAGCCGGATGTTTACAACATGATCCAGACGAACCTGAAGTCGACAAAGGACGTCAGGAACCGTTTTATTCGCCGGTTTGTAAATCCGATCCGCGAGTCGCTGATCCGCGAAGGCTATAAATTCGAGATCGAAGCAAGAACGAAATCCATTTCTTCCATCTGGCGGAAAATGCAGACCAAAGATCTTCCCTTCGAAGAAGTGTTCGACCTCTTTGCCATCCGCATTATCCTGGATACTTCGGTGGAAATGGAAAAAGCGGATTGCTGGAAAGTCTATTCCATCGTAACTGATTTCTACCAGCCGAGCCCCGACCGTTTGCGCGACTGGATCTCCACGCCACGTGCCAACGGCTATGAATCCCTGCACACTACCGTGATGTCCCCGCAGGGAAAATGGGTCGAAGTTCAGATCCGTACCAGCAGAATGGACGAGATCGCTGAAAAAGGACTCGCTGCACATTACCGCTACAAGGAAAACTCGAAAGAAGATTCCAAGTTCGACCGCTGGATCTCTGAGATCCGCGAGTTGCTGGAAAACCCGGATGTCAACGCGATGGATTTCGTAGATGAGTTCAAAATGAACCTCTTTCACGAAGAGATCTACGTCTTTACGCCGAAGGGAGAATTGCGCGTTCTGCCTACAGGTTCCACCATTCTCGACTTCGCTTACGACATTCACAGCGACATCGGGAACAAATGCATCGGTGCGAAAGTGAACAACCGCCTGGTTCCGCTCAGCTATCAGTTGCAGAATGGCGATCAGCTCGAGATCATCACTTCGCCCAAGCAGAAACCGAATGAAGAATGGCTGCGTATCGTAGGATCGGCACGCGCCAGGAATAAGATCAAATCGGCCCTCAACGAAGAGCGGAAAACCATTGCACAGGACGGTCGTGAGATTCTTGAGCGCAAATTCAAGCAGCACAATATCAGGTTTACTTCTGAAAATATTACCGTCCTGGAGCGCTTCTTCGGGTTTCATTCGGCAACCGAGCTCTATTTCCGCATAGCCAAAGGAAAGATCGACCTGGCCAAGCTGCGCGAGATCGAAAATGTGAACGGCATGCTTCAGCTGGAGAAAAAAGCTCCGGCGGGCAATAAGGACAAGCACGAGCTGGATGTTTATCCGAAGATCAATAAGAAAGAAGATACCATTATCATCGGTGAGGATTTTAAAAACATCCAGTACCAGATGGCGCGCTGCTGTAACCCGATTCCGGGCGACCAGGTCTTTGGCTTCATTACCATCTCAGAGGGAATTAAAGTTCACCGGAACAACTGTCCGAATGCCGAGCATTTGCAGTCGAAGATGGCCTACCGCTGCGTAAAGGCACGCTGGAGAAGCGAAGATCTCGTGGAAAGGATCGCTGCTTTGCGCCTGATCGGAATAGACGACGTAGGTATCGTGAACAAGATCACCGAAGTCATCTCCAACGAGCACAATGTGAACATGAAGTCCATTTCTTTCGAAGCCAACGACGGACTGTTCGAAGGAAAGATCCGCCTGTTGGTCTATGACACCGAGCACCTTGAAAAGCTCATGCGCAAATTCGAGCTTGTAGAAGGCGTGAAGCGGGTAGAGCGCTGGGACATGATGGAGGAATAATTCTGAGAATTCACCCGTTATAGCGGTATGGTATTTGTGCGATGCGGCCGTTCTGAATCGGTTAC
>Ga0247810_10002448_pt1 | contig 10269 bp, 6 predicted proteins | sample UWRJL119311C1_FD_179918 | JGI IMG/M metagenome (GOLD analysis project Ga0247810, IMG submission 179918) | Plant litter microbial communities from Arlington Agricultural Research Station in Wisconsin, United States - UWRJ-L119-311C-1 | ecosystem: Environmental > Terrestrial > Plant litter >...
TTCAAGATTGGCTCGATAGTTATTCTTGCATCAGAAACAGCCATTAAACCTTCTTCGTTTACTTTTTTCAATTTCACGATTAAGTTTCCGTTTGGCACGTTGAATCTTTTCACTTCACCAACATCTGTTTTCTTATCGAATGCCCATCTGATTACCGCTCTTTGGTTCGCATACTGACCTACATTTTCATCCAAAGCTTTTACATTAGCTGCTGGTTGAACTGTTAATCCCATAGTTTTTGCTACAGTTACCAAATCTTTGGTAGCAGCTTCTGCCTCTAATTTGTTTGCTTTTGCAAAAATTTCGTCGCTTGTTTGCTCAGAAGGCTCAATTCTTTGTGCGATTGTTGCCAAACGAACTCCGTCTTGCTTGTCAGTTACATTAATGATATGGTATCCAAATTCTGTTTCCACCAAACCAATTTTACCAATTGGGTTACCAAAAACGAAATCATTAAATTTTGGAGTCATTTGACCTTTTGTAAAGAAACCTAAGTCTCCACCTTGCTGGCTAGAAGAATCATCAGAATTTGTAGAAGCCAATACTGCGAATGAAGCTGGGTTGGCGATTGCTTGCGCCAATAATTCATTTGCTTTTGCTTCCGCTTCCTCTTTTGTTCTTGTAACTGTTGGAGCCGCTCTCATCGCACCTTTGTAAGCCAAAAGAATGTGGCTTGCTTTGGCGTTGATTCCTGATTGTCTTCCTAAAGATTTGCTTACTGCATAATATCCATTTAAAACGTAAGGTCCGTACACTTCACCTGTCGCCAAGTTGTATAAAGGATCTGCGAATTGTGCAGGAAGGTCTTTTTTTGCAATGTACGTTGAATCGTATTTGATATCAGAATTTGCATCAACAAACTGCTGATTTCTTGAAGTCATTTTTAATGAATCTACCAAAACAGAAATGTTCTTTTTAACTTCTGCTTCATCTGCCGCTGATGGCTTGTCCTCGATTACTACGTATTGAAGTTCGCGAGATTCATCTGCTTTGTATCTTTTTTCGTCTTTTCTCATGTAAGCCACGATTTCATCGTCTGAAACCTTAACTTCGCTATCCTTGATATTTGTAAATGGAAAAGCCACATAATCAAAAGTCACTTTATTTGCTTCCAATTCATACTGAAATTTACCTTCAGCTTCTGTTGTAACAAAACCAGCTCTAATCATTGTGCTGTAAATCATATATTTTGCAGAAAGGGCAGCTTGAGTTTCTCTTTCCACTAAAGATGCAGCCAAATCAGGATTTGATTGGAAGAAATCTTTGAATTTTTGCACGTCAAATTGACCAGCAGCATTCATGAATTGTGGATTTTGACCGATATCTTGGCTTTGCTTCAAAGCATCCATGATTTGGTTTTCTCCCACTCTGATTCCTAGTTTTTCAAATTGCTCTTGCAACAAGGCGATGGAAACTTCTTGATCCCAAACTCGGTTTACCGCTTGGATTGAAGTGATTCCTTGACCACTTTTTTCTGCCGCGTCTACTTTAGCTCTAAAATCTTCATAAGAAATATCTTCTCCATTAATGCTTCCAACATACTTGGAAGTCTGGTTAAAGCCTCCACTGTTAATAAGGTCACCTACCACAAATGCGAGTAAGCAAAACCCGATAACGAATATAAGAAGTAATGATCGTTGTCTAATTTTTGATAAAACTGCCATTTTTTTATTGTTAATTTTTAAATTCAGTGGGCGAAAATACGATTATCTATTTAATAATAAAAGCAGTATACTTATATTTTCGAATAAAGATGAAGATTTTTTAAGATATGCGCCGGCGGTGTAATAAAACGGCTCTTAAATTAACGGTTACCTTCTTGTATTTTTATTTTGGTCTTCCATTTTTTTTGCAAATTTTCTTCGGAAGAAAAACATAAATAGCGCAATGGCAGCAAAGAAAAAGCTAATCCACGGGCTTCTTTCTGTGGAATTTAAATTCATAAATCCATCAACCGCAAAAAGTACAGCGGCAATCAAATAAAAATATTGAATGTATTTTAAGTAAGTCATTAGGTTTGTTTTAAAATTCGTCGGCCTGCCCTTCTCCAAAGAAAACCTGTCCGTTTATATCCTTGAAATCGCGGCTGGCGTCAAATCCTTTTGTGTAAAATTCATTTCCGGGTCCAAGCGTGAGCTTGCATTTCTTTTCCGTAAAAAACCATTCCCGCTTTTGGTCGTAATACAATTGTGTGGTCTCTAAAATCTTTCCGTCTTCCGAGGTAATTTTTACATTTCCTTGCAGATCAATGATGTCTGTCCTTTTATACGTTATGGCATAATCGGATTCAACGAAGCTCTTTTTCTGGTTTTCATCATAAAGCGTCACATGGATTCCCTTTGGAAATTCATTGTAAGGAAATGAAGCATTTCCAAAATCAAGCATTTTTGGCGCTACCAAAATTGCCTTCACTCTTCCGGAATCGGTGTATTTTAAGTTGACGGTATCTGCCTCGCCAATAGCGGACAAACTGGATTTGTTTATCTTTTGGACATCCTTAAAATTACTTTCGCATGCGGAAATAAACCCAAGAAGTCCAAGCAAAAAGAAATAAATTATGCTTTTTTTTGCCGTCATATTATAATTTTGGAATGCTCACCGATTCGTTAATCCAGCACTTGAAGCTAATGGTTTGGCCTGGTTTGCGTTTGGCATCAGCCACTTCTTTTTTTGAAGGTGCTCTTTTCATAAAACCTGCCGCCAAATCGTCTGCGGATTTTTTAAGTTTTGGCTCCGCCACACCCGCTTTTCTAGCGCTTTCCGCTGCCAGCCAATACAGTGCTTTGCTTTCAAAAGCGTCAGCACCGCAATCGCGCGTGCTGTTTGCGTAAAGCTGTGCGATAAACGTGTGGGCTTTCCCCATAGACGGGTCAAGTTCCAAGGCTTTCAGAGCTGCTTCTCTTGCTTTTTTCTTGTCCGTGTATCCGTAAGTTGCTGCAAGGGTGTAATAATTATCTGCTTTTTTAGAAGTATTTGTTTGCATTTCTGCCGCTTTTGCAAAATAATCGGCTGCAAGCTTGTTATTTTTAGCGCTTCGAGATATGATGGCCATGTTGTAAGCAGATTCCGCCGAAGGATTTACAGCATAAAATTGCTCTGAAATCTTGGTATACAATTCCGATTTGCATTTTTTTGAACCTAATTTGCCCGCAGCTCTTTCCAGCCAAATTGCATTGTCTTTGTTCTTTTCAAAATTCTTCTCAAAATAAGCCGAAAGCGTTTCACAGTTGCCCACAGCGTCCATGCGCGATGCCACATTTTCAGAAACGATTGTGAATTGTTCCAAAGTAATCTTGGCGTTGCTGACCTGGCTTTTTTCAGAAGCCGTCAACAATTCTGTTTTTGATTTTAGCTCTAAGCCCGCTACAGAAGCTTCAACCGCTTTTCGTTCTATCTGGATTTTTTCAGCAATCAAGTCTAGTTTCTCCAAAAGCGCTTCTGCTGAAACCTTTTTCTCGTCAGCTTTAAATTGGTTGTATGCCAATTCTGAATAGGTATCCAAAGCTTTCGGACTGGTAAATTGCGCGTATTCTGTTTTAAAAGCTTTGTCTAAAAAAGAATAAATGGTTTCTTCTGTTTCCGCTTTGTTTTCAAAAAGAAGCAGTGCCTTATTTAAGTTGTTTCCTTTTTTATTGTTTGGAAAATTTTTGTCATGCTCATCATAAAGAATGGCAAGTTCAGCAATCATTGCGTTTTTTGCTTCCGATGCATTGGCCCTGTCGATTTTTTGCCTTAAGATAGTCTGCCCGATCAGGTAAACTCCTTCTTCTGATTTTGGACATTTTTTCTTTAGCTCTAACCAAGGCTCATAAGTTGAATCATCAAAGTTGTTTGTTTTCGCAAATGCTTCAAAAGCCACAAGCTTGTCTTTGCATTCTGAATTTTGCGCTTGTGAATTTACATTGAAATTCAAAAACACCATTAAAAACAAAGCAATCTTTACGCAATAATCTCTATGTTTATTCATATTTTCTTTTTACAAACCATCTGTCGCTCAGCGATAAGCCCACAAAAACATTTCCGTAAATTTCTTTTACAAGATTTGCCCCGGTAGTACCTCTTCGCCCGTATTCAAAACCAATGTTGATATTTGAGAGAACTCCCGTAACCGGCAACCCAATTCCCAATGACATTCCGTAATCCTTGATAGGCGTGTTATTCACCACCAGACCTGTATTTTCATATTTCAATCCTGCGCGGTACGTCATTCTCTTGAAATAACTCGTGAACGAGCGATAATCTGGAATATAGTAACCTCCCACAGAATATTTTTTTGAATCTTCATAACTCACGTTCGAGATATCGTTAAATCGGCTCCCGAAGTTGCTTGACTGTTGCAGCGTCACTTCTCCCCCAACAAACCATTTTGTTTTTAATCCAAATCCTGCTCCAAAAGTAAATTTGCTTGGCAAGGTCAATTCTGTATCCGCCACCGCGATATCGTTTTCAATGTCCACAATTTCTCTATCGTCTGCCAAGAGCAATACGGTAGCAATCTTACGAGTGTTGTTCGATTTTAAATTGCTCTCAGGCGTATACGTAACGCTTGTCACAAAATCGTATTTGTTATTAATCTTTGTATTAAAAATTGCGCCAAAGTTCACATTGAAGCCACTCAAGTCTGACGTATTTAATTCTCTTGTACCCAAAAGAACGTCAGGCATTGAAAAGATATTTTTAGTCTCTACGTTTCCAAAGTTATAATGTGCATCAACACCAATACTGAATTTTGACGTAATTTGGTATCCAGCGCCCAAATACACTTTGTTCAATCCGCCAGAACCGGTATACGAACGTCCCGCCTCGTCAGCAGAAGTTGAAACACTTTTAATTTTATATCCAACGGAAGAATAAGGGAGCAATCCAAAACCAAAACCAAATTTGCCCGCCGGAAAAGCCAATGCCAAATAATCTACTGCAGTTCTTGACGCATCGTCTGAAGCGTTTGATGTTCTAAAGTTTGTTCTATTTTGGCTTACACCCACTGAAAAAGTCGTTCTTTTTAATCCAGAATAGGCTGCTGGATTCTGAAGGTTGATGTGAATACTATCGTTTAAGATTCCCAAACCTCCCATTGACCGGTTTTCTGCTGTACCTTTAAATCTTACATCTCCAATCCCATAATAAGAATAAGGAGAAGCTGTTCCTTCCTGTGCTACAGACGCTACCGAAAAAAGCAAACCGAAGCTTACTAAAATTTTTTTAATCATTTTTGATTTTGTATTGATATAAATGGTTCAAACTTTCCAACAGAAAATTTGAATTGGCAAATATGGTATTTTTTAATCGTTTAGCCAAAAAATCAGCGTCGCCACCCGTTAAAATTATCGTAAATTTTGGATAAACTTGTTTGTAATCAGCGATAAAGCCATCTATTTCGTTAACCATACCATTGACCACGCCCGAGTGAATGGATTGAGCGGTAGAATTTCCGATAAAATTTTCAGGATTTTCTAAAGTCAATAACGGCAATTTTGCAGTAAAATTATGCAATGCCTCGTATCTCAAACGCAATCCCGGCGAAATCGCTCCGCCCAGATATTGGTTTTGTTCGTTGATAAAGTCATATGTAATACACGTTCCCGCGTCAATCACCAATCTATTTTGGTGTTTAAATTGCAATACCGCGCCGCTTGACAACACCAGACGGTCAATACCTAATGTTTTTGGCGTGGCGTATAAATTTTCAAACGGAAAGCGGTTTTCGTGCGAAATAAAATCGATTTTTAATCTTTCATCAATTTTCAAAAAGTCATCTTTATCGAGATTTCCGACGGATGCCACGACCAAATGAGTCACTTTTGGAAAATTTTCTAAAATTTTTTTAATTTTTTTTTCAAGTTCTTCTTTTAAAAAAATAGCTTGATTTAAAATTATATCGTTCTCAAAGACAGCACTTTTGATTCTTGTATTTCCAACGTCAATGGCTAAAAGCATAGTATAATGTTTGATTGAGCAAAGATACAAATTGATTTTTTTTTAAAATTGTTTTGGAGAAACTAAAAAACATCCTATATTTGCACCCGCAATCAGCAAGTAGTATTACTTAAAATTGTAACGGTACCTTAGCTCAGATGGTAGAGCAATGGACTGAAAATCCATGTGTCCCTGGTTCGATCCCTGGAGGTACCACTTAAAGCCTAAACATTCATTTGTTTAGGCTTTTTTGTTTTTACACACTTCACCAACTGAAACCAAAATCACAATTTTCTTATAATAATCCTGCACTTCATCAGAACTCCGCTATTTTATTTTTATATTTAATATGAAAACATAAATTTAAAGTGATGGTTTGGTGGAAAAAAGTACTGATTGGTCTGGTATGCCTTATTGGCTTGGTGTTCGTGGCGAACATTGGCTTGAATTTTTGGATAAGACATCGACTGCCAGCGGTTATCAATGAAAACAACGATTCGCCGTATCAAATCACTTATAAATCGCTTGACGTAACGCTTCTTGACGGAAGCGCGACCATCAAGGGAATCACTTTGGTTCCGAAAGCGTCTCTGGCAAAAAAGGACGTAAAATCTGGAATTTACGCCAATATCGTTTCCATCAATGTGGAAAATATCAGCGCCTGGTCCATTCTTTTTAGCAACAAAATCAAAGCTTCGAAAATCACGATTAACAAACCTGAAATCAATTTGTTCAAGGCCGACGAAAAAGCTTTGAATAACCCAAAAAGTATTACTGAAAGAGTCGTTGCACCTTTTAAAAACACGATTTCCGTTTCGGATATTTATTTGTTCAATGCGAGCTTGAAGATTGTTTCTACCAAAACCGATAAGGCGTCGTTGATTGTGCATAATCTTTCGATGCAATTGGACGGATTGGTCTTGGATGATTCCACTTTGGAAGAAAAAATTCCGTTTACGTATCGTGATTTTAAGCTCGATTGTGACAGCATTTACTACCGCGCCAACGAATTTTACCACATCACGGCAAACCAGATTAAGACTAACAAGACCGATTTAAAAATTGCCGATTTCAACCTGATTCCAGAATACAATCGTCCTGAATTTGTGCGAAGAATTCCAAAGGAAAAAGATATTTTTACAATCAATGCGGAAGAAATCAGCATCAACAATATGGACTGGGGTTTTAAAAATGACAAGTTTTATTTTAATTCCACCAACATCTTCTTGGACAAAGTGTTCGCCAGTATTTACCGTCCAAAGATGCCTGCGGATGATTTATCGAAAAAACCGCTTTACAATAAATTACTGCGTGAAATGAAATTTCCCATGCATGTGGACACGCTTGCCATACGCGAATCTACGCTGGAATATGAGGAAGAAAAGACGTTTGAAAAAGGCGCTGGATTACTGTCTTTCAACAAATTTAATATGTTTGTGACCGACGTGAATTCGGGTTACGGACATAAAAAGCTTCCGGACATGAAAATTAATGTCAATTGCAAGTTTATGAATGTTTCTCCGATGAAAGTCACTTGGAAAATCAATATTTTAGACAAAAGCGACGGATTTAATATCAAAGGAAGCATTTTGAATTTTCCAGCAAAACAGTTGAAACCGTTTACAAAACCGTACATGAATGTGGCCGTCGACGGAATGTTAAACGAGGTTTATTTTAATTTTACAGGGAACGACAAGACGTCGAAAGGCGATTTTGCGATAAAATATGACGATATAAAAGTCACGATTTTCAGAAAAAACAAACCTGAGAAAAAGAATAAACTTTTGTCCGCGGTCGGGAATTTATTAGTCAAAAATGATTCCAACGAAAAATTAGTTGAAGCCAAAGTGGAACTGGAACGAATTCCGGAGAAATCGTTTTATAACTTTCTTTGGAGAAACATCGGCGAAGGTTTGAAAGAAACGCTTCTGAAAATTTAGTTCGCTTTCTTCTCTGGAATTTCCTCGCCGGTTTTACTAAAGATTTTAATCTTTGGGTCTTCAGAAGTTCCGGTTACAACAACTGGAATTCCAATCAAACCAACGGGAGGCAAACCAACTCTGATTCGCAAGTCCAATTGTCCGTCGAAGCTGGTTTCGCCTTTCAAACGAAGGCGGAACAGCGCGACTTTCATCTTTGTTTCCTCAATGCTGATGATGTTATTTTTGATAGAAGACCTAATATTTACTTCACTCAAATCTGGGTTGTTGATGGTTTCAAAATCTGTTTTCTTGCTCAATTGACCAAACAGTTTCAATCCATTGACTTTGATTTTGCTTAAAGTCACCACTCCGTTTCCTTCTAATGTTGGATAAACGGGTTGCATGTCTTGGTTTAATTTTCCTTTCACAGTGTAATCCAAAGAAATAATTCCTTCTGCTTTCTCAGCAGCCGACGCCAATTCGCGAAACATTTTAATTTCGTTGTACGCCTTTTTTACGTTGAAATTTTTAGCCACAAAATGAACATCAAATGCAGCTTCTTTTGGACTTAAATCGTCATAAAAACCATTGATGCCAACGTTGCAATCAATGATGTCGAAGCCGATTTTTTCAAATAAAAGCTTTCCGTTTCTGACCGCGACATTTCCTAAAACATTTTTCAGTTTCAAGCCGTCGTATTCCACATTTTTAGCATTGGCCAAAAGCGATACATTTAAATTCGTCGGAAGCAGAATGACGCCCGAAGATTTTGGGTTTTCCTTCGCCACTTCTGATTTGTCATTTGGTTTTCCGGTCACTTCAGAAGTTTGCGCCATGAACTCATCAGCTAAAATGTTGTTGGAATCAATATTGAAATTTCCTTTCAACGTCGCATTTTTCTCTAAAAAGAAATTGATTACGTTTTGCAAATGCCCTTTCATTGCAAAATCTGATTTCCCGTAATTGGCAGAAAATCTGTCAAAATTCATCTTATCTTGGTTAAAAGAAAAAAGTCCTTCCTTGATAAAAAACGGTTTCGGGAATAATTCTGAAGTGGTTTTTATGTCGCGCAAAGCCAGACTTCCTTTGTTCTGCAACTTGCTGTATTGCCCTGTCGTGGCGTAACTTTGCTTGCCTTTTAATGACAAATCCGCTTTTGCGTAACCCGTAACATCCAATCCGTCTTGCTTGAAAACCTTGTAAATTCGAGAGATATCAAGTTCGCCTTTTGCTACGATGTCATATTTTACGTCTTCAAAATTGGAAAGCAATGCCTTGACATACACCGGTTTTCCTTCAAAAATAAACGACGCCGGATTCAGTTGAACATCTAAATCTTTAAAATCGCCCGTCTGATTTTGTACCGAAGCCAGGAATTTAATATTGGTAATCGGGTTTGGATAATATTCTGTCTTTACCATTCCGTTTTGCAGATTGATAACGCCCGCGGTAACCGGAAACAGCTTCTTTTCTGCATTGTAATCGCCTTTTGACTTGATGGAAGCCGTCAGATTTCCTTTAAAATCCAGTCCGTCGAAACCGATGGATTTTGACAATTTTGCCAAATCCAATCTTGATTTTAAATCTGCTGAAAGCGAAATGTTGCTCAACCCTTTCGAGTTTATTTTGGCGCTTAAATAATCTTCGCCGATATTAAAATGCAACGTATCTAAATCCACAATCAGCTTTTCTGTGTCAAGCGATGGCAGTTTGGTTTTGAATTTCAGCGAAATATTTGAGGTTTCATACGGAGAATCACTGTACGCAATCGAGCCTTCGCGAATGTTCATGGCAAATGCCAAATCAGGTTTTCTATTTAACGAAGCATTGTAATTCCCTTTAAAAGTCAAGAGCAAATCCGTTCTTCCTTTCACTTTTGTTTTTTCTAACCAAGTCACATATTTGGGTGGCATTGCCGTAAAAACATCGTTCAATCGGCTGTCGTTCGACTCAATTTTTAGGTTGATATCATAACCGTCTTTCAGGAAATTCATCTTTCCGATGAAGCTGATGGGCAGTTTGTTAATCTTCAAATCGTTTTGTTCAAAGACGAAAGCGAGCGAATTTGTATTGATTCTGGTAATCAAATCGGCATCGACTTTTTTGTTTTTCAAATAGGTTTCGCCGTCAAAAGTAAAATCCAAGGAATCAATTTTGGCTTCGGTGTACAAATCAAAAATCGACTGGTCTAAATTCCCTTTTCCGACATAATTAAAACCTTTGGCGTCAATATTTATCTTGGCCGAAATATCGTTGTATTTCAATCGAATGTTATTAATATCAATCTTTTCCAAGCGAATGGCTGTGGAAGTGGTATCTGTAGAAACTTCTTTTTCATCAGAAATATAAACGTTGTAATTCGCCTGACCTTTTTCATTGACTTTGACATTTACAGTTCCTTCGGAAAGAAAAATTTCGTCAATGTTTACGA